>Ga0265313_10000788_pt1 | contig 32028 bp, 34 predicted proteins | sample 4123metaG_FD_203122 | JGI IMG/M metagenome (GOLD analysis project Ga0265313, IMG submission 203122) | Rhizosphere microbial communities from Carex aquatilis grown in University of Washington, Seatle, WA, United States - 4-1-23 metaG | ecosystem: Host-associated > Plants > Roots > Rhizosphere >... | reverse complement strand
GTTCCACCGCGATGCAGCTATTCTGAACAATGCTCTGCTGATCGAAAGAGCCAAAGAGGGTGGCCGCAGCCCCTTCCAGTTGCCGTTTGGCGATCTGCCAGAATGCAACAGCCCGACTGGCATCGCCACTGAGCTGAAGATAGTCGTCTAGGCCGTAGACGAAATCCATGAGATCGATCACTTGATCGAAGAACGTATACCCCGACAGCTGATCGGAAAATAGCCAGGCCTCTTGTTCTTCTGAAAGCTCACCGTTCAGCAACATGACTGGAGAAAAACCTGGCTGCCCATAGATGATCGGAATACGGATAGGGATAAACACATCGCGGAACATGAACACTCCCACATGGAGAGGGGGCTGTAATAGGTCCAGCTTACGGTACAGTCTCTCGTAAATCGCATGCACCGCATCGACTAGCGGGTCAGGAGGCCCGCCTATAGCAAACGAAGTCCCGAGCTTGTTTGCGATCATTGAGCAGGCAGCAAGGGGGCGCTGAAAGGGCTTGGCGCCCTGTTCAAGCAACTCATTATCCGCCTCGATGACAAGCGATCTAATGTCGATCTTGTTGCTCACTGCCCACACCCCTCAATTTCCGCCGAAGAAGTTTTGCCACTTTAAGGCAGCCGCAGGCAGGTAACGTTATATGCAGGGTCAAAAACGCAGAAACCTCTGCGCAGACTTGTCGCACCCATCAGTACAGCCCCAGGGCATGCCCCATCCGCGTCCATCCGTGAGCGGCGCGTAGCGCCGCATCCGTGTTTATCCGTGTTGCTCTCAATCGTGTCCGGGGAGGACCTGCCGACGCATCGCGTCCCATCTTTTCCGGCACCCCTGGGCTGTCCATGCGGCGGGACCGGAGGGTTGTTGGACGCGAAGGGGGCTGGCGGTGCGGCGTGGATGCCCGTGACCAGCACGGGCATGACGAAATAACGAAATCCCGGGAAACGGCCCCTCAGGCCCGTTCGCTCAGCCAGATGGCCAGACGGCAGCCGGCCCTGATCGCCGCGGATAACACCGGGTAGCCGGGGGCATGCTCGGCGCCGTGGGCGAGGCCGATATCGCGGTGTTCGATCTCGTCGGCGCGGAACTGGAGGATGGTGTCGCGCAGCTCGGCTTCGTCGTCGCCCAGTTGCGCGGCCTGCTGAGCATAGTGAGCGTCGATGGTTTCCTCGACGGCGACGGTGCAGGCCATGGCCGCCTTCTCGCCCAGCAGCGCGGTTCCCGCCCCCAGGGCGAAGCCGGCCAGATGCCACAGCGGCGACAGGATGGTAGGGCGGGTCTGGCGCTCGCCGATCAGGCGGTTGAAGGTGGCCAGATGCTCCTGCTCCTGCTCGGCCATGCGCTTGAGCAGCGGTCCCGACTTGCCCTTGCCCAGCACCGCCATCTGGCCTTGGTAGATGCGCACCGCCCCCAGCTCGCCGGCCTGATCGACCCGCAGCAGGCGTTCGATCCGCTGGGCGGGGCTGAGGTCACCGGGGATGGGGCGGCGGTGGCGGGGCTTGGTCATGATTGGAGGTCCTTGCGGCGCAGCAGGGCCAGGGTCAGCAGGCCGAGGCCGAAGGAGAACGGGATGTTCATGGCCGCCATGGTGATGCCGTGGAAATCCCACTGCGGCTGGTCGCAATGGGCCTCCACCGGCTTGTTCATGGCGGTGGCCAGATCGTCCAGGGTAACGGCCCCCTCGACGCTGGCGGGGCAGACGGCCGACGCCCACCAATGCTGCTCGACACCGACATGGTAGACGGCGATGGCGCCGTTCAGCACCAACAGCAGGCCGGCAATCCAGAGCAGGGTGCGTCGCACCGGAGGCGCCGTCTTGTCCTGGAGCGAAAAGGCCGCCAGAAGGGCGGTGACGACGAAGGGAACGCGCTGGATCAGGCACAACTCGCAAGGCCGCAGCCCGAAGCCGTATTGCGCCACCACGGCCATCAGGAGGGCCAGACCGCAGATTGCCAGCAGCGCCAGCGCCAGAGTACGAAGGGATATCATCATGGCTCCGCACTATACCCCCCGGGAGCCGGCTTGACCACACCCGCGCGGGCACCCACAATCGCGCCTCCTTCCATGGCAAGCGAGAGCATCCTTGACCCTTGACGAGGTAAAGGCCGGCGGCAAGGCGGGACTGGCCCGAGCCCTGGCCGAGATCGAGCGCAATCCCGATACGCCGGAGACGGTGGAGCTGCTGGATGCAGCCTATGCCGCTCCGCGCGCCCATGTGGTGGGCATGACCGGCCCGCCCGGCGTCGGCAAGTCCACCCTGATGAACGCCCTGATCTCATCGTGGCGCGGCCGAGGCAGCACTGTCGGCTGCATCGCCGTCGATCCCTCGTCGCGCCGCTCGGGTGGAGCTCTGCTGGGGGACCGCACCCGCCTGTCCACCGATCCCGAGGACCAGGGCATCTTCGTGCGCTCCATGGCCGCCCGTGATCGGCTGGGCGGACTGGCGGCGCTGACCGTCTCGGCCATGGTGCTGATGCGCGCCATCTACGACGTGGTGCTGATCGAGACAGTCGGCGTCGGCCAAAGCGAGACCGACGTGGTGGGCGTCGCCGATACCGTCCTGTTCTGCGTCCAGCCGGGATCGGGCGATTCCCTACAGTTCATGAAGGCCGGTATCGCTGAAATCCCCCATCTGGTGGTGATCACCAAGGCCGATATGGGGGCGGTCGCAAGCCGAGCCCGCTCCGACGTGCTGGGCGCCCTGTCGCTGGGCGGCGAGGACGGAGAGGCAGGCTGGAGCGTCCCGGTGCTGCTGGTCTCGTCCTCGACCCGGGATGGCATCGACGCGCTGGTCGATGCCATGGACAGCCATGCCGGCTTCCTGGCCGGGCTGGGGCGGCTGGACCGCGCCCGCCACGCCCAGGCCGAGGTCTGGCTGGCCGAGGCGGTGCGTGAACGATTCGGCCGCGAGGGTGTCCGCCGGGCCGGCTCTCTCCGGCTCGATCCCGGCGCCTCGCCCTTTAGCCGGCTGGCCGCTATCTCCGCCAATCTAAGGATTGATTAAAATTCGCCACCACCGCGGCAGATATTGACAAGCCCCGGGATTGGGCCGACCATTTCAGAATCACTGTAAGGAGGGACCGTGCCCTCATCCGCTGTTGTCCGGCCGGGAGCCGTCATCCTTGATCACGAGCTGCTGGAGCTGGTATCGGCGCTTGTCTGCATTCTGCGCGATGGCGAGGTGACCTTCCTCAACCAGGCCGGTGCGCGGATGCTGGGATTGCGACAGGGCGCCGACGCGCTGGGCTCCGCCTTCGTCGAGTTCGTCGAGACCGACTACCGTTTCCTGGTGGAAGCAGGCTGGGATCTGCTGGCCGACGAAGATTTCCTGCCGCTCAAGCTCCTGCGGGCCGACAACACCCTGTTCGAGGCGGAAATCCGGGTCCGCCGGGTGGACTCCGCCGATCCGCTGTTCCTGGTGGAAGCCCGCGACATCTCGCGCTTTGTCCGCTCGGCCGAAGCGCTGCGGGAACGCGAGGAACGGCTTCAGGGCGTGCTGGCCTCGGTCGCCGAGGGCATCGTCACCGTTAACGAACAGGGCATGATCGAAAGCACCAATCCGGCGGTGGACAACATGTTCGGCCATGGCCCCAACAAGCTGCTGGGCCAGCATATCGGCGTCCTGATGGCCGACGATAGCCGCGACCACCACCAGATGATGTTTTCCAGCTATCTCCGAGGCAATTCCCGGCTGATGTCCAGATCAGTGGAAAGCCTGGGGCGACGTTCCGACGGCTCGTTGTTCCCCTTGGAAATTTCGGTCAGCGAGCTGCGCCAAGGCAAGAGCCGGCTGTTCACCGGCATCCTGCGCGACATTTCCGAGCGCAAGGAGAACGAGGAGCGGATCAAGCGGCTGGCCCATCATGATTCCCTGACCGGTCTGCCCAACCGCAATCTGCTCAACGACCGCATCAACCATGCCCTGGCCCGCGTGCGCCGCCATGGTGGCCGCATGGCGGTTCTGTATGTGGACCTGGACAGGTTCAAGCCCATCAACGATACCCTCGGCCACGAGGCCGGCGATGTTGTGCTGCGCGAAGTATCGTTGCGGCTGACCGGATGTATCCGCGGCTGCGACACCGTTTCACGAGTCGGAGGCGATGAATTCGTGATCGTGGTCGAGGAAGTCGGCCGGCCGGGCGAGGCGGCCATGGTCGCCCGCAAGATTATCTCCGCCCTAAGCTCGCCCATCTTCTATAAAGAGGCCCGCTGCCAGATCGGCGCCTCCATTGGCATCGCCATTTTCCCTGATGACGGAAGCAACATGGACGATGTCTGCAAGGCCGCCGACGTCGCCATGTACCGGGTCAAACATTCCGGCCGCAACGGCTACTGTTTCTACGCCGAGGAAACGCCGCGGGACGAGATCGACTTCGACGGCTGATACCAAATCCCGGTGATCGTGACCGATCACCGGGTCGCTCAAACGGCGGGATAACGGCCTGAACGTCGGATCAAGGACCGGCCGGGATTACCGGGCCATCTCGTGGAGAATCTGCTCCTTGGCGACCTCCATCAACACCACCATCTGGTGGCGGATGAAGGGCTCGTCAATGTCCACCCCGGCACCGATGAAATCGCGCGCCACCTTGTGGCCGGCATCGCGGTCGGTGGCGTCAAACTCCACGTCCACCACCGACAGGGCATAGGTCTTGGCCGCGTCGCCGCCGATCCCCATCTTCTCGGCAGCCCACAGGCCGAGCAGCTTGTCGCGGCGCATCTTGACCTTGAACTCCAGTTCCTGGTCCAACCGGTACTTGGCTTCGAAAGCTCTCTCGCGATCATCGAAGACGTTCATGCTTTTTGGCATTTCGATCCGTCCATTATGCACTCTATATAAGGTTATAACGGCCTCGCCGATGGCTCGAAACGGATTTTTCATCCATGTGTACAGTTGTGATTTCCCGGTTGCCGGGACAGCCCTGGCCGCTGCTGATCGGCGCCAACCGCGACGAGATGGCCAGCCGGCCGTCGCGTCCGCCCGGCCGCTGGTGGGATGATCGCCCTGAAGTAATCGCCGGCCTGGATGAACTGGCCGGCGGGTCATGGCTGGGGATGAACGATACCGGCGTGGTGGCCGCCATCCTCAACCGGGTCGGTACCCTGGGTCCGCAAGCAGGAAAACGTTCGCGCGGCGAGCTGGTGCTGGAAGCCCTCGACAACGCCGATGCCGCCGATGCCGCCCAGGCCATGGCCGATCTGGCCGCCGGGGCCTACCGGCCGTTCAACATGGTGATCGCGGATAATCGCGATGCCTTCTGGATCAAAGCCGATGGCGGCCACGTCGCCGTGCGGCCGCTGGCGCCCGGCCTGCACATGCTGAGCGCCCAGGATCTCGACGACCTCGGCAGCCCCCGCATCAAGGCTTATCTGGAGCCCTTTACCGCCGCCGTCCGCCCGGAGCCCGCCCCCGATCTGCCTCACGGCGGCGACTGGAACGCCTGGACCCGGCTGCTGCGCGATACAGGCAACCCGGGGAACGAGAGCGAGGAGGCGCCGGCCATGTGCTTTACCCGTGACAGCGGATTCGGCACGGTGTCCAGTTCGCTGATCGCCCTGCCGGCGGCGGAGTTGGAGGGGGGCAGGCCACTCTGGCTCTATGCCGATAGCCGGCCGGATCGCGCGGAATACCGACCCGTGACGACCTGAGCAAAGGCCGGCCACGGCCGGGTGACGTATCGTTGTTTCGCCAGGGCTTCCCTGCTATACCAAGCCAAGTTCCCCGGTGCCACAGGGCGCCCCATGATTCGGATTTTACCCATGGCCAGACGCAGACAGATTTACGAAGGCAAGGCCAAGGTGCTTTTCGAAGGGCCCGAGCCCGGTACCATCGTCCAGTATTTCAAGGACGACGCCACCGCCTTCAACAACCAGAAGCGCGGCACCATCACCGGCAAGGGCGTGCTGAACAACCGCATCTCCGAATACCTGATGCTGCGCCTGGGCGAGATCGGCGTCCCCACCCATTTCGTCCGCCGCCTGAACATGCGCGAGCAGTTGGTCCGCGAAGTGGAGATCGTCCCGCTGGAAGTGGTGGTCCGCAATGTCGCCGCCGGCTCGCTGGCGCAGCGCTTCGGCCTGTCCGAAGGCACCGCCCTCCCCCGTTGCATCGTCGAGTATTACTTCAAATCGGACGCCCTGGGCGACCCCATGGTCTCGGAAGAGCACATCACCGCCTTTGGCTGGGCCACCACCCAGGACCTGGACGAGATGATGTCGCTGGCGCTTCGCATCAACGACTTCCTCTGCGGCCTGTTCCTCGGCGTCGGCATCCGGCTGGTGGACTTCAAGATCGAGTTCGGACGCCTGTATAACGGCGACGACATGCAGATCGTCCTGGCCGACGAGATCAGCCCGGATTCGTGCCGCTTGTGGGATATCAAGACCGGCGACAAGATGGATAAGGACCGGTTCCGCCGCGATCTCGGCGGGGTCGAAGAGGCCTATCAGGAAGTGGCGCGCCGCCTGGGGATTCTCCCCGAGGGCGGCCCCCGCGATCTCAAAGGCCCCGCCACCATGCAGTAATGGGCTTAGGCCCGCCCCTTTCGAATCTGAACAACGGAAGAGCCCCCGTGAAAGCCAAAGTCCACATCACCCTCAAGACCGGCGTCCTCGACCCCCAGGGCAAGGCGGTTCAGCATGCCCTGGGCTCCCTAGGCTTCAACGGCGTCAATGATGTCCGCCAGGGCAAGTATATCGAGCTGGACCTCGCCGAGAGCGATCCCGCCAAGGCCAAGGCCGCCGTCGAGCAGATGTGCAAGGCCCTGCTGGCCAACACCGTCATCGAGAATTACGCCATCGAGTTGGCGGACTGAAAGCCGGGAACACCATGGCCTCGGCAAAGGGGGGATGTTCGCTGGTTCTGGCGTGCCTGCTGCTGGCCGCCGTGACACCGGCTGCCCTCGCCGAGGACAATGGAGTCTCACCCCGCAAGGGCGATCCCGATCTGGTTGGTGACGTCATCGACGAAGTTGGCGGCTTCCTCAAGCTGCTGGTGGGACCACCGCTCACGCCGCCGCCGCCGCTGAACCTGCCCATCCCGGAGCCGGGCTCCAAGCCCCTGGCGCCGGCCGCTCCGCCGCCGGTTGCCCTGGTCCCGGCTGCTCCGCCGCCACCGCCTCCCACCGAGGTCCTTCAGCCGGCCCCGCAGTCCGTTGCTCCGCCGATGGCTCCGGCAACCATCCAACCGGCCGTCCTGACGCCCTCTCCGCCGCCGGTAATGACCCCGCCGCCGCCAACACCAACCCGGCCGACCCGAGCCGTACTGGTGCCCCAGCCCCTACCGGTACCCGAGCCGCCATCGGCCTGCCCGCGCGTCGCCGCCACCGCCACCATCGAGCAGGCGGCGAAGTTACCGCGCTGCCCCTAACCGCGATAACGCTCCTAATCTGAATGATGGCTGCGGTGGGTGCCGAGTGGGTCGTTCTCCTCGATCTCCGCCACCCGCAGGATATTGGTGGTCCCGGAGAATCCGAAGGGCACGCCCGCCGTGATCACGACCCGGTCTCCCACCTTGGCGAAGCCCTCGACCTGAGCGAAATGCACCGCCTTCTGAACCATTTCGGTGAAGCTGCGCACATCCTTGGCCATGATGGAATGCGCCCCCCAGACCAGCGCCATCTGCCGCGCCACCTCGATATCGGCGGTCACCGACAGGATCGGCTGCTCCGGCCGTTCGCGGGCCGCCCGTAGGGTCGTGGAACCCGAGGAGGTGAAGGTCACGATGGCTGCCGCTCCCAGGGTATGGGCCACCTGCCGGGCGGCGGCGCTGATGGCATCGCGGGTGGTGTGCTCGGGATCGAGGCGCGAGGCGCCGGTAATGACATGGTAGTGGGTGTCGTTTTCCACCTGGACGATGATGCTGTCCATCATGGTCACCGCTTCCACCGGGAAATCGCCCGAAGCGGTCTCGCCCGACAGCATCACCGCGTCGGCACCGTCATAGACGGCGGTGGCCACATCGGAAGCCTCTGCCCGGGTCGGTGACGGCGAGTGCATCATGGAATCCAGCATCTGGGTCGCCACCACCACCGGCTTGCCGGCCAGACGACAGGCCCGGATGATGCGCTTTTGCAGGATCGGCACGGTCTCGGGCGGACACTCGACGCCGAGGTCGCCGCGCGCCACCATGACCGCGTCGGAGAGTTCAATGATCTCGGACAGATGGTCGATGGCCGAGGGCTTCTCCAGTTTGGACAGCAGGCGCACCCGCGAACCCACATGAGCCGCCACCAGGGCGCGGGCCTCGGCGACGTCGCTGGGACGCTGGACGAAGCTGAGAGCGATCCAATCCGCTCCCATCTCCACCGCGAATTCCAGGTCGGCGCGGTCCTTCTCGGTCAAGGGCGAGATGGGCAGCATCACATTGGGGACATTGACACCCTTGTGATTGGAGATATCGCCGCCCACCAGAACCCGGGTTTCGGCGAAGTCGGGGCCATGACGCTCGACCCTGAGGCGGAGCTTGCCGTCATCGATCAGCAGCTCGCTGCCCACCGTCAGGGCGGCGAACACTTCGGGATGGAGCAGCGGAGCCCGCTGGGCGGTGCCCAGGGCCTCGTCCATATCGAGACGGAAGGCATCGCCGTTTTCCAGCCGGACCTTGCCCTCGACGAAATTTCCCACCCGCAGCTTCGGCCCCTGGAGATCGGCGACCACGGCGATGGGCCGCTTGACCTTTTTTTCCAATTCCCGGATGGCGAAAATGCGGGCCTTGTGGTCGTCGTGGGTACCGTGGCTGAAGTTGAGACGGAAGACATCCGCCCCCGCCACGAATAGCGCCTCGATGTCCTGAGCGTCGGATGAGGATGGTCCAAGGGTGGCGATGATCTTGGCTTTGCGTGTTCTTCTCATCGCGGGCATGCTCCTGGGGACCGGTTCAAGACGGTATCACCATAGCAGAGGCTGAGGATTGGGCAAATCTCGGCTCTGTTACGACTTGCCGCGTTTCCGGGCATGCTGCTCGCCGTAACGAGTCAGGACCCAACCGAGATGCACGCGCATGGCCGCCTCCGCCGCCGGGGCATCGCCGGCCCGAATGCCTTCGTAGACGGCACGATGCTGCTCCAGGATGCGCTGGTCGTCATCGGCGGTGGCGAACAATTCATAGCGGTGGAACTCGACCATCTCCCGCAGCACGCCTCGGATCACCGCCACGATGTGGAGATAAATTCCGCTGGCCGAGGCCTTGGCAATGGCCAGATGAAAGCGCACGTCGTTTTCGGATTTATGCCGTCCGGCGGCGATGTCGGCCTCGGTAGCGGTCATCACCGCCGCCAGTTCGGCCAGATCGGCCTCGGTGCGGTTGGCGGCCGCACGCCCCGCCGCCCACACTTCGAGGATGGCGCGGATTTCCGCCAGGTCGTTGAGATTCTCGCAATTGACCCGCACCAGCTCCAGCATGCCCGGGTCCATGGCCGAGGTGGAGGCAATAACCCTGGTGCCGCCCCCCTGAACCGCATCGAGCAGCCCCTGGGTCTTCAGGCTTTGCAGCGCGGCGCGGACCGATACGCGGCTGACATTCATGTCCTCGGCCAACTGCCGCTCGCCCGGCAGCCGAAAGCCCGGCCCCCACTCTCCCGAGGCGATGCGCGCCAGGATGCGGTCGGCCACCCGGTCCGACACCAATCCTCCGTCTTTGGACGCACTCTTCGAGCAATCGCGCATGGGCGCCGAACCGTTACAATTCGTAATTATTCCGATGGTGCGCCCCTCCTCTTCCGTCGTCAAGTCGGCGGAGACAACTGAGCGCTTCCCCTTTTTTCAGTAATTCGGTACTCTAATACCGACACCTTTGAGACCATCGAAATGGCGCCGGTGTCACAAACAGGTTGGGAGGGACTTCATGAACTGGAAACGTATGGCGGGAGCTGCCATAGCGGTAGCCCTATGCATCAACGGCAGCGCCGCCCGGGCCGCAGACGACATCAAAATCGGCGTGTTTCTGTCGGTCACCGGTGTCATGTCGCTGATGGGCGACCCGGAAAAGCGCACCCTCGACATGTGGGTCGATAAGATCAATGCCGAGGGCGGCGTCCTCGGCCGCAAAATCCAGATGATCAGCTATGACGACGGGTCAGAGCCGGAAAAGGCCGCCACCTTCGTCAAGCGCCTGATCGAAAACGACAAGGTCGATATCATCATCGGCGGTTCGGGCACGCCGCAGGCGATGGCGGTGCTGGGCCTGATCGAACGCTCGGAGATTCCCTATGTGTCGCTGGGCGGCGGCACCGGCATCGTCGAGCCGGTCCGCAAATGGACCTTCAAGACCCCGCAGACCGACAAGATGGCGGCGGAGAAGGTGCTGGGCGACCTCAAGAAGCGCGGCCTGACCAAAATCGCCCTGCTGTCCGAGAATGTGGGCTTCGGCAAATCCGGCCATGACCAGACAGTGGCCCTGGCCCCCAAATTCGGTATCGAGATCCTGATCGACGAGGTCTACTCGCCCAAGGACCCCGACGTCACCCCGCAGCTCACCAAGATTCGCCAGACCCCGGGCATGCAGGCACTGTTCGTCTTCGGCACCGGCAACGGCCCGGCGGTGGTGACCAAGAACATCAGGCAGCTTGGCTTCACCGTCCCCATCTACCAGTCCCACGGCGTCGCCTCCAAGGAGTTCCTCAAGCTGGTGGGCACCGCCGCCGACGGCACCCGCCTGCCTGCTGGCGCCCTGGCCATCGCCGACCAGTTGCCGGCGAACCATCCCCAGAAGGCCCTGGTGATGGACTTCAAGAAGCGCTACGAGGAGAAGAACAAGCCGCTGGAGGTCAACACCCTGGCCGGCCACGGTCTTGACGGCCTGCTGCTGGCTGTGGACGCCATCAAGCGCGCCGGCGGCACCGACAAGGCCAAGGTCCGCGACGCCCTGGAACAGACCAAGGGTCTGGTCGGCACCGGCGGCATCTTCACCATGAGCCCCACCGACCATCTTGGGCTGTCCCTGGACGCCTTCCATATGCTCGAGATCAAGAACGGCGACTGGGTGCTGGTGGATTAAGCATCGGAACGATCCTGGGCGGGTTGGGCCGCCCGGGACCATCCCCTCATACATTCGGAGCCGCCGTCATGAACGGTGCGGATCTCATCCTCGGGCCGAGCCTTGACGCCGGCCGCAGCGACACGCTTGCCCTGATCGCCGGCGACCGCAGCCTTACCTATAGCGCATTGGACCGCCTGGCCTGCCGCTTCGGCAATGCCATGCTGGCGGCTGGAATGAGACGCCAACAGCCGGTGCTACTGCTGCTCGACGACGATATCGAATTGGTCGCGGCCTATCTCGGCGCCATGAAGGCCGGACTGATCGCCGTGGCGCTGAATACCCGCCTCGCCGCCAAGGACCTGGGACACGCCTTTGCCGACAGCGCCGCGCCGCTGCTGCTGGTGGAGGATGCCTTAGCGCCCCTGGCCGCCGAGGCCGCCGCCCTGGCCCATGCCGGCCCCCGGGTTGTTACGACCTCGCGCTTCCCCGATTTCCTGGCCGGGGCGGCGGAGCAGTTAATCTCGGCCGATATGTCGCCGGACGACACCGCGCTGTGGATGTATACATCGGGCACCACCGGCCAGCCCAAAGGCGCCGTCCATGTCCATGGCTCCCTGGCACTGGGCGAACGCCATGTGCGCGAGAATTTGGGCATCCAGCCGGGTGACCGGCTGTTCTCCACCTCGAAGTTGTTCTTCGCATATGCGCTGGGCCATTGTCTGATGGGTGGGTTACGGGCCGGCGCCACCGTTGTGCTGCATCGCGGCTGGCCCGACGCGGCAGCGGCGGCGGCGGTCATTGCCAAGACCCAGCCCAAGGTGGTCCTCTCCGTCCCCTCGCTCTATCGCCTGCTGCTCAAGGATGGCCACGCCGCCAGCGGGGCCTTCCGCAATGTCCGCACCTGGGTGTCGGCCGGCGAGCATCTGCCGGAAGAGCTGTGCCGCCGCTGGATGGAGGAGACCGGCGGCCTGATGCTGGAAGGCATTGGAGCCACCGAGGCGCTGTTTCTGTTCATCGCCAGCACCCCCCAGGCCTTCAAGCCCGGGACCTGCGGCCGGCCGCTGCCCTGGGCCGAGGCCCAATTACGCAGCCCCGACGGAAGCGTGATCACCGAGCCCAACCATCCCGGCGATCTGTGGGTCCGCATGGGCTCGCTGTTCCGCCGCTACCACAATCGCCCCGACGTCACCCAGCGGGTGCTTCGAGACGGCTGGTGGAAGACCGGTGACGTGTTCAGCGTCGATGCCGAAGGCTGGTGGAGCCCCCAGGGCCGTTCCGACGACATGATCAAGGTCTCCGGCCAGTGGGTCAGCCCCGCAGAGGTGGAGGAAGCCGCCCTGACCGTTCCCGGCGTGGCCGACGCGGTGGCGGTGGGCATTCCCAACGAGGATGGGCTGGTCCGTCTGGTCCTCTACGCTGTGGCGGAGACCGGAGAGCACGAACCCATCCTGGAGACCCGCATCGTCGAGACATTGAAATCCAGGCTGGCCATCTTCAAGTGCCCACGGACCGTGCGCTTCCTCGACGCCATCCCCCGCACCGCCACCGGCAAGGTGCAGCGGTTCAAGCTGCGCGAGGGGAACAATTCGGTGTAGGGTGTCGCCAGCCTGCCCTCGCACGGAGCACGACGATGAAAGCCATGGTTATCGACCGCTTCGGCGGGTCCGAGGTGATGCGGTGGACGGAGGTGCCGACGCCCTCGCCCGCACCCGGCGAGGTGCTGATCCGCATCCATGCCACCAGCGTCAATCCGGTGGAATGGAAAATCCGCGAGGGCGGGCTGGCCAAGCTGTTTCCCTGCACTTTTCCGCTGATCCTGGGCTGGGATGCAGCAGGCACCATTGCCGCATTGGGCGAGGGTGTCACCACCTTTGCCATCGGGGAGCGGGTTTGGGCCTATTGCCGCAAGCCGGACATCCAGTGGGGCACCTACGCCGAGTACGTCACCATGACTGCCGAAGCCGTGGCGCCCATGCCCGCCAACCTGTCTTTCGCCCAGGCATCGACCATTCCGCTGGTGGGCCTGACCTCCTGGCAGACGCTGTTCGACGTGGCGGAAATCCGCCCGGGCCAGACCGCGCTGATCCATGCCGGGGCCGGCGGCATCGGCAGCCTGGCCATTCCCCTGGCCAAATGGGCCGGCGCCACCGTGATCTCCACCGCTCGGGTCGCCAATCATGATTACGTCCGAGGCTTGGGTGCCGATCACGTCATCGACTACACCGCCGAGGATTTCGTCGCCGCCACCCGCGCCGTGGCGCCCGGGGGGGTGGACTTCGTCTTCGGCACTGTCGGTGGTGAAGTGCTGACCCGCAGCTACGAGACGGTCAAGCCCGGCGGCATCCTGGTCTCCATTACCGATAAGACCGATCCCGGCTTGGCCGAGCGCCTTGGCATCCGGGTCAAATACGTCTTCGTCCAACCCAACGGAGCACAGCTGCGCCGGCTGGCCGGTTTGGTGGATTCCGGCACCCTGGCCGCGCCGGAGATCGAGGAGATGAAGCTGCCCCAGGCCGCCGAGGCGTTGGAGCGCAGCCGCGCCGGCCATGTGCGCGGCAAGATCGTGCTGATGGTGCACTGATCCCCTACTCGCCCTCGAACTGCCCCTTATAAAGCATGTCCTCGCCCAGAATGTGCTCCAGGAGCCAGCCTTTGAGGAAGGCGGTCATGTCTTCGGTCAAGGCAACCGGGGCGGCGCCGGACAGGTGGCAGTCGCGAAACTGGGTGACCGAGGCCTTAAGCCGGGAGTGATCGGCATGCTGCTTGTCCAGACGGCCGTAGCCCCGGGCCTTCAGCGCCATCTCCTCGGCGGCGAAATGGGTGTCGGCATAGGCCAGCAACTCGTCGAACAGCCAGCCCAGCTCGATCAAATCCTCGCCGCTATGCCAGGCGTCATAAAGGCGGTTGAGCAAGTTCACCAACCGCTGGTGGTCGGCATCCATGCGCGCCGAGCCGACGCTGAAGCTGGAATCCCATTCGATCAAGGACATCTGGACCTGCCGGAATGGAGGGCTCAATCCCCCAAGACTATACAGAATTCCCGAAGCAAGACGAGGGCTCAGACCCGGACCAGATGGACATCGGTAATGGGCTTCTTGCCGTGGCTGTCGCGCAATGACCGCCGCACCGCCAGCCGGGCCGCCTCGCGGACCACGCCATCATCCTTGCGAGCCTTGAGCGGCATTTCCTCGATGGCGTCGCGCACCGCCTCGACCACGGTGTCGTGCTCCTCGGCTTCGTGGCCGGCGTCCAGCAGGCCGAGCGCGGTAAGCTGCGGATCGCCCAACAGCTTGCCCGCCTTGTCCAACACAACCGTCACCACCGCCGAGCCGTTGAACACCATGCGGCGGCGATTGCGCAGAATTTCCGAATCCAGCCGCACCAGACGCGGGCCGTCCACCGCCAGCTTGCCGGTGGGCACATGGTCAACCACCTCCACCGGGCCTGGAGCCAGACGCAGCATGGTACCGTTGACGATCTCCAGCGCCTCGGGCACGCCGCAGGAGCGGGCCAGCCGGGCGTGTTCCTGGAGATGGCGGGCTTCGCCATGAACCGGAATGGCGATCTTGGGACGGGTGAGGCGGTACATCTCCTCCATCTCTTCGCGGGCGGGATGACCTGAAACGTGGACGAAGGCGTCCTTGTCGGTCACCACCTCGACGCCGAGGCGAACCAGATCATTCTGGAGACGGTAGATTTCCTTCTCGTTGCCGGGAATGATCCGCGACGAGAAGATCACCACGTCGCCCTTGCCCAGACGGACATGGGGATGGTCGCCCGACGCGATGCGGGCCAGGGCGGCGCGGGGCTCGCCCTGGCTGCCGGTGCAGATAAAGACCACCTTATCCTGGGGCAGATAGCCGGCGTCGTGTTCTGTGAGGAAAGCCGGCAGGTCGGCAAGATAGCCGTTCTCCCGCGCCGCCTTGTCCAGTCGCCACAGCGAGCGGCCCACCAGGGCGACGCTGCGGTCATTGGCCTGGGCCGCCACGGCGATGCTTTCCAGCCGCGCCACGTTCGTCGCGAAGCAAGAGACCGCGATGCGGCCGTCAAAGCGGCCCAGCAGCTCGATCAGGCTGGCCCGCACTTCCGATTCGGATCCGGAATGGCCCCGGGTAAAGACATTGGTGGAATCGCCCACCAGGGCCAGCACCCCCTCCTTACCCACTCGGCGCAGTGCCTCGAAATCAGTGGGCAGACCCAGCAGCGGGTCAGGATCGAACTTCCAATCGCCGGTATGGATCACCGTCCCCGCCGGGCTGCGAATGGCCAGGGTATTCGGTTCGGGAATGGAATGGGTCACCGAGATCATTTCGACCTCAAATGGACCGACCTTAAAGCGGGATCCCAATTCAACTACGTTGATAGGTACTTCGGTGTGCAGGCCGGTCTCGTGCAGCTTGCTCCGCAGCAGCGAGGCCGAGAATGGCGTCGCCCAGACCGGGCAACGCAACCGCTTCCAAAGATATTGCACCGCTCCCAGGTGATCCTCGTGGCCATGGGTCAGGACCAGCCCCACCAGCTTGTCGGCCCTTTCCTCGATCCAGGCGGGATCGGCCATCACCACATCGACCATGGGCATGGACTCGTCGCCGAACGAGACACCCAGATCCACCATCAACCACTTGCCGCCATAGCCATACAGCGACAGATTCATGCCGATTTCGCCAACGCCGCCCAGCGGCAGGTAGAAGAGCTCGCCCTCGCTACTCATGCCTCGAGCCTATGGGCGTTGCGACGATGGATTTCCAGCAACCCGCGCAGGGTGAGGTCGGCGTCGAGCGCGTTGATCTCCTTGGTGGCATCGGCGAACAGCGGCGCCAGACCGCCGGTGGCCACCACCATCATCTCCGAGCCGAATTCGTCCTTGATCCGATGCACCAATCCCTCGATCAGGCCAACATAGCCCCAGAAAATTCCCGATTGCATGGCCGGCACCGTGGCGCGGCCAATGACGTTCTTCGGCCGTCCGATGGCCACCCGGGGCAGCTTGGCGGCGGCGGCGTGCAGCGCCTCCAGCGACAGGTTGATACCCGGAGCAATGGCGCCGCCGCAGTAATTGCCAATGGCATCCACCACGTCGAAGGTGGTAGCGGTACCGAAGTCGATGACGATCAGCGGCCCCTTGTAGCACTGATGCGCAGCAACAGCGTTGACCAATCGGTCGGCGCCCACTTCCTCCGGCCGGTCGAGCAGGATGGACAGGCCGAGATCGACCCCCTCGTCCCCAACCACCAACGGCTCGCAGCGGAAATAGCGGCGGCATAGAGTCTTGAGCCCGAACACCATGGCCGGCACCACGCTGGCGATGATGGCGGCGGTGATATCCAGCCGGTTCAACCCCTCGATGGTCAGCAGTTGGGTCAGCCACACTCCCAACTCGTCGGCGGTGCGCTCGGAATCGGTGGAGGCCCGCCACTCGCCCCGCAGCTGGTCGCCGTCATAGACCGCAAAGACGATGTTGGTGTTGCCGGAATCAATGGCCAACAGCATGGAAGGGCTCCGTCAGCTTCCAGGAAAGAATACGTCGCCAGCCAGGATGCGGAGAATCCCCGCCTCTCCCTGGTCCAGCAGCAGACCGCCGTCCTCGTCCAACCCGGCGAAACGGCCGGTCAGGGTATCGGTTTCGAGGCGAACCAGAGCCGACTCGCCGACTCCCTTGGCGCGGCCCAGCCAACCGTCGCGAATCGGCTTGAAGCCCTGATCGCGCCAGAGGCCCAGCCAGGGGCCGAAACGGCGGCAGAAGGCCGCCAGAACCGCCTCGGGGGTGCCCTCAAATCCGACCTCGGCCAAGGCGATGGAGGGATGCAGGGTCTCGCCCGGCGGCGGTGCCCGCTCCACATCGACACCAATTCCCAGAACCAGCCAGCCTTCGCTCGCCGGCTCCAGCAGCATGCCTGCCACCTTCCTGCCCCGACAGAGCACATCGTTGGGCCACTTACAGCGAAAGTCGGCAGCCGGGACCAGATCTTCAAGCCCCTCAGCCAAGGCCAGCGCGGCGACAAAGCCGATTTGCGCCGCCTGGGCCAGCGGCCGGTCCAACTTGATCAGCAAGGACAGATGAAGGTTGCCCGCCGGGCTCACCCAATGACGGCCCCGGCGCCCTCGTCCGGCGCTCTGGCTTTCGGCGGTGATCACCAGAAGATCGGCGGCGGTGCCCTCGGACACCAGCCGCCGCGCCTCGTCATTGGTGCTGCCGACTGTCCCCAGGCGAATCACGCCAAAAGGGGCCGGCAGTGCAGGATTGCTCATCCTGCTGCTGGAAACAACACCGAGGCGGCCGCCTTGGCGCTGGTCACCAGGGGGGCCGGCACGAAGGTGAAGGCAAGGATCACCAGGGTGCTGACCGCCATGATCAACGCCATGGAATTACCCACCGGACGGTCGAAGGATTCGGTGGCCTCGTCGAAATACATGATTTTGACGATGCGCAGATAGTAGTAGGCACTCACCACGCTCGACAGCACGCCCAGGATGGACAGGGTGTACAGGTGTGCCTCGATGGCGGCCATGAAGACGTAGAACTTGCCCCAGAACCCGGCCAGCGGCGGCACGCCCGCCATGGAGAACATCAGCACCGCCATGACGAAAGCCATGGCCGGATTGGTCTTGGACAGACCGGCCAGATCCTCGATGCCCTCGACCAGACGCCCCTTCTGGCGCATGGACAGGATCACCGCGAAGACGCCCACATTCATGAACAGGTAGATGGCGAGATAGATCAGCACGCCCTGGACGCCGAGATCGGTGCCGGCGGCAATGCCCACCAGGATGAAGCCCACGTGGCCGATGGAGGAATAGGCCATCAGGCGCTTGATGTTGGTCTGCACCACCGCGGCGAAAGAACCGACGAACATGGAAGCGATTGAGATGAGCACGATCACCTGACGCCACTGCTCCACCAGATCGGCGAAGGGGCCGAACATGACCCGGGTCAGCAGGCAGACCGCGGCGATCTTGGGGGCCACGGCGAAGAACGAGGTCACCGGCGTCGGCGCGCCTTCATAGACGTCCGGCGCCCACATGTGGAACGGAACCGCCGAAATCTTGAAGGCGAGACCGGCCATGACGAAGACCAGCCCGGCGACGATGCCGAGATTGGCCTTAACCGGATGCTCGTGGCCGGCAGAGAACAGGTTGGCCAGCCCATCGAACGAGGTGGTGCCGGCGAAGCCGTAGAGCAGCGAGGCGCCATAGAGCAGCATGCCCGAGGCCAGAGCGCCCAGCACGAAGTACTTCACGCCGGCCTCGGTGGCCTTGAGGTTATCGCGGTGATAGGCGGCAAGGACATAGAGGGTAAGGCTCTGCAACTCAAGACCGAGGTACAGCGCCATGAAGTCGTTGGCCGACACCATCATCATCATGCCCAGCGTGGCAAACAGCACCAGCACCGGATACTCGAAGCGGCCGATCTTTTCCCGCTCCAGATAGGGCAGCGACATGGCGGTGGTCAGGGCCGAAGCCAGCAGGATCAGCGCCTTGGCGAAGCCGGAGAAGCGGTCGGCGACGAACAGCCCGTCGAAGGCCACATGCCGCTCGCCTCCCAGCGAGGACACCAGCACCATGCCGGCAGCCAGCACCAGAATCACCAGCACCGAGATGGGTCGGGTGTTGTCCTCCTTGCGGAAGACGCCGAGCATCAGCAGCGTCAGGCCGGCAACGGCGACGAAAACTTCCGGAAGAACCGGAACGAGGTCGAGAGTCTGGATCACGTCAGGGTCCCCCTCAGCGCGCCGCAACCGACAGGCCGTCATGGGCGGCCCGGGCGAGTTCATAATTGTCGATCATCTTGGCCACCGAGGCATGCATCGGGTCGATGAAGCTCGCCGGTTGCAAGCCCATCCAGATCACGATCAGGATCAGCGGCACGAATACCGCCACTTCGCGGAACTCCAGGTCCAGGATGCCCTTGAGGTCCTCATGGACCAGACGGCCGAACACCACCCGACGATAGAGGTAGAGCATATAGCAGGCGCCCAGGATCAGGCCGCTGGCGGCGAAGAACGCCACCCAGGAATTGACCTGGAACACCCCCAGCAGAACCAGGAACTCGCCGACGAAGCCCGAGGTTCCGGGCAGGCCGACAGAGGCCATGGTGAACAGCATGAAGATGGTCGCATAAACCGGCATGCGGGTGGCGAGACCGCCGTAGCGGGAAATCTCGCGGGTATGCATGCGGTCGTAGACCACGCCGACGCACAGGAACAGAGCGCCCGACACCACGCCGTGGGACAGCATCTGGAAGATCGCGCCCTCCACACCCTGAGTGGTCATGGAAAAGATACCGATGGTGACGTAGCCCATATGGGCGATGGACGAATAGGCGATCAGCTTCTTCATGTCCTCCTGCACCAGGGCCACCAACGAGGTGTAGACCACCGCTACGATGGACAGGGTGTAGATCAGCGGCGTGAAGTAGACCGAGGCGTCCGGCAGCATGGGCACCGAGAAGCGCAGGAAACCGTAGGCTCCCATCTTCAGCAGCACACCGGCCAGGATCACGGAACCGGCGGTGGGCGCCTCGACGTGGGCGTCGGGCAACCACGTGTGCACCGGCCACATGGGCACCTTCACCGCGAAGGAGGCGAAGAAGGCCAGCCATAGCCAAAGCTGCATGCTGAAGGGGAAGGAATGCGCCATCAGCGACGGAATGTCGGTAGTATGCGCCTCGAAATACATGGCCAGCATGGCCAGCAGCATCAGCACCGAACCGGCGAGGGTATAGAGGAAGAGCTTGAAGGCGGCATAGACCCGGCGCTGACCACCCCAGACGCCGATGATGATGAACATCGGGATCAGGACGGCTTCAAAGAAGATGTAGAACAGCACCAGATCGAGGGCGCAGAACATGCCCACCATCATGGTTTCCAGGATCAGGAAGCAGACCATGTATTCCTTGACCCGCTTGGTGACGCTGCCGAAGGACGACAGGATGCACAAGGGGGTGAGGAAGGTGGACAGCAGCACGAACCACATGGAAACGCCGTCAACACCCATGGCGTAGGTGATGGTGGTGCCGGGGAACCACGTGGCGCTCTCCTTGAACTGGAAGTCCGGAGAGGCGCCGTTGAACTTCACCGCGATGAACAGCGATACGATGAAGGTCGCGATCGACGTCAGCAGGGCAACGGCACGGGCGTTCCGCGCCACCACCTCGGACTCGCCGCGGATGGTGACGATGAACAACGCGCCAAGCAACGGCAGGAACGTCGTCAGCGAGAGAAGGGGCCAGTCGTTCATGGGGCGTCTTCCTCGTCCTCAGCGCGCGTTGAAAATGTACCAGGTGATCAGACCCGCCACGCCGATCAGCATGGCGAAGGCGTAGTGGTAGAGGTAGCCGCTCTGGGCGCGGGCCACCCTTTGGGCGATGGAGCGTGTCGCCGCCGCCACCCCATCCGGACCGACCCCATCGATCAGGGCTCCGTCGCCTCCCAACCACAGACCACGACCGATCTTGAAGGCGGGCTTGACGAAGACCATGTCGTAGAGCTCGTCGAAGTACCACTTGTTCAGCAGGAACTGGTAGACGCCCTGGAAGGCGCCGGCCAGCGCCACCGGCAGGCCGGGAGCAAAGGCATAGAAGAGGTAGGCCAGGGCAATGCCAGAGACCGCCACCACCGTCGGCAACAGCGCCACCCATTCGGGGACGTGATGGGCGTTCTCCAGGGAAGGATGGGCCTCGGTGACCAGGATGGAGTGGCGCCAGAAATCATGGTTGGCATGACCGACGAACAGGTCGTAGCCGAGCCAGCCGGCGAAGACGGCACCGGTCGCCAGGAATAGCAGCGGCAGGATCATCACCGCCGGGCTCTCGTGAACATGGGCCATCACATGCTCGTCGGCGCGCGGGCGGCCGTGGAAAGTCAGCAGCAGCAGGCGCCAGGAGTAGAAGGCGGTCAGGAAGGCGGCGGAGACGCCCAGCCAGTAGGCGCCCTGCCCGACCACGGTATGCGAGGCCCAGGCCGCTTCCAGGATCGTGTCCTTGGAATAGTAGCCGGCGAAGAACGGCACACCAGCCAGTGCCAGCGACCCGATCCACATCAGGACCCAGGTCACCTTCACATGCTTCCAGATGCCGCCCATCCGGCGGATGTCCTGCTCGTCGCTCATGGCGTGGATCACCGAACCGGCACCGAGGAACAGCAGGGCCTTGAAGAAGGCGTGGGTCATCAGGTGGAAAATGGCGGCCTGATAGGCCGACACGCCGATGGCAAAGAACATGTAGCCCAGCTGCGAGCAGGTGGAGTAAGCGATGATTCGCTTGATGTCGTTCTGCACGCAGCCCACCGTCGCCGCAAAGATGGCGGTGGCGGCACCGACCACGGTGACCACCGAGAGTGCGGTGTCCGAGAACTCGAACAGCGGGCTCATGCGCGCCACCATGAACACACCGGCGGTGACCATGGTCGCGGCATGGATCAGGGCGGAGACCGGCGTCGGACCTTCCATGGCATCGGGCAGCCAAGTGTGCAGGCCGAGCTGGGCCGACTTGCCCATGGCGCCGACGAACAGCAGCAGGCAGCAGATGGTGATGGCGTGCCACTCGACCCCGAAGAAGGTCACGGTGGCGTTGGCCTTGTCCGGCGCGGCGGCGAAGATGGCGTCGAAGCCAACGCTGTCGAACAGGAAGTAGATGCCGAAGATGCCCAGCGCGAAACCGAAATCGCCGACGCGGTTGACCACGAAGGCCTTGATGGCGGCGGCCGAGGCCGAAGGCTTCTCGTACCAGAAGCCGATCAGCAGGTAGGAGGCGACACCGACGCCCTCCCAACCGAAGAACATCTGAACCAGATTATCGGCGGTCACCAGCATCAGCATGGCGAAGGTGAACAGCGACAGATAGCTCTGGAAGCGCCAGATGGACGGATCGTGGCTCATATAGCCGACGGAATAGACGTGCACCGCCGCGGACACCCAGGTGACGACGATCAGCATTACCGCCGTCAGGGTGTCGACCTTGAGGGCCCAGGACACCGAAACGGTTCCCGACTGGATCCAGCTGGCAATGGTCACGGTCTCGGCCTGTCCGCCGAGCGCCACCTTCTGGAAGATGAGACCGGCCAGCACCGCCGAGGCGATCAGCAGCGAGCAGGTCACGATCTGCGCGCCACGGTCACCGATGAAGCGGCCGAACAGGCCGGCGACGATCGAGCCCAGCAGCGGCAGGAAGACGGTTGCAGTGATCATCCCGGTCTACCCCTTGAGCTGGCTGATTTCTTCGACCGCGATGGTGCCGCGGTTGCGGAAGAAGACGACGACGATGGCCAGGCCGATGGCGGCTTCCGCCGCGGCCACGGTGAGGATGAACATGGCGAACACCTGGCCCACCAAATCATTCAGGTAGGACGAGAACGCCACGAAGTTGATGTTCACGGCCAACAGCATCAGTTCGATGGACATCATGATGACGATGATGTTCTTCCGGTTCAGGAAGATTCCCATCACGCCCAGGGTGAACAGAATGGCGGCGACCACCAGATAGTGGGACAGACCGATCTCGAACATCAGATGCCCCTCCCCGACTGCACCTTGCGCAGCTCGACCGAGCTGGCGTTCCGGGCGATCTGATCGGCGATGACCTGCTTGCGTACGCCGGTGCGGCGGCGGTGGGTCAGCAGGATCGAACCGATCATGGCCACCAGCAGGATCAGGCCCGACGCCTGGAACAGATAGACGTATTTGGTGTAGATGAGCTGGCCCAACGCCACGGTGTTGCTGGCATGGTCCAGCGACGGCGTCGGCGACTTGACCAGCGCTTCCACATCAGGGGCAAAGGCCCAGCCACCGAACATGGCCAGCAGTTCGACCAGCAGAACCAAGCCAATCAGCCCGCCGGTGGGCAGGTATTGCAGGAAGCCTTCCCGCAACTCGACCACGTTGATGTCGAGCATCATCACCACGAACAGGAACAACACCGCCACCGCGCCGACATAGACCACCACCAGAACCATGGCGAGGAATTCGGCGCCCAGCAGCAGAAACAGCCCGGCCGCATTGAAAAAGGCCAGGATGAGCCAAAGCACGGAGTGAACCGGGTTGCGCGACGAGATGACCATCACCCCGCTGGCGACCGCGAGTCCGGCGAACATGTAGAAGATCAGAGCCGTGAACATGTCTCGGGTCCCCTGGGTCAGCGGTAGGGCGCGTCGGTGGCGATGCGGTAGGCCAGTTCGACCTCCCACCGGTCGCCATTCGCGAGCAATTTAGACTTGTTGTACATCAGTTCCGCCCGGGTCTCGGTGGCGTACTCGAAATTCGGCCCCTCGACGATAGCGTCCACCGGGCAGGCTTCCTGGCACAGACCGCAATAGATGCACTTGGTCATGTCCAGGTCGTAACGGCGGGCGCGGCGCGACCCATCGGGACGAGGCTCGGCTTCGATCGTGATGGCCTGAGCCGGGCAGATGGCCTCGCACAGTTTGCAGGCGATGCAGCGCTCTTCCCCGTTGGGATAACGGCGCAACGCATGCTCGCCACGGAACCGGACCGACAGCGGCCCCTTCTCATAGGGGTAGTTGATGGTCACAGGCGGCTTGAAAAAGTAGCGCAGCGTCACCGCCAAGCCTTGGAACAGCTCGACCAGAAGGAACGCGCGGGCATTGCGGTTAAGGAATGACATCGTATCTCTCTCCTCAACCCTGGTTGGGCAGCCAACCGAACACGGTCAGCACGCTTGCGGTCAGCACCAGCCAGAACAGCGAGAACGGCAGGAACACCTTCCAGCCCAGGCGCATCAGCTGGTCGTAGCGATACCGCGGGAAGGTGGCGCGCACCCACAGGAAGACGAACATCACCAGGCAAATCTTCAGGATGAACCAGAAGATGCCGGGGATCAGGTTGAACGGTGCGATGTCCAGCGGCGGCAGCCAGCCACCGAGGAACAGGATGGAGGTCATCGCCCCCATCAGCAGCATGTTGGCGTATTCACCCAGGAAGAACAGGGCGAAGGCCATGGCGGAATATTCGACGTTGTAACCGGCCACCAGTTCGGCTTCGGCTTCGGGCAGATCGAAGGGGGCGCGGTTGGTCTCGGCCAGACCGGAGATCAGAAAGATGAAGAACAGCGGAAGATGCGGAATGATGAACCACATCTTCTTCTGCGCCACCACCACCTCGGAGAGGTTGAGCGACCCCACCGACAGCAGAACGGAAATCAGCACGAAGCCGATGGAGACCTCGTAGGACACCATCTGGGCCGCCGAACGCAAGCCGCCGAGGAAGGCGTATTTCGAGTTGGAGGCCCAACCGGCCATGATGATGCCGTAGACACCAAGCGACGAAATGGCGAAGAGGTAGAGCACGCCGACATTGATGTCGGACAGCACCCAGCCCTCCTGGAACGGGATCACCGCCCAGGCCACCAGCGCCAGGAAGAAGGTGAGCATCGGCGCGCCAATGAACACCGCCGCGTTGGCGTGGGTGGGCAGCACCGTTTCCTTGACGAACAGCTTCAGGCCGTCGGCCATGGGCTGCAACAGGCCGAGGGGGCCGACCACGTTGGGGCCTTTGCGCAGCTGGATGGCGCCGATCACCTTGCGCTCGGCGTAGGTGAGGTAGGCCACGGCGATCAGCAGCGGCAGGACGATGGCGACGATCTCAAGAACGATGATGATCAGACGCAGCACGAGGGGGGGCAGCAGCCCAGTCAGAACGTCAACCATGGGTCCCCGTCTTCTTGTGGTTGCACCCACCGCCGAAAGCCGCCGTGCATTCCGCCATGGTCTTGGAGGCGCGGCTGATCGGATCGGTCTGATAGAAATTGTCGATGCCGGTCACCAGCGTCCCGGCAGCCAGAGCGCCCTCGGTACCGAAAGCGGCACCCCAGATGGCAGGCTTGACCTGATCAATGGCGGCGAAGACCGGATTGGTCTTGGCGAGACGCTCCCGCACCGCCTTGAGAGAGTCATAGGGCAGCACCCTGCCCAGTACCTCGGACAGCGCCCGGATGATCCGCCAGTCCTCCTTGGCCTCGCCCGGCGGGAACACCGCCAGCTTGGTCTGCTGCGGCCGGCCTTCCAGGTTGACGTAAGTGGCGCTCTTCTCGGTATAGGCGGCACCCGGCAGGATGACGTCGGCGCGGTGCGCCCCGGCATCGCCGTGTGAACCCTGATAGACCACGAAGGCCTCGCCCAGCCCCTTCATCTCCACTTCGTCAGCGCCCAGCAGGAACACCACCGAAATCTCTCCCTTGCCGGCAGCGGCGACGATACCGTCCACATCCTTGCCCCCGGCGCCCGGCACGAAGCCGAGGTCGAGACCGCCGACACGGGCGGCGGCGGTGTGCAGCACGTTGAAGCCGTTCCAGCCGTTCTTCACCAGACCGGCGGAGTCGGCCAGCTTGCGGGCCAAACCGATGATCACCGCACCGTCTTCACGACTGAGAGCGCCCTGGCCGAGGATCAGCGCCGGCCGGGCTGCTTTCTTCAGCACCTCGAAGAAGGGATGCTTGCCTTCGGCAATGTCCTTCAGCACCGAGGCCTCGTCGCCGAGATGCTCGTACTTGTAGGTCAGATCGCCCTTGTGGCCGATGCGGGCGACCTTGAAGCCACCCTTCTGCCAGCGCTTGCGGATACGGGCGTTGAGGACCGGGTTTTCCTTGCGGGGATTGGTACCGATCAGCAGCAGGGCGTCGGCAGTTTCGATGCCGGCGGCGGTGCTGTTGAACAGATAGGAGGCCCGCACGGAAGCGTTGAGCTTGGCCCCGTCCTGGCGGCAGTCGAGATTGTTCGAGCCCAGGGAGGTCAGCAGGTCCTTCAGGGCGACCATGGCCTCGGCATCGGCCTGATCGCCGGCGATGGCGGCGATTTTGGAGCCATCCAGGCCCTTGACCTTGGCGGCGATGGCGGCGAAGGCCTTGGCCCAGCTCACCGCCACCAGCCTGCCGTCCTTGCGCACATAGGGACGGTCCAGGCGCTGGCGCTTGAGGCCGTCCACGGCAAAGCGCGAGCGGTCGGACAGCCACTCTTCGTTAACGTCCTCGTTGATGCGAGGCAGGACGCGGATGACCTCGTTGCCACGGGTATCGACCCGGATGGACGCGCCGAGGGCATCCATGGCGTCGATGCTCTCGGTCTTCTTCAGCTCCCACGAGCGGTAGGTGAACGAGGCCGGCTTGTTGGTCAGGGCACCCACCGGGCACAGATCGATGAGATTGCCCGACAGTTCCGACGACACCGCGGCGCCCACATAGCGGGTGATCTCCAGATGCTCGCCGCGCCCCAGGCCACCCAGCACCGGGGTGCCGGCCACTTCCGAGATGAAGCGGACGCAACGGGTGCACTGGATGCAGCGAGTCATCATGGTCTGGACCAGCGGACCGTAATCCTTGTCCGGCACCGCGCGCTTGCCTTCCTGGCAACGGCCGCGATCGCCGCCATAGGCCATGGCCTGATCCTGAAGATCGCATTCGCCGCCCTGATCGCAGATCGGGCAGTCCAGCGGATGGTTCAACAGCAGGAATTCCATCACCCCCTGGCGCGCCTTGCGCACCACGGCGGTGTTGGTCTTGACCACCATGCCTTCGCCCACCGGCTGGGCACAGGAGGCCACCGGCTTGGGCATCTTCTCCACTTCCACCAGACACATGCGGCAATTGCCGGCGATGGCGAGGCGCTCGTGGTAGCAGAAACGCGGGATCTCGATGCCGAGTTGGTCGGCGGCCTGGATGATGGTGGTCCCGGCCTCGACTTCGATTTCCCTGCCGTCGATCGTCAGCTTGGGCATTGCCGTCTTCTCTCTTCTCAGGCCGCTTGGGTCTTGGCAAGGCGCTCTTTGATGCGGCGCTCAAGCTCGGGGCGGAAGGTGCGGATCAGGCCCTGGACCGGCCATGCGGCCGCGTCACCCAGGGCGCAGATGGTGTGGCCCTCGATCTGCTTGGAGATTTCCTCCAACAGGTCGATTTCCGCCAGTTCGGCGTTGCCGGTGGTCATGCGGGCCATCATGCGGGCCATCCAGCCGGTGCCCTCGCGGCACGGCGTGCACTGACCGCAGCTTTCATGCCAGTAGAACTTGGACAGCCGGGCGATGCCGCGCACCAGATCGGTGGACTTGTCCATGACGATCACCGCCGCGGTGCCAAGGCCCGAGCGCATGGCGCGCAGGGCGTCGAAGTCCATGGTGACTTCCTCGCACTGGGCCTTGTTCAGCATGGGAACCGAGGAACCGCCGGGGATGATGGCCAGCAGGTTATCCCAGCCGCCGCGCACGCCGCCGGCATGCTTCTCGATGAGGTCCTTGAGCGGAATGCCCATTTCCTCTTCGACGTTGCAGGGCGTATTCACATGGCCGGAGATGCAGAACACCTTGGTACCGGTGTTGTTGGGCTTGCCCAGGCCGGAGAACCAAGCGGCGCCCCGACGCAGGATGGTCGGCGCCACCGCGATGGATTCCACGTTGTTGACCGTGGTCGGGCAGCCATAGAGGCCGACACCGGCGGGAAACGGCGGCTTGAGGCGGGGCTGCCCCTTCTTGCCTTCCAGGCTTTCGATCAGCGCCGATTCCTCGCCGCAGATATAGGCGCCGGCACCGCGATGAACATAGACCTCGCAATCCCAGCCCGAGCCGCAGGCATTCGGCCCGATCAGGCCGGCGGCGCGGGCCTCGTCGATGGCGATGTTGAGATGCTCGGCTTCCCGCACGAACTCGCCGCGAATATAGATGTAGGCGGCATGGGCGCCGATGGCGAAGCTGGCGATCAGAGCGCCCTCGACCAGCTTATGCGGGTCGAAGCGCATCATCTCGCGATCCTTACAGGTCCCCGGCTCGCCTTCATCGGCGTTGATCACCAGGAAGTGCGGGCGCGGGCCCTCGGTCTTGGGCATGAACGACCACTTGACGCCGGTGGGGAAACCGGCGCCGCCACGGCCGCGCAGACCGGAATTCTTCATCTCGTCGATGATCCAGTCGCGGCCCTTGGCGAGAATCTCCTTGGTCCCGTCCCAGTCGCCGCGTGAGCGGGCGCCGGCGAGATGCCAGTCGTGGAAGCCGTAGAGATTGGTGAAGATCCTATCGGAGTCGCGCAGCATCAGGCCTTCCCCCCCTCGAACTTGAGCTCGGTGAGCGAGGTCGGGCCGCCCGCCGGGCACGAGAACTGACGACCATTCTGCGGACCCGGCTTGGGGGTCTCGCCGCGCTTGAAGGCTTCCAGCACCGCCTGGGTGCTGCCGGCGTCCAGGTCCTCGTAATAATCGTCGTTGATCTGCATCATCGGGGCGTTGACGCAGGCCCCCAGGCATTCCACCTCGGACAAGGTGAACTTGCCGTCGGCGGTCATCTCGCCGAACTCGACCCCCAATGCCGCCTTGGCCGCGGCAACCACGTCGTCGGAGCCGCGCAGCATGCAGGGCAGGTTGGTGCAGACCTGGACGTGAAACTTACCGACCGGCTTGCGGTTATACATGGTGTAGAAGGTGGCCACCTCCTCCACCCGGATCGGCGCCATGTCCAGCATGGTGGCGATCACCTCCATGGCCGCGCGGCTGACCCAGCCCTCCTGGCGCTGGGCCAGATCGAGCAGCGGCATCACCGCGCTCTGCTGACGGCCGGCGGGATACTTGGCGACGAAGGCATCGGCCTTGGCCTTGTATTCCGGGGTGAAGGCAAAGCTGGTGGGTTCGTGCGAAGGATTGCTCATCGGTCGATCTCGCCGAAAACGATGTCGATGGAGCCGATATTGGCGACCACGTCGGCCAGCATGTGTCCCTTGGACATCATGTCGAGAGCCTGGAGGTGGGCGTATCCCGGCGGACGGATCTTACAGCGGTATGGCTTGCCGGTCCCATCGGAGATCAGGTAGACCGCGAACTCGCCCTTGGGGGCCTCGATGGCGGTATAGGTCTCGCCGGCGGGAACGTGGAAGCCCTCGGTGAACAGCTTGAAGTGATGGATCAGCGCTTCCATGGACCGCTTCATCTCGGCCCGCGGCGGCGGGGTGATCTTGTTGCTTTCCACCTTGACCGGACCGCCGGGCATCTTGGCGATGCACTGCTTCATGATCTTGACGGATTCACGCATTTCCAGCACACGCACCAGATAACGGTCATAGCCGTCGCCGTGCTTGCCCACCGGAATGTCGAAGTCCAGTTCGTCATAGACCTCGTAGGGCTGGGCCTTGCGCAGGTCCCAGGCGATGCCGGACGCCCGCAGGTTGGGGCCGGTGAAGCCCCAGTCCAGCGCCTGTTCAGCGGTCACGATGCCGATATCGACCACGCGCTGCTTGAAGATGCGGTTCTCGGTGGTGATGGTCTCGATGTCATCAAGCACCGCCGGAAATGTCTCGCACCACGCAGCGATGTCTTCCAGCAGGCCGGCCGGTAAATCGGCGGAGACGCCGCCCGGACGGAAGTAGTTGGCGTGCAGACGGGCGCCGCAGGCGCGCTCGTAGAACTCCATCAGCTTCTCGCGCTCTTCGAAGCCGTAGAGCAACGGAGTCATGCCGCCCACGTCGAAGATATAGGCGGTGACGTTGAGCAGATGGTTGAGAATGCGGCCGATCTCGGAATAGAGCGTGCGGATGTACTTGGCCCGGGGCGGCAGCTCGACCCCGAGCAACTTCTCCGTCGCCAGCACGAAGGCGTGCTCCTGATTCATCGTGCCCACATAGTCGAGGCGATCGAAATAAGGCACCGCCTGGACGTACGTCTTGTTCTCGATCAGCTTCTCGGTGCCACGATGCAGCAGGCCGATGTGGGGATCAGCGCGCTCGACCACCTCGCCCGACATCTCCAGGATCAGGCGCAGCACACCGTGCGCGGCCGGATGCTGGGGGCCGAAATTGATGGTGTAGTTCTGGATCTGGGACTCGGCCATCTTAAGCGTTCCCCTCGGCCTTTTCATCGCCCGGCAGCGGACCTTCCCACGGCGACAGGAAATCGAAGCTGCGGAAGTCCTGGGTGAGCTTCACCGGCTCGTAGACCACGCGCTTGGCTTCGTCGTCGTAGCGCAGCTCCACATAGCCCGTCAGCGGGAAGTCCTTGCGGAGGGCATGGCCCTCGAAGCCGTAATCGCTGAGGATGCGGCGCAGGTCGGGATGGCCGGAGAACATCACTCCGTACATGTCCCACACTTCACGCTCGAACCAGCCGGCCGAGCTGAACACGGTGGTGGCGGTGGGGACCGGGGTCTCCTCGTCGGTGGCGACCTTCACCCGCACCCGCTGGTTATGCTTCATGGACAGCAGGTGGTAGACCACGTCGAAACGCTGCTCGCGCTCCGGCCAGTCGACGCCACAGACATCGACCAGCTGCTTGAAGAGGCAGCCGGCATCATCCTTGAGGAAGGTGAGAACCTTTTGGAGGGTGGCCGGGCGGACCTGAAGCGTCAGCTCGCCCACGCGGTTGACCTCGCTTCCCAGCACGTCCTGGGGCAGGGCTGAGGCGATGTACTCGCCCAGATCCTTCAGCGCTTGCGTCATGGTTGGATCGTCCCTTCTTCAGGCGCTATCGGAGGATGGACCCGGTGCGCCGGATCTTCTTCTGCAACTGCAGGATACCGTACATCAGCGCCTCGGCGCTGGGCGGGCAGCCCGGCACATAGATGTCCACCGGCACGATGCGGTCACAGCCGCGCACCACCGAGTAGGAATAGTGGTAGTAACCGCCGCCATTGGCGCAGGAGCCCATGGAGATCACCCAGCGCGGCTCAGCCATCTGGTCGTACACGCGACGAAGCGCCGGCGCCATCTTGTTGGTGAGCGTACCGGCAACGATCATCAGATCGGACTGGCGCGGGCTGGGGCGGAACACCACGCCGAAGCGGTCCATATCGTAGCGGGCGCAGCCGGCATGCATCATTTCAACGGCGCAGCAGGCCAGACCGAAGGTCATGGGCCACAGTGAGCCGGTGCGGGCCCAGTTGACCACCGAGTCAACGCTGGCCATGACAAAACCCTTATCGGAAATCTCGTCGGTGACGGCCTTGAGCAGCGCGTCCTGAGCCGGACCGGGGGGCAACGGCGCCGCGTGGTCGGCGGTCACGATGCCGGAGGAGGTCGGGTTCACTCCCATTCCAGGGCTCCCTTTCGCCATTCGTAGATGAAGCCGATGGTCAGCACGCCGAGGAACATCATCATCGACCAGAACCCGAACAGGCCGAGCTTGCCCAGCGTCACCGCCCAGGGGAACAGGAAGGCGACTTCCAGATCGAAGATGATGAACAGGATGGCCACGAGGTAGAATCGGACCTCGAATTTGGACCGGGCGTCGCCGAAAGCATCGAAGCCACACTCATAAGCGGAGGCCTTTTCCGTGTCGGGCTTCTGGCGCGCAACGATCCAGGATCCCCCGATACAGATCACCGAAATGATCATGGCGATACCGAGGAAAATCAGGATCGGCAGATATTCGAGCAGCCAAGCTTCCATCGTCCCTGCCCTAACCAAGAGGTTCCGTCCAGGGGACTTCCCGGCGCCGGTGCCGCCGCCGTTCTGGAGCCCCCTCCAAAACATACCGTCAAGACCGCTGCGGCCCGGACAGATACCGAGCCCCCCCTCGCATGGCGACCTTTCGAGGCGGGGTGGCGGGAGTGACGGGGCTCGAACCCGCGACCTCCGGCGTGACAGGCCGGCGCTCTGACCAACTGAGCTACACCCCCTCCGCGGCCACCCGCGTGGGTAGGAGGGGTGTAATCTACCCCCCAAGTGCTGTCAAGCAAACATGGCCGGGTAAAAAGCGCATTTTCAGCTTGCCTGTTGCGGTAAATGCGGCGGGTCGACCACGCCCTAGGCGGAGCGGACGTCGGATAGGAAGGTCTGCACCAGTTGGCGCACCCTTTCCACCTCGCGCGCCAGCCCGGTTGCGGCGCCCGGAACGTCATGGGCAGCATGGTCACTGGATTGAGCCGCCTCGGTCCCGTCGTGGATATTGGCGGTGACCTCCATGGGCCCCACCAGAAAACGGGGGACTCCCCCACTCTTTTCGGCTGGACGCGCTAGGCTGTAGTGACAATTTAATTATCTGAGCCAGAACATGATGCTGGCGAGTTTAACGAAGCCCATGAAGTTGGCGGCGATCTTGTCGTACCGGGTTGCGATGCGTCGCCATTGTTTGAGCTTTGC
>Ga0265313_10000787_pt1 | contig 32032 bp, 30 predicted proteins | sample 4123metaG_FD_203122 | JGI IMG/M metagenome (GOLD analysis project Ga0265313, IMG submission 203122) | Rhizosphere microbial communities from Carex aquatilis grown in University of Washington, Seatle, WA, United States - 4-1-23 metaG | ecosystem: Host-associated > Plants > Roots > Rhizosphere >... | reverse complement strand
GCTATTTACGCATGTTAAGATTTCAATGCACAAAACGTTATCGCGGAGAAATAACATGCGTATCTTGCTTGCACACCTTTTGGTAATTTTGATGATTGCCGCTGCTTTTTGCGCTCCGGCGCAAGCACAAAGCCTGCCGGGGCCGAACAGCGATCCCGGCTCGGTCAACATCAGCGGCAACGGTGCTGTTGCCTCCTACACCCTGGTATGCGGCAATGGCGGTACCGTCTCATACGGCCCCGTCCAGGCGGGCGAGACCCGCTATGTGACCAAATGGGCCCTGGCAAATTGCAGCAGCCAAGCGATCTGGCTGACGGCAGGAAGCCAAACACTGTGCAAGGGGCTGACTGACTATCGTACCGACTACGCGGCCATAACCTTCACGGTGAATCCGGGCACGGGAGCTTGCTCGATCGGCGGCTCGCCGACGCCGGTTCCGCCCGGCCCTTCGGGTACGCGCATCCTCGGGGGCTGGGTCGGCGACGACGGGTGGACGACACCGCTTCCGTCCTATGTTGGCCAACTCGATATTCTCAACCTGGGTTATATCACCTGTGTCTCTTCCCTGCGCAACGGCCCCTGCGCCAGTCCGGGCCAGCGCAATGCCAACGATGGCCCTCCGGCCGCGCTGGCCAACGCGGCCAAAGTGGTGACCTACGTGCTGGGGGGCGACGGCTGCAACGCGTCGGGGTGGAACGTCAGTTCCGTGGTCAATGCCGGCGGTGGCCGCTGGGGCGGCGTTGACATCGACAAGGAATGCGCGATGGACCAGGGCAATATCAATGCCACCGTGCAGGCCTTGACACAACAGGGCAAGGTCAGCGTGATCACGTATCTGACCGACGTGGACAAGTCCTGGCTCGCCAATGTCCAGCCGGCGCCCACCTACTACGCCGCCATGGCGTTCTGGAGCTCGGAATGGTGTTCGGCGAGCAACCCGGCGCCGGGCTGCGTGCGGGGGCCGGGCGGCTTGCCTTACGAGACCTTCGTGCCTCAGATGATCGATGATACCTTGCGGGTCATTGGGGCCGGCAACAGCCAGAAGATGATCCTGGGGCTCCACGCGGTGGGCACCAACGAGGCGACCATCGATTTCTGGTGTGGCCAGGTCAAGTCCAAGAACCTGGGCGGCGTTTTCGTGTCATTTATCGAGAAGATGCCGCAGGCGCTGTTCACGCGGTTGCGGGCCTGCCTCGCCAACTGAGGTCGGGTATCGGTTTGGGGGTGCGGGGCGGCCGATTCTGCCGCCCCGCGTTCACGCGCCGCTTGACAGCGGGGCGCCCTTTCCCTTTTCTCTCGCCTGCCAATGTTCTTGAGGGGAGCCCTTGCCATGACCCGTGCGTTCGTTTTTCCCGGCCAGGGGTCGCAAGCCGTCGGCATGGGGCGGGAGCTGGCCGAGGCTTTTTCCGTTGCCCGCCACCTGTTCCAGGAAGTGGATGACGCCCTGTCGCAAAAGCTGTCCGCCCTGATGTTCGAAGGGCCGGAAGCTGATCTGACCCTGACCGAGAACGCCCAGCCGGCCTTGATGGCCATGTCGCTGGCGGTGGTTCGCGTGCTGGAGAGCGAGGGCAAGCTCGATCTGGCCCAGTCCGCCGCCTTCGTTGCCGGCCATTCCCTGGGGGAATATTCCGCCCTGGCCGCTGCCGGCACCTTCACCGTCGCCGATACCGCCCGGCTGCTGAAGATTCGGGGTCAGGCCATGCAGAAGGCGGTGCCGGTGGGTGTCGGCGCCATGGCTGCGCTGCTGGGCTCCGAGCTGGAGCAGGCGCGCGAGATCGCGGCACTGGCCGCCGAGGGCGAGGTCTGTGAGGCCGCCAATGATAACGGTGGTTCCCAGGTGGTTCTATCCGGCCACAAGACCGCCGTTGATCGCGCCATCAAGATCGCCGCCGAGAAGGGCATCAAGCGCGCCATTCCGCTGCCGGTGTCCGCCCCCTTCCATTGCGCCTTGATGCAGCCTGCCGCCGATGCCATGGAAGCGGCGCTGGCCAAGGTGGAGATGAAGAAGCCCCGCCTGCCGCTGGTGGCCAACGTCACCGCGCTCCGCGTGGTCGATCCCGACGAGATTCGCGCCTTGCTGGTGCGTCAGGTCACCGGGACCGTGCGCTGGCGCGAAAGCGTACTGTTCATGAAATCCGAGGGTGTGGATACCCTGGTCGAACTGGGCGTTGGCAAGGTGCTGGGTGGTCTGGCCAAGCGCATCGACAAGGAACTGACCGGTAGCTCGGTGGGGACGCCGGCCGATATCGACGCCTTCCTGAAGACTCTTTAAATCGGGTCCCTCAATCGCCGGGCCTTGCCCGCAACTCCGAACCGATGAAGGCATCGGTTCGTCGAAATAGGGGAGAGTGCTTGATGTTCGATTTGACCGGCAAGACCGCGCTGGTGACCGGCGCTTCCGGCGGCATCGGCGGAGCTATCGCCAGGGCGCTGCATGCCCAAGGCGCCACCGTCGGCCTGCACGGCACCCGGCGCGAGGCGCTGGACGCCCTGGCGGCCGAACTGGGCGAGCGCGCCCATGTCCTGCCTGCCAATCTCGCCAATCCGGCGGCGGTGGAGCAGTTGGCCAAGGATGCCGAGGCGGCTCTGGGCTCGCTCGATATCCTGGTCAACAATGCCGGCCTGACCAAGGACGGCCTTGTGCTGCGCATGAAAGACGACGACTGGGCCACCGTGCTCGACGTCAACCTCACCGCCGCCTTCCGCCTGTCCCGGGCCGCGGTGAAGGGGCAGATGAAGCGCCGGTGGGGCCGCATCATCAACATCACCTCCATCGTTGGCGTTACCGGCAATCCCGGTCAGGTCAACTACGCCGCCTCCAAGGCCGGCATGATCGGCATGAGCAAGGCCCTGGCCCAGGAAGTGGCCAGCCGCAACATCACCGTCAATTGCGTGGCGCCGGGCTTTATCGCCTCGGCCATGACCGATGTGTTGTCCGACGAGCAGAAAACCAAGCTGAACGCAGGCATTCCGGCCGGACGCATGGGACGTGCCGACGAAATCGCCGCCGCCGTGGTGTATCTGGCTTCGGCCGAGGCCGCCTACGTGACCGGCCAGACGCTGCACGTCAATGGCGGGATGGCCATGATATAAAGGTGGCGAAATTACGGCCGCCAGTGCTGGCCAACGCCGAAAAAGTATGGTACAGACCTGCACTTTCCGCCTGACCGGGTGGCAGCGCCCGTCGGGCGTTTGAACCAGATTTTTCCAACAGACGAAGCTTCCGAGGAATCGCAAATGAGTGACGTGGCCGAACGGGTTAAGAAGATCGTCGTCGAGCATCTGGGCGTCGAAGAGTCCAAGGTGACCGAGAACGCCAGCTTCATCGACGACCTGGGCGCCGACAGCCTTGACACCGTCGAGCTGGTTATGGCCTTCGAGGAAGAATTCTCCGTCGAGATCCCCGATGATGCGGCCGAGAAGATCCTCACGGTGAAGGACGCCATCGATTTCATCTCGAAGGCTTCCTGAGTTTATAGGCACGCGCCGGCCCCGACCCGGGGCCGGCCGTTCGCTTCCCCAGTCCCATACACTTCCGAAAGCCAGGGTTCCATGAGACGTGTCGTCGTCACCGGCCTCGGCCTGACTACCCCGCTCGGCAACGGGGTCAAGACCAATTGGGAGCGCCTGCTGGCGTCTCAGTCGGGCATCCGCCATATCGAACATTTCGAGGTCTCCGACCTTGCCGCCCAGATCGCCGGCGTCGTGCCGCGTGGGACCAATCCCGGTGAGCTCGATCTCGATTCCGTGGCCTCCGCCAAGGATCGCCGCCGCATGGACGATTTCATCGTCTATGGTCTGGCCGCTGCCGCCGAGGCCGTCGCCGATTCCGGCTGGACCCCCGAGGATGAAGAGTCGCGGGAACGAACCGGCGTCATGATCGGTTCAGGCATCGGTGGTCTGCCCAATATCGCCGAAGGCGCCATGACCCTGGAGAAATCCGGTCCGCGCCGCATCAGCCCCTTCTTCATTCCCGCTGCCCTGATCAATCTGGTCTCGGGCCATGTCTCCATCCGCTACGGGTTCAAGGGCCCCAACCACGCGGTGGTGACGGCCTGCGCAACCGGGGCGCATGCCATCGGCGATGCCGCCCGCATCATCATGTTCGATGATGCGGACGTCATGGTCGCTGGTGGGGCCGAAGGCGCGGTTCACCGCCTGGGTATGGCCGGCTTTGCCGCCGCCAAGGCCCTGTGCACCACCTATAACGACCGCCCGACCGAGGCTTCCCGTCCCTGGGACAAAGACCGCGATGGCTTCGTCATGGGCGAGGGTGCCGGCATCGTCGTGCTTGAGGAATACGAGCACGCCAAAAAGCGCGGCGCCAAGATCTATGGCGAGATCATCGGGTATGGCATGTCAGGCGATGCCCACCACATCACCGCTCCTGCCGAGGACGGCAATGGCGCCGTTCGCGCCATGCGTGCGGCGCTGAAGCGGGCCGGCGTGGCGGTCGAGGACATCGACTATATCAATGCCCACGGCACCGCGACCATGGGTGACACCATCGAGCTGGGTGCGGTCAAGCAGGTATTCGGCGACCATGCCTACAAGCTTTCCATGTCGTCGACCAAGTCGGCCATCGGCCATCTGCTTGGTGCCGCCGGCGCGGTCGAGGCTATCTATTCTCTGCTGGCCATGCGTGACCAGATCGTGCCGCCGACCCTGAACCTGGACAATCCGGACGTGGGCTGTGATATCGATCTGGTGCCCCACAAGGCCAAGGAACGCAAGGTTGGCGTGGTTCTGTCCAACTCCTTCGGGTTTGGCGGCACCAACGCTTCGCTGATCTTCAAAGCCGCGTCGTAGGGTCTACGACAGGCAAGCCGTTGCGAAGGCCCCCGTTCCGGCGGGGGCCTTTGGCATGTCAGGAGAAGAAAAGGATGGCGAAGCCGGCGATCAAATGGATGATCGGGGTGGTGGTCCTGGTGGCGGTGCTTGCCGGCGGTCTGGCCGGGGAGGGGCACCGGCGTTTTACCGCGCCGGGGCCGCTGGACGAGCCGACGGTGGTCCTCATTCCCAAGGGGGCCGGCACAGAACTGATCGCCCATTCCCTTGAGGACTCGGGGGTGGTGTCCAGCCGGCTGGTGTTCATGATCGGCGCCAAGCTGCGGCACGCCACCCTCAAGGCCGGCGAATACGCCTTTCCCGCCCATATCTCGCCCGAAGAGGCCATGCGGATCATCGCCGAGGGCAAGGTGGTGATTCATAAGCTGACCGTGGCCGAGGGCCTGACCGTGCGGCAGGTGGTGGAAATGATCAGCGAGGCCGACTTCCTCAGTGGCGCGGTGACGCGCAAGGTGGCGGAAGGCTGGCTGCTGCCCGAGACCTGGCACATGGTACGCGACGAAGCCCGTGACGAGGTTCTGGTCCGCATGGAAAAGGCCATGCATCAGACGGTGGACGTGCTGTGGATGGCGCGTGCTCCCGGCCTGCCGCTCAAGGCCAAGGAGGAGGCGGTGATCCTGGCCTCCATGGTCGAGCGCGAAACCGCCATCGAGGTGGAGCGGCCGAGGGTCGCGGCGGTGTTTTACAATCGTCTGGCGCGGCACATGCGGCTGCAATCGGATCCCACCACCATTTATGGTTTGTCCGAGGGCTATGGCGTGCTCGACCGTCCGCTGACCCGTGACGACCTGATGGCCAAGACGGCCTGGAACACCTACGCCATCGATGGCCTGCCCCAGACCCCCATCGCCAATCCTGGCCGTTCCGCGCTGGAGGCCGTGCTGCATCCGGCCCACACGGACGAGTTGTACTTCGTCGCCGACGGCAAGGGCGGGCATGTTTTCGCCCGGACGCTGGAGGAGCACAACGCCAATGTTCAGGCGTGGCGCCGCCTGGAGAAGGAACGGCCGCCAGCCGGCGATTGACGTCGACGAGCGGGAGAGAGGCCGTCAGGCTTCCATCAGGATCATGGGGCCTTGGCGGCAGGTCTCGGCCATGCCCAGGCGGCGGTAGAGATTGCGTGCCGGACTTGCTGCCATGACCGACAGGCGGAGCGGGAGGCCCTTGGCCTGGGCATCGGCCATGACCCGGGTCAGCACCGCCGCGCCAATGCCCCGGCCCCGGGAGCGGGGCTCCAGGATGAGTTCGGCTACGCGCAGGGCCGAGGCCTCGGGATGCAGCACGGCCCGTCCGGTGGGCCTGCCATCGGCATTCTCGATGATCAGGCTTTGCGCCCCTGGGCAGCCGAAATCCATGGCGTCGATCTGCATGTCCACCTGATGAAACGCTTCGGCGGGAAGCTCGTGCAGCCCCATCTCCTCCGCTTTCCAGCGGGCGATGAGATCGCGAACGAAGGGCTCGTCGGAGGGAGTGCGGGGACGAAGCGAAAAGGCGGGCATGCGACAGCCGAAATGACGTAATACGAGTGGCACTATGTCTCGGCAAGTTTTAGGCGTAAATAGGCAATCCGTATGCAGCGGAAGTGGCTGCGCTGGCCATTTTAATGGTATTGCTACCGGGAATATGAGTCGTGGAATGCCTTTTGATTGAGGCGCGGGTGTCTGCCAGACGGTCTTTCCCTCACCCGTCTGTGGATGAGGGAAAAGGTGGCCGGGAAGGTTAGAACTCTCGGGCAGCCTTGGTTCGGAGTTCGACCGAGCGGGGGGAGTGGGTGTCCAAGGTGCCGTCGGAACTGAGCAGGCGGATGGATTCCGCCACTTCGTTGAGGCATTGGGAGTTACGCTGATCGGCCTGATCGAACTGCCATAGGGCATTGCGTCCCTCGGCAGTCAGCATGGCGGCCTCGGTCTGGATCTGGTTGGCTTCGGCCAGCAGGCGGGCGGCGGTGGCGGCATGCTTGGCCGAGGCAGTGATGCCGGTGGCGCTGGCCACCTGGGCCGAGGCCGCCGAACGGTCGTCGCCCTTGAGCCAGATATGGGCCCAAATCTTCCAGGCTTCGCCGGCCTCGGTGTCCAGGGCATACATCACGGCGAAGGCCACTGCCTGGGTGACGCTCAGGTCTTCTGTGTCATTGCTCATCCGGCGGTTCCTTCTTTGCCCGGGGCGGCGCCGGCCGGGGCGCGGCGCTTGACGGTCTTGGGATCGACGGTGATGGGGCGATAGATCTCGATCCGTGCCCCCTCCTCGACCACGGCATCCAGGGCCGCCATCTTGCCGAAGATGCCGACCTTCTGGGTCTCCAGGTTGATCTCCGGGAACTGGCGGAGGATGCCGGACTTTTCGATGGCCTGCTGCACCGTCGTGCCCTCGGCCACATCGATGGTGAGCCAGGTCTGGCGGGCAGGGACGGCGTAGACGACTCCGACCTTCATGGTCTTTCCTCTCCGTTAGACGCTGTGGGCACCGGCCATGCGGATTTCCTTGCCGGCGGCAAGATCGAGCATGCGCTTGACCACCAACAGCAGGCCGGTGACGAGGAAGCCACCGGGCGGCAGGATTGCCAGCAGAACCCCGGTATCGGCGGGCAGGATGCGGGTCTCCATGAACGAGAAGGCCGGCCCCAGCAGCAGATGGGCATCCCAGAACAGGGTGCCCGAGCCGGCCACTTCGCGTACGGCGCCGATGACGGTCAGCGACAGGGTGAAGCCGATGCCCATGAAGATGCCGTCCATCAGCGAAGGCATCACCGGCTCCTTGGCGGCGAAGGCCTCCAGGCGGGCCAGCGGCAGGCAATTGGACACGATCAGCGGAATGAACAGGCCCAGCACTTTGTAAAGTTCGTGCATCCAGGCGTTCATGGTCAGATCCACCAGAGTCACCATGGCGGCGACGATCAGGATGTAGACCGGGATACGGACTTCCTGGGTGATGTAGCCCCGGAACATGGCGACCAGCAGGTTGGAGGCCGCCATTACCACGGCGGTGGCCAGACCCATGCCGAAGCCGTTGGTGGCGCTGGTGGTCATGGCCATGGTCGGGCACATGCCGAGGATCATGCCGAAAACGCCGTTATTGTCCCACAGGCCGTCGCGGATAATGGTGCGATAGGACGTAGCCATCAGCGGACCTCCAGCATCTGAGTCTTGTTCTCGGCGAAGAATTCCAGGCCACGGCGGATGGCCAGGACGACGCCGAGCGGCGTGATGGTGGCGCCGGAGAACTGGTCGAACTGGCCGCCGTCCTTCTTGACCTTCCACTTCTCCACCGGCGGATTGCCCAACGACAGGCCGGTGAAGCGGGTGATCCAGTCGGTCTTGGCAGTGTTGATCTTGTCGCCCAGACCGGGGGTTTCCTTGTGGGCGGTGGCCCGCACGCCGGTCACCTTGCCATCGGCGGCAACGCCCAGCATCAGCCTGATCTCGCCGCCATAGCCGGAGCCGAGAATCTCGTAGGCGACACCGGTGACTTTGCCATCCCGGGTGGCGCGGTAGACCGTCAGCTCCTTGCCTTCGTGATCCTTGAGCAGGACCACATCCTTGACCGGGTTGTTGTCATGGATGGAGTCCGGGATCACCTGGGCCAGCGAGTTCTGCTTGTCCTCCACCGCGCGCAGCTCGATGGAATCGGCTGTGAACTGGTTGGTCACCGCCAGCAGGGCGCCGAAGCCGGTGCAGAAGATGCCCAGGATCAGGGCGTGGATCCAGCTCGGCTTCATGACTCCCCCTTGCTCAACGATAGCGGTTCGCCCTTACGGGTGCGGCCGAAAGCGCGCGGACGAATATGGTGGTCGATAATGGGCGTCAGCGCGTTCATCAGCAGCACCGCGAAGGCCATGCCTTCGGGATAGCCGGCGAAGGTGCGGATGATCCAGGTGAGAAAGCCGATTCCGAAGCCGTAGACCAGTTGGCCCTGTTTGGACACCGGCGAGGTCACGTAATCGGTGGCGATGAAGAAGGCACCAAGGAAGGTGGCGCCCGACAGCAGATGGAAGCTTCCGCTGGTGAAGCGGCCGGGATCGACCGCCGAGAACAGGCTGCCCAGCACGAACAGGGTGCCCGTCACGGCCACCGGGATGTGCCATGAGATGATGCGCTTGTAGAGCAGGAACAGCCCTCCCAGCAGCACCAGCACCGCCGAGGTCTCGCCGAAGCTGCCCGGATGGACACCGACAATCATGTCCGACAGCGGGAACTGGTGGGCGAACTCGGCCATGGACTGACTGACCGGGACACCCTTGGACAGCTCGGTCTTGACATAGCCCAGCGCCGAGGCCGCCGAAACGGTGTCCAGGCCGATGGGATGGCCGAAGGTGATGCCCAGGGATTCGGCGAAGCCAGGGGCCTTGAGGGGCGCCACCCAGGTGGTCATCTGCAGCGGGAAGGACACCAGCACCGCGATACGCCCGACCATGGCCGGGTTGAACACGTTCTGGCCCAGGCCGCCGAAGACATGCTTGGCCAAGCAGATAGCGAAGATCGACGCGATCACGCAGACCCACCAGGGCGACCACGGCGGCAGGCTCATGGCCAGCAGCCAGCCGGTCAGCACCGCCGATCCGTCGGTCAGGGTCGGCTCCAAGGGCTTGTTGGACAGATGCAGGCACAAGGCCTCCAGTGCCACGCAGGAGCCGATGGTGGTGAGGAACATGAAGACGGCCGGCCAACCGAACAGCCAGGCGTCGAACAGGGTGGCGGGGACCAGGGCCGCCAGCACCAGGGTCATGGTGCGCTGGACGCTGGTGGGAGCGTGAGTGAACGGTCCGCTCTTGTCGACGACGATGCTCATGCGTTGGCCTTGCTTGCGTCGGGGGTTTCCGATTGCGCCTTGGCGCGGGCGGCGGCCTCGCGCTTGGCCTGAGCCACGCGCTCCAGGCGGGCGTTGTGCGCCTCGACCAGGGCCTTGGTCTGCTGCTGCTTGCGCCTCTCGCGGTCCAGGGCGTTGATCCGGCCCTTGGCATAGGCGAAGAAGTGCACCAGCGGGATGTGCGAGGGGCAGATATACGAGCACGACCCGCACGACACGCAATCCAGCACCCCGATGCCGGCGGCTTCGTCCAGGCGCTCGTGGCGGATGAACGAGGCCATTTCCACCGGCACCAGTCCGCAGGGGCAGATGGTGACGCAGGTACCGCAGCGGATGCAGGGCTGGGTCGGGGCCTCGTTGGTTTCCCGCGCGGTCAGCGCCAGGATGCCGGAGGTGCCCTTGACCACCGGGACTTCCAGGCTGGGCAGGGGCTGGCCCATCATCGGCCCGCCGCTGATGATCCGCCGGGCATCCTTGACCCCGCCGCAGAAGGCCAGCAGGTCGTTGACCGGGGTGCCCAGCGCCACGTCGATATTCTTGGGCTCGGCCACCGCGCCGCCGCTGACGGTGACAATGCGCGACAGCAGCGGCCGGCCGAAGCGCACGGCGTGGTGCACGGCCCGCGCGGTGGCGACGTTGTGCACCACCACGCCCACATCGGCGGTCAGCTTGCGCGCCGGGGTCTCGCGGCCGGTGACCGCCTGGGTAAGGTGGCGTTCGGCGCCCATAGGATACTGCACCGGGACGCTCACAACCTCGACATTGGGCTGGGTGGCGGCGGCCTTGGTCATGATCTCGATGGCCTGGGGCTTGTTGCCTTCGATGGCGATGATCACCTTGGGCGCGCTCAGGGAGTGGGCCATGATGCGGGCGCCGTCGATGACCTCGTCGGCATATTCGCGCATCACCCGGTCATCGCAGGTGAGATAGGGCTCGCACTCGGCGCCGTTGAGCAGCAGGATTTCCAGCTTGTGCTGGTTGCCCAGGCCCAGCTTGACCGCCGAGGGGAAGGTTGCGCCACCCATGCCGACGATGCCACTGGCGGCGACCCGGTCGCGGATGGCCTGTCCCGGAGCGGCGAAGGGGTCTTCGATCGGGGCGGGAAGCTCGGCCCACTCATCCTTGCCATCGGGCTCCAGCACGATGGTGAGCTGGGGCAGGCCCGACGGATGCGGCGCGGTCATCTCGGAAATGGAGATGATCCTGCCCGAGGTGGGCGCGTGCACGGCGGCCGAGATGAACCCCTGGCCGCGCGCCAGCATCTGCCCCTTCTTCACACTGTCGCCAGCCTCGACCGTATTGGTGGCGGCGGCCCCCATATGCTGTTGCAGCGGCAGATGGAGCTGCTTGGGCAGCGGCATGGGCACGATGGCCTTTTCGCTGGTCAGCTCTTTGCGGTAATCGGGATGAATGCCGCCCTTGATAGAAAAAAGCTTCATCGAGCGCTCCTCACTGCAGGCCATGCTCGGTGGGCTTGGACCAGTGCCAGGCGCCGAGGGTTACCGGGATGGGCCGCATTTCGATGGCTTCGGTCGGGCAGATCTTGAAGCACTTGCCGCAGGCGTGGCAGACATCGGAGATTACGGTGTGCAGCTGCTTGGGGGCGCCGACGATGGCGTCGGTGCTGCACTCGCCGACGCAGCGCAGGCAGCCGATGCACAGCTCCTCGTGGATAAAGGCGACCTGGGGCAGATGCTCTTCGTGATCGGACAGGTCGGCCGATACGCCCAGCCGCTTGGCCAGAGCTTCGGCTACCGCCTTGCCGCCGGGGGCGCAGAGCGTCACTCCGGCCTCGTGCTTGGCCAGGGCGGCAGCGTACTGGCTGCAGCCGACGAAGCCGCACTGGCCGCATTGCGAGCCGGGCAGCAGGCCCGTGAGTTCCACCTCCAGCGGATCGGACTCCACCGTGAGGTACCGCGACGCAACCCCCAGGGCGCCACCCAGGGTGAGGCCCATGACGGCGAGACTACCGACTGCGAACAACATGACGACGGCTCCTTACGGGGGCTAGTTGGTGCTCATGCCGGAAAAGCCCATGAAGGCGAGCGCCAGCAGGCTGGCGGTGATGAAACCGATGGGCGGCCCCGCGAACAGCCGGGGCACGGCGGCCAGGGCGGTGCGTTCGCGCAGGCCGGCGAAGATCACCATCACCAGCGAGTAGCCCAGCGACGAGGCGAAGGCGAACACCGTGCTCTGGATGAAGTTCATCTTGCCTTCCACCAGCAGCAGCGCCACGCCCAGCACGGCGCAGTTGGTGGTGATCAGCGGCAGGTAGATGCCCAGAGTCTGGAACAGGGCCGGCGAGACCTTGCGGATCACCATCTCGGTGAACTGCACCGCCGCCGCGATCACCAGGATGAAGGTGACGGTGCGCAGGTAGCCCAGCCCGAAGGGCGACAGCAGATAGACCTCGACGCCCCAGTCGGCCATGGACGACACGGTGATGACGAAGGTGCACGCCATGCCCATGCCGACGGCGGTGTCCACCTTGGTGGTCACGCCCATGAACGAACACAGTCCGAGGAAACGCGCCAGGATGACGTTGTTGACCAATGCCGCGCTGACGATCAGCAGTACCAGATCCTGCATGCGAACAACCCCCTCGGCCGTTACTTGGAATGACACTCTTCGTCTTGCCCCGGTCCGTAGGCACGACGAAGGAAATGAGGCGTAAGCTCGCCCCGGCGGGACAGATAACCGGCCAGCGGCCGGGCCAGCAGGAAACCACCGGCCAGACCGCCCAGGGCGGCCAGGATGGTGGGGCCGTCGGCATGGGTGATCTTGTCGGTCACCACCATGGCCGCCAGCATGGTGGCCATGGGCAGGCCATAGGCCACGGCCGAGGCGCGGAGCAGCGATTGCTGTGCCATTCCCACAACCACCCGGTCGCCGACCTGGAGGCCGGGATGCCCGGTCAGGGGGAAGCGCTTGAACGCCATGCGCTTGGCGTTACCGCTCTTGGTGCCGCACATGGCGGCCGATACGCAGCCGCCGCAGGACGAATGCGGTTCCGGCTCCAGCCAGGCGGTGGCGCCGTCGAGGGCGACCACGCGCGCGTTTCCTTCCGCCACGGCGGGGCCGGTGGCAGTGGAATCGGGAGCGTGGTCGAGCGGCAGCGCCATGATGCCTAGGCCGTCACCGTTGCCATCACCCCAGCGGGAGTGACGAAGATGGCCTTGTCCGCCCCGGCTTGCCGCAGGATGGACTGCCGCTTGTCTTCGGGGGCCAGGATCAGGGTGGTGGCGATGCCGTCGGCGATGGTGGCGGTATCGGCGATCACCGTCACGCCCAGCATGGCCGAGGCGGTCTTGCCGGTGCGGGAGTCGATGATGTGGGTGAACTTGCCCTCGGCATCGAACAGGGTGCCGTAGCCGCCCGAGGTGGAAACGCACTTGTCGACCACGTCCACTTCGGTGATGGCCTTGGACTGGTCGGCAGGATTGGCGATGCCGATGCGCCAAGCCGAACCGTCGGCTTTGGTGGAGATGGCGCGGGGCTCGCCCATGTCCACCAGCATCTGGGTGAAGCCGTAGGAGCGCAGGATGCCGGCCACCTTATCGGTGATGTAGCCCTGGGCGCGGGCGTTCAGGGTCAGGGCCATGCCGGGGCGGGCGAAGGCGACGTGGCGGTTGGTGGCATCAACCTCGATGCCGCGCCAATCAACCAGGGCCAGGGCTGCGTCGAGATCACGCCGCGACGGGCCGGCGGGATCGATGGTGGCGGCGGTGAAGTGCTCGAAATAGAGCCTCCACACCGGCTGGATAGTGGGGTCGAAAACACCGTCGCTGATGCGGGCCAGATCCTTGGAGTGATTGACCAGTTCGACGAATTCCGCCGGCGCATTGTCGAGCCGGCCCTCGCGGTTGAGCCGGGAGATGGCGGTATCGGCGCGGAAGACGCTGAAGATGGCTTCCAGCCGGGCCAGTTCGGCCTGAGCGGCATCGATGGCTGCGCGGGCCTTGGCCTCGTCGGTATGATAGAGCTGGATGGTTGAGGGCGCACCCAGCGTGGTGCCCTCCCAGCGGATCAGGCGGGCCTGGGCCTTGGTCGCGCCGAGGATCAGCGGCAGGCCGGCGGCGGCGGCGACAACGGTAATGGCGCGGCGGCGAGAGATACGAACGGTCATCGAGCCTAGGCCCTCCCTCGGGTGGAATGCTGGGGCGCGACCTCGACCGCCGCCACCCCGGCGGAGTGTACAGCAAGTTCCGGGCCACTTCTGGACTTCGCCCAAGCCGGAAAAATTCGGGAGGATGGTATGCGACCTCGGCGGACTCCGCAAGCCCGGCGCGATAAAAATACGCATTCTGTTACTTATTTAAACTGTATGAAGTTTCAACGGGTTGTGCGCTGCAATAGAGAACTATTCACCCCTTCGGGTGAGGTGCCAGCCGGCTCTTCGGGTGGGCGAGTCCCGCACAAATGCTGGCGGCTTGGCCTTTGTTGCCCATGGAGCAAATCAGTCGGGAATTTGGCGGGCATGGCACCAAGCATGTCTCGTTTGCGACACGGCATGGTGGTTATGCGCACCACCGTCGCCACGCTTGCCGAAAGAAATCTTCCAGGGCGCGGACATGGGCGGCTCCGTCGCCCAGACTTTGACGCATCATCGGCCGGAGTGCTTGGCGAAGCTCTGACAAGGCGACGGGGTCACGGGACAGTTCCGCCGCCTTGTCCCTGTAGGAGTCCAGGTCCCCGGCGCAGAGCCGGTCCGCCAGCCCCATCGCCGCCAGCAGGGCGTAGCTCTGGCGGGAAAACGGGCGCTCGCCCGGCAGGCTGACCACTGGAACCCCCATCCACAGCGCCTCGCAGCTGGTGAATGCGCCGCAATAGGGGAAGGGGTCCAGTGCGATGTCCATCTCGCCATACTGGGTCAGCAGTTCCGTCGGCGGCGACGGCCCCCGCAAGGTGATGCGGGAAGGATCGAGCCCGGCGGCGGCGAAGCGTTCCAGCAGATCGTTGGCAATGGCCTCCTCGGCCAGATGGGGCCATTTCAGCAGGAGCCGGCTGTCCGGCACTTTGGCCAGGATGCCGGCCCAGGCGGCCATCACCCGGGGATTGAGTTTGGCGATATTGTTGAAGCTGCCGAAGGTCACGAAGCCGTTGGCGAGCAGCGGCGGCGGGGCGGGGAGCGGCTCGTCCGGTCCCTGGTAGCACAGGCGCGAGACAGGCAGGAGGGCGACGGTCTCGCTGAACCAGGGCTCGGCCTCCGGCGGAACGGTGGCGCGATCCATCAGGGCGTAATCCATGGCGGTCAGTCCGGTGGAGAAGGGATAACCCAGCCAGGTCACCTGGACCGGTGCCGGCTTGCGGGCGAACACCCCCAGCCGGTTGCCGGCGGTGTGACCGTCGAGATCGACCAGGATGTCAATGGCATCTGCGGTCACCCGGGCCGCCAGTTCGGTATCGCTGGTTCCCGCCGCGTCGCGCCAATTTTCCGCGTGGCCTTTCAGTTCGGCGGTGATCTCGTCGCCGCCGGTCCGGGTGGCATAGCAGGTGACGGCAAAGCCGCGACGGTCGTGATGGGCCAGGACCGGCCGCATCAGCAGGCCGAGCGGGTGGCGGCGGAAGTCGGCGGAAACGTAACCGATGCGAAGGCGGCGCTCCGGCTCGCGCGAATTGGCATAATTGGTGGCCGCCGGTCCGGGTAGCCGTGCCGCCACCCGGCGGTGGGCCTCGGCCAGCGGCGCTCCCTCGGCCTCCGGCAGATAGTGCAGGCAGTTGAGGAAGTCGGAGCCGGTCTCGGCGTGGTCGGGCCGCAGGTCCAGCGCCCGGTCGAAGCAGTGGATCGCCTCTTCCGGCCGTCCCTGGGTGTAAAGGGCGACGCCAAGGCCGCGATGGGCCTCGGCGAGGCCGGGCTCCAACGCAGTGGCACGGGTGAATGCCTGTCCCGCCTCCACCGTCCGCCCACATCGGGCCAGGGCTTGTCCCAGCAACAGCGGCACCAGCGCCAGATCGGGCAACAGGGTTTGGGCTTGACCATAGCAGGCGGCCGCCTCTTCCGCCCGCCCCAGGCTCATCAGGGCATTGCCACGATTGAACCAGGCCGGTGCCAGGGCGGCATCGAGGCGGGCGGCCTGGGCGAAGTCGCCATCGGCCTCGGCGGCCCGGCCGGACTGGGCCAGGGCATCGCCGCGATTGCACCACGCCGCCGCCAGATCGGGCGCAAGGGCCAGGGCCTGATCATGATAATCCAGCGCGGCTGCCATTTCGCCGCGCTCCAGTGCCAGTACGCCGAGATTGGTGAGGGCCAGGGCTGCTTCCGGCGCGGCGGGGAAGTCGGCGATCAGGCGGCGGTAAAGGCTATCGGCTTCGGTTCCGTGTCCGGCCCGGTGGCGCGCCAGGGCATCGCTCAGCAGGCCGGCGGCGGTCACAGCGGCACGCCTTCGGGAGATTCGCTGCCGCTGCGATAGCGGAAGCTGCCTTCGCCCATGGCGATCAGGCGGCCGCTCCCGTCAAGGATTTCGGCGGAGCAGAATACGATCCTGCTGCCGCCGGCCTTGCGTTGGGCAATGGCACGCAGGGTGCCGTGCCGTGCCGGGCCGGTGAAGGTCGTGGTCAGCGACAGGGTCACCACCCGGCGCACCCGGCCCGGCTGCGGGCACCAGGTGGCGGCGAACCCGCAACTGGTGTCGATCAGGGTGGCCAGCACGCCGCCGTGGACGATCCCGGCGCGATTGCAGTGCTTGTGGGCCAAGGCCAGTTCCAGCACGGCGTGGCCGTCGCTCCATTCCGTCAGATGATAGTCCAGCAAGTCCTGGAAGCCCGAGCGGGGCTCGCCGTCGAGCAGATCGGTGGGCATGTGTGGCCTCGGCAATGATCGGAGGATTCTTATCGGCCCGGGGTCCGGGTGCGTCAAGGCGGCTTGGATCGCTCCTTGCAATTCGGTACTCTGTTGCCAGATTAACCTCAGTTGTGCCCCTGAACAAGGTGAGGACCTCCTTCATGCGCGAATGCCTTGATTTCTACATCGACGGTGCCTGGGTCGAGACCAGCGCCACCGCGCGCCGCTTCGAAGTGGTCAATCCCGCCACCGAGAAGGTTTCGGGGGTGGTCGCCATGGGCCATGCCGCCGATGCCGAGCGTGCCATCGCCAGCGCGGCGCGGGCCTTCGAGTCGTATTCCCGCCTGCCGCTGGCTGCCCGGCTCGACCTGCTGGCCTCCATCGCCGCCATCTACGAGCGGCGCCTGGACGAGATTGCCGACGCCATCACCGAGGAGATGGGCGCGCCCTATGAGCGTCTGGCCAAGCCGGCCCAGGCCGGCTCCGGCCTCGCCCATTTCAAGACTACCCTGAAGCTGGCCAAGGATTACGCCTGGGAAACGCCGCTTGGCACCAGTCGGGTGTTCAAGGAAGCGGTGGGGGTCTGCGCCCTGATCACCCCGTGGAACTGGCCCATGAACCAGATCGCCTGCAAGCTGGCGCCGGCCCTGGCGGCGGGTTGCACCATGGTGCTCAAGCCCAGCGAGTTCGCGCCCTATTCCGCCTATATCATGGCGGAGATCATCCATGAGGCCGGGGTACCGGCCGGCGTCTTCAACATGATCTTCGGCGACGGTCCCGAGATCGGCCCGGTGCTGTCGTCCCATCCGCTGGTGGACATGGTGTCGCTCACCGGCTCGACCCAGGCCGGAATCTCGGTCAGCCAACAGGCGGCGCCCGGAGTCAAGAAAGTGTCGCTGGAACTGGGCGGCAAGTCGGCCAACATCCTGTGCCCCTCCGCAGATTTCCGGCGGGCGGTGGGGCATGCGGTCAAGGCCCTGATGAACAATACCGGCCAGAGCTGCAATGCGCCGTCCCGGCTGCTGGTTCCCAACGACCGCATGGCGGAAGTGGAAGCCCTGGCGGCCGAGGTCTGCGCCGGTCTGGTGGTGGGCGATCCCCGTCAGTCGGAGACGGTCATCGGTCCGCTGGCCAACCGCCGCCAGTTCGAGAAGGTACAGCGTCTGATCCAGACCGGCATCGATGAGGGCGCCCATCTGGTTTGCGGCGGTCCCGGTCGCCCCGATGGGCTGGCACGGGGCTTCTACGGCAAGCCGACGGTGTTCAGCCGGGTCAATGACGGCATGACCATCGTGCGTGAGGAAATCTTCGGTCCGGTCCTCGTGGTCCGCGGCTATGACACGGTGGAGGAAGCCATCGCCAGCGCCAATGATTGCGAATACGGCCTGTCGGGTTATGTTACCGCCGGTGACCTGGACGAGGCCCGCGCGGTGGCACGCCGCCTGCGCACCGGCATGGTGCATCTCAACGGCGTACCCACCGACATCCGGGCACCGTTCGGCGGCTATAAGAAGTCGGGCATTGGCCGGGAATGGGGCGCCGCCGGCCTGGATGAGTTCGTGGAAACCAAGGCGGTTATGGGCTATGAGCCGCCGACGCCCAAGGGGTGACGTATGGGGATTGAGTGGGGGGACTTTTCCATCGGCGAGAAGGGCCGGGTCGATGACGACATCGCCTTCCTTCTCGCAAAGGCGGCGGAACTGAAACTTCCCCCCCTGGGGGCGCAGGGGCCGGTGGCGGCGCGGGCGGAATTCGCCCGGCGGCTCAGCCGCACCAATCCCCAGCCCCCCGAGGGAGTGGCGGCGGAAGAGCTTCTGATCGGCGGAGGTCTGGCCGCCCGGCGCTATGCGCCGGCCGCCGGTGTGCGCGCTTCGGCGGTGCTGCTCTATTTCCATGGGGGCGGCTTCGTGGTCGGCGATCTCGACACTCATGACGCCATTTGCCGTACCATCGCCGCCCGCAGCGGCTCCTGGGTGGTGTCGGTGGACTACCGCATGGGACCTGAACATCCCTATCCCGCAGCCGTCGCGGATGGCGTTACCGCCCTGCGCTGGCTGGCGGCCGAGCCCTTCGCCACCGGCCTCAAACTCGGGGTGGCGGGCGATAGCGCCGGCGGCTCCCTGGCGGCGGTGGTGGCGTTGCATGCCCGCGACCAGGACATTCCCCTGGCTGTTCAAATCCTGGTCTATCCGGCCACCGATCAACGGGGGGATTACCCGTCGCGCCGCCGGCTGGCCGAGGGCTATCTCCTGACCCAGGCGGACATCGAGTGGTTCACCGAAAACTACTTCGCCGGCCGCGCCTTTCCGGTGCTGGAGCCAGATGCCTCTCCACTCCTGGCGGAAAGCCATGGCGGGCTGGCTCCAGCCCTGGTGCTGACCTGCGGCTTCGATCCGCTGGTGGACGAGGGGCAGGCCTACGCCGCCAAATTGGTGGAGGCCGGAGTGCCGGTGCGGTCCGTCTGCCTGGAAGGCTCCATCCACGGCTCCCTCGGCCTCGCAGGTTATGTGGCTTCCGGCAAGGCGGCGCTGGATGAAATCTGCGCCAGCTGGAACGCAGCAATTTCCTAAGCCTTAGGGAGCCGCTGTATTCCCCGAAATGAACGGCCGTTCACCGGCCCTTGACTTGCTCGCCGAAATGAATGAGCATTCAGGTGAATGGATGTTCAGTCAGTCAGAGGAAGCGATGTCGCAACAGGTCCTGTCCCTCAGCCGTGTCGGTGCCGTCCAGGTGCTGACCCTCGACAGTCCGCCGGTCAATGCCCTGTCGCGGGCGCTGATTGCGGCGTTGCACCGGGCCATGGATGCGGTGGAGGCGGACCGGAGCATCGGCGCCGTTCACATCCGCTCGGCGGCCAAGGTATTCTGCGCCGGTGCGGATCTGGCCGAGATGAAGGAAAATCTGGCTAATCCCGATCAGGTGGAGGGGCAGATCGCTTTCGTCCGCGATCTCCAGACGGTCTTGAAGCGCATCGAATCCCTGGGCGTCGCCACCCTCGCCGAGGTGGGGGGGGCGGCCATGGGCGGCGGGCTGGAACTGGCGCTGGCCTGCGATTTCCGGGTTGCCGCAGTCGAGGCCAGGCTGGCCCTGCCCGAGGTCAATCTCGGCCTGATTCCAGGTGCCGGCGGCACCCAGCGTCTGACCCGGCTTTGCGGTCCTTCCGTGGCAAAGCGGCTGATCCTAGGGGCCGAGATTGTCGATGGCGCCAAGGCCGAGGCGCTGGGGCTGGTGCAGTGGTCGGTTCCGCGTGTCGAGCTTCCCGCCTTCGCCCAAGCCCTGGCCGAGCGGGTGGCGGGTTTGCCGCGCGCAGCCGTCACCGCCGCGAAATCCTGTATCGCTGCCGCCTTCGATCCTGGCCGTGATGGCTACGAGGAAGAGCTGTCGGCCACCCGTGACCTGCTGCTGCATGAGCCGGAGACCCGCGCTCGGGTCGAGGCCTTTCTCAACAAGTAACCCGACAAGGAGTCTGGACAATGAAGTTTGTGGAAAAGATTGCCCTGGTCACCGGCGGAGCGTCGGGGATCGGTCAGTGCACAGCCAAATCCCTGGCCGAGCTGGGGGCTCTGGTGTTGCTGGCCGACATCAATGCCGAGGCCGGCGAGAAGGCGGCGGCAGAGATTCGCGGTGCCGGCGGCAAAGCCGAATTCGTTCGCCTCGACGTGACCGACAAGGCCTCCATCGCGGCGGTTCGCGAACACGTCATGTCCACCCATGGCCGTCTGGACATCCTGTGCAACGTTGCAGGCTGGGGCCATATCCAGCCCTTCGTCGATAATGACGATGCCTTCATCGCCAAGGTCATGGGCTTGAACCTGATGGGGCCGGTGGAGCTGATCCGCGCCTTCTTCCCTGCCATGATCGCGGCCAAGAGCGGCAAGATCGTCAACGTTTCCTCGGATGCCGGCCGGGTCGGTTCCCTGGGCGAGAGTGTTTATTCGGCGGCCAAGGGCGGCCTGATCGCCTTCACCAAGTCGCTGGCCCGCGAAGGCGCGCGCTACGGCATCAACGTCAATGCCATCTGCCCCGGCCCCACCGACACCCCGCTGCTCAAGTCCGAGCCGGAAAAGTTCCTGGAGGCCTTCCTCAAGGTCATTCCCATGCGCCGCTTCGGCAAGCCTGAAGAGGTGGCCGACGCCATCGTCTTCATGGCCAGCAACCGCGCCGACTACATCACCGGCCAGGTCCTCAGCGTCAACGGCGGCATCACCATGGTCGGCTGAGGCCGACACCCAATCCCAACGGAGAAAGACCCATGCGTAATTTCAAGGCGGCCGAATACAAGGCCCAGCACTTCGACTGGCACGTGGACGGCAAGGTGGCGACGCTGACGCTCAACCGCCCCGACAAGAAGAACCCGCTGACCTTCGACTCCTATGGCGAGCTGCGCGACCTGTTCACCAATCTGGTCTACGCCAAAGATGTCAAGGCGGTGGTGATCACCGGGTCCGGCGGCAATTTCTGCTCGGGCGGCGACGTGCACGAGATCATCGGGCCGCTGACCAAGATGGAGATGCCGGAGCTGCTGGAATTCACCCGCATGACCGGCGACGCGGTCAAGGCCATGCGCATGTGCCCGCAGCCGATCATCGCCGCCATCGACGGCATCTGCGCCGGTGCCGGCACCATGTTGGCCTCGGCTTCCGATATCCGTCTGGGCACCGCGCGCTCCAAGGTGGCCTTTCTGTTCGTACGCGTCGGTCTGGCGGGCGCCGATATGGGGGCCTGTACCCTTCTGCCTCGCCTGATCGGCCTCTCCCGCGCGGCCGAGCTGCTGTACACCGGCCGCGCCATGCCCGGCGAGGAAGCCGAGCGCTGGGGCTTCTACAATTCGCTTTACGAGCCGGAAGCGGTGCTGGACGCCGCCCTGAAATTGGCGAAGTCCCTGGCGGACGGCCCAACTTTCGGTCACGCCATGACCAAGAAGATGCTGTGGCAGGAATGGAATGCCGGCCTTGGCGAATGCATCGAGGCCGAGGCCCAGGCCCAGGCCATCTGCATGCAGACCAACGACTTCGAACGGGCCTATGTGGCCTTCGCCGCCAAACAGGCGCCCGTATTCGAGGGGAACTGACACCATGAGCGATGCTTCGTTCCTCGACTGGCCTTTTCTCGATCAGATCCACCGTGATTTTGCGATGGCGCTGGAAGACTGGGCCAAAGCCAACCTCCCCGAGGTTTGTCCCGAGGACGAGGCTCACGGCCCGGCCATGGACGCGACGGCCCGCCGTCTCGTCCGTGCCCTGGGGCAGGCCGGCTTTCTGTCGGCCTGTATCCCCAAGGCTTTTGGCGGGCGAGCCAAAGATTTCGACGTTCGCGCCATCTGCCTGGGGCGGGAAATCCTTGGCCGCCACGCCGGTCTGGCCGATTTCGCCTTCGCCATGCAGGGCCTGGGCAGCGCCGCCATTACCCTGTTCGGCACCTCGGAGCAGCAGGCCCGCTATCTACCCAAGGTGGGGACGGGGGAGGTCATCGCCGCCTTCGCCATTTCCGAAGCCGATGCCGGCTCGGATGTGGGGGCCATGACCACCCGGGCGGTGCCGGACGGCGATCATTACGTCATCGACGGCGATAAAACCTGGATTTCCAATGCCGGCCTCGCCGACTTCTACACCGTCTTCGCCCGCATCGGCGACGAGCCGGGAACGAAGAACCTCGCGGCCTTCGTGGTCGATGCCGATACCGTCGGCCTGTCGGTCTCCGAGCGCATCGACGTCATCGCGCCGCATCCGCTGGGGTCGCTGCGTTTCACCAGAATGCGGGTGCCTGCGGCGAACATGCTGGGCAAGCCGGGCGAGGGCTTCAAGGTCGCCATGAGCGTGCTGGACGTCTTCCGCACCACGGTGGGAGCGGCTGCGCTGGGCTTTGCCCGCCGCGCCCTGGACGAGGCCCTGGCCCGCTCGCTCAAGCGCCGGGCCTTCGGTTCGCGATTGAGCGAGTTCCAGCTGATCCAGGCTAAGCTGGCCGATATGGCGGTTGCCATCGACGCCGCCGCGCTGCTGATCTATCGCTCGGCCTGGACCAAGGACGTCAAGGGGGGGCGGGTGACCCGCGAGGCCTCCATGGCCAAGCTGTTCGCCACCGAGCAGGCCCAGATGGTCATCGATCAGGCGGTGCAGATTTTCGGCGGTCTCGGCGTGGTCAGCGGCGTGACCGTGGAAAAGCTCTACCGCGAAATCCGGGCACTGCGTATCTACGAGGGAACCAGCGAGGTGCAGAAACTGGTGATCGCCTCCAAGCTGCTGGAGGGACTGGCGTGATCGGCGAGGCCCGGCCGCTCGCCGGCCGTCACGCCCTGGTCACCGGTGGTGGCCGGGGCATCGGTGCCGCCATCGCGGAGCAATTGGTGGTGCTTGGGGCCGAGGTCACCATCACCGGCCGTGATCAGGCCCGGCTGAACGCGACAGTGGCGGGATTGGCGGGGCGGGGGCGCATCACCGGTCTCGTCGTCGACGTCACCGACGCCGCCGCCATCACGCACGGCTTTGCCCGGGCCGCCGAAACCTTCGGCTCCATCGCCATCCTGGTCAACAATGCCGGTATCGCCAAGGCGGCGCCACTGGCCCGGACCGATCTCGGCCTGTGGAACGACATCCTGGCCACCGATCTGACCGGCGCCTTCCTCTGCACTCAGGCGGCGGTGCCGGGTATGCTGGCGGCGGGCTGGGGCCGGGTGGTCAATGTCGCTTCGACCGCTGGACTGACCGGTCTGGCCTATTGCGCAGCCTATTGCGCAGCCAAGCATGGGCTGATCGGGCTGACGCGGGCGTTGGCGGTGGAGCTGGCGGGCAAGCCCGTGACGGTCAACGCCGTCTGCCCCGGCTATACCGCCACCGAAATCGTCGAGCAGACCTTGGGCAATATTATCGCCAAGACCGGCCGTTCCCGCGCCGACGCTCTGACCGAACTGGTTCGGCACAATCCTCAAGGCCGGCTGATCCGGCCAGAGGAGGTGGCCGAGAGCGTGGGTTGGCTGTGCCTGCCCGGCTCCGGCGCCATCACCGGTCAGGCGATCGCGGTGGCCGGCGGAGAGGTCATGTAACCATTGACGCCGCCCGGGGGCCGGAGTAGTCCGATTCCACAGTGGTTCGAAAGCGGGGCAGGGAATGGACGACAAGCCGAGGGCGACCCATGACGTCAAATCCCTGGTCACCGACGAGGTGCTGGTGGAGCGGCGGCGCGGCCAGATCATCGCGGCGGCGGTGGAGCTGTTCTCCCATAAGGGGTTTTACCGTACCACCATCCAGGAGGTGGCCAAGAAGGCCGGAGTCAGCGCCGGGCTGATCTATCAGTATGTCAGCGACAAGGAAGATGTCCTGCTGCTGGTGCTGCTGTCGGTGCTGGAATCCTACAAACAGGAAATCCCCGCCGCCATCGCCGGCCTGACCGATCCGCTGGAGCGGTTCTGGGCCGCCATCCGCGCCTACTGTCGGGTGGTGGATCAGCGCCGCGAGGCGACGGTGCTGGCCTATCGCTCCACCAAATCGCTGCCCGACCAGCGCCGTCAGCTGATCAAGAACTGTGAGATCGAGACCAACGGCATGATCGCGGCTTGCCTGCGCGACTGCATCGCCGCCGGGCTGATGCGCGACGTCAATGTGGACCTGATGGCCTATCAGCTGGTTACCTTCGCCCATACCTGGGCGTTGAAGCATTGGCGGCTCAAGGAGCTTTGCAGCCTGGAGGAATATATCCGCCAGGGCCTCGATATCTTCGCCCAAGCCCTGCTGACAGCCAAGGGGTGGGAGCATCAGCGTGGTCTGGGGGCGGCGGAGTAGGGTGGGGCTGGAGTAGTCTCCATGGCGGCAGCACTGCAATCTGAAGATCAACCCCACGAATACTCCGGTATTTTTTGGCGTTGAACGCAGAAATGCGCGCGGCGTAGTGTTGATCTCGTCTTGGGCCGTGCCCGTTTTAATTTCAGAGCGACATGCGATGCAGGTTTGACACCCTGGAAATACGGCCCGACCCATCGGCATGGGAGCGAAGCGACCATGAAGGATTCCGGCGAGGACGGCGATCAGGACCGACCCAACGCCCACCCGCTCGACCTGACCCTGGCCCAGCAGATGAAGATCAATCAGATGGAGATCGATCATCGGCTGCACCTGCTCGGCTTCCGCGAGCACGACATCCAGGTCCTCAAGGACTGCCGGCCTGGGATTGTCGCCAATCTCGACCATATCGTCGACGAATTCTACGTCATCCAGCGCCAGGAGCCGGAGATCGCCCTGCTGATCGGCGACCAGGAGACTTTTCACCGCCTGCACTCCTCCATGAAACGCTATGTCTGCGAACTGTTCGAGGGCTATTACGACGGCGAATACGTCAACAAGCGCCTGCGCATCGGCATGGTCCATAAGCGGATCGGTGTCTCGCCCAAACTGTACATTTCAGCCATCACCCAGTTGGAAAACATCCTGCAGCATTACGTGGCGATCATTCCCAGTTCCAAGGCCAGCTGTCCCGGATGCGAAGAGCGCCGTCAGGCCCTGCACAAGCTGCTGATGTTCGACGTGCAACTGGTGTTCGATACCTATATCCGCGGCCTGCTGTCCGAGGTGGAGGCGGCCAAGGGGGAGGTGGAACGCTATGCCTCCAGCCTGGAGCGGGTGGTGGCCGAACGCACCCGGCAGTTGGAGGAGCTGTCGCGTCAGGACGCCCTGACCGGGCTGGGGAACCAGCGTTCGTTCTACGACGATCTGCGCCGTGAATTGGCCCGGGCCGAGCGCCTGGGCCAGCCGTTGGTCCTGGTCTATTTCGACCTCAACGACTTTAAAGCCCTTAACGACCGCGATGGCCACCGCGCCGGTGACGAACTGCTGGCAGCAGTGGGCCGCAGCCTGAAGGACTCGGCCCGCGAGACCGATTACTGCTATCGCTATGGTGGTGACGAATTCGCCATTATCCTGACCAACACCGCCATCACCGCCGCCATGACCCTGGTGGATCGCCTGACCGCACGCTTTGACCAGGAAGATACCCGAGGTGTCAGCTTCAGCATCGGCCTGGCCCAAGCCGGCCCCGGCGATCATCCCGTCGTGGATGATCTGGTGGGAGCGGCTGATGCCGCCATGTACGAAGCCAAGGCCCAGTCCCGGACCGGGACGGGGCATCGGGTCATTTGCGAGCGGGAATAAGGCGGGCGGCAAAGGGTGGGTTAGGCTCCTGTCTGCGTCGGCCCCCAAGGCATTCTCCTTGACCTTTTCATGATGAATGAATAATCATTCAATGAATGAGCATTCAGTTCACGGAGGATCGCCATGCGCCTGCCCGGTGGAGTTCCCAGCGCCCATGTGGATGGCTTTGCCCGCGACCTGCTGCCGCCGCCGGAGCTGTGGCCGGTGTTCGATTACTCCGCGCCGCACCTCCAGGCTTATCCGGACCGAATTAATGCTGCCGCTACCCTGATTGACGGGGCTGTGGCGGCCGGGTTCGGCGCCAAGACGGTGTATCATTTCGCCGGGGGTAGCTGGACTTACGCCCATCTGCTCGACCGGGCCGAGCGCATCGCCCGGGTGCTGACCGAGGATTTCGGGCTGGTGCCGGGCGGCCGGGTGCTGATGCGGTCGGGCAATACCCCCATGGTGGTGGCCTGCTGGCTGGCGGTGCTGAAAGCTGGCGGCATCTGTGTCATGACCATGCCGCTGCTGCGAGCCAAGGAACTGGTCTACATGGTGGAGAAGGCTCGGATTTCCATAGCGCTGTGCGACCTCGACCTCGCCGAGGAGATGGAACTGACGCGGGACAGGGCGTCCGGCCTTACCCATGTCGCCTATTTCACCGCCCTGGGAGAGGGGGGGGGCGACGGCGCCGATCTCGACCGGCGGGCCGAGGCCAAGCCGGCGGGATTCGCCAACGTGGAGACCGCCGCCGATGACGTGGCCCTGATCACCTTCACCTCGGGCACCACCGGCAATCCCAAGGGCGCCATGCACTTTCACCGCGATATCCTGGCTGTGGCCGATTGCTGGCCCCGCAGCCACAGGGTGGAGGAGGACGAGGTGATCGTGGGCTCGCCGTCATTGGCCTTCACCTATGGCCTGGCGGCATTCCTTATCTATCCGCTGCGTTATGGCGCCAGCGCCGTTCTGCTGCCCAAGCCGACGCCGGATCTGGTTCTCGACGCGGTTCAGCGTCACCGCGCTACCAGCCTTTACATCGTACCCACCATGCTTCATGCCATGCTGGATCAGGTGGGGCGTTACGACATCGCCAGTGTGCGCAAGTGTTCCTCGGCGGGAGAGCATCTGCGTCCGGGGCTGCGCGAGTCCTGGCGCCGGGCCACCGGTCTTGCCATTGTCAACGGCATCGGCATGACCGAAATGCTGACCCATTTCATCGCCGAGCCGCCGGGGGCCGGGTGCGAGGGCTCCACCGGTCTGCCGGTGCCGGGCTACTCCGCCTGCCTGCTCGACGAGGACTTCCATCCTCTGCCGCCCGGTCAGCGAGGCCGGCTGGCGGTGCGTGGCCCCACCGGCTGCCGCTATCTCGACGACCCGGACCGTCAGGCGGCCTTTGTCCGAAATGGCTGGAATGTCACCGGCGACATCATGGAACAGGATGCCGAGGGCTGGTTCTGGTATGTGGACCGCGCCGACGACATGATCGTCTCCTCGGGCTACAACATCTCGGCCCAGGAGGTGGAGCGGGTGGTGCTGGAACACCCCAAGGTGGTGGAATGCGCCGTGGTCGGGGTGCCGGACGAGGCCCGGGGAAACGTGGTGCGCGCCTGTATCGTTCTCGATGATCCCGCCCAGGCCGGCGAGGCCTTGGCCGAGGACATCCAGGCCTTCGTCAAGGCCGCCATCGCGCCCTACAAATATCCCCGTGACATCAAATTCATGGAAATGCTGCCCCGCACCCAGACCGGCAAGATTCAGCGCTTCCGTCTGCGGCAGTTGTGACAAAGCATCTCTTCCCAGCGACCACCGGGTTGATTACCATCCCGCCCCTGACCTGGAGAGGGGAGAGTCCGTATGCGCTCGATGGTAAGCCTGATGACGGTGGCGTCGCTGCTGCTTTGCGGCGCGGCCGGCGCGGTCGAGGGCGTGTCCCCGACTCCTGCGGGCGATGATGTTGCTCCCGCTCCGGGACGAGCGCTCAAATCGCCGGAAGTGGCGGAGGTGCAGGCCCGCCTCAAGGCGTTGGGCTTTGCCGTCGGTCCGGTAGATGGGCGTCTCGGGACCAAGACCCGCAAGGCCATCAACGCCTATCTCACTCAGCGGGGCCTGCCGCCCACCGGCTGGATTCCGCCCGACCTCATCACCGAAGTCGAGGGAGTGGGCGGCAATCCCGTGCCGCCTGCCGCCGAGAGCCGGCCCCATTCCGCCATCGTGCACGAGTCCCTGCGCGAGACCGACCCGGCCAAGGTGATGGTGGTCCAACGCCGGTTGAAACAGCTTGGCTACTACACCGGGCCGGTGGACGGGGTGGTGGGAAGCCGCCTCACCGATGCCATCAAGGATTATCAAACCGCAGCCAAAACGCCGGTTACAGGCTGGATATTTCCTGATCTGGTGATCGAGATGGAGGCCGGGCTCAATGCCGCCCCGGCCACGCCGGTGGAAGAGCCTGTGCCGGCTCCGGTGGTGGTCCGGACCTGGAGCCCCAAGGATCTCATCGGACTTGGCCTGCATGCTCGTGCCGGTGATCTGATCGGGCGGGTCGTGGACGTCGTGGTCGGCCGCGACGGCCTTGTCGCCGGCGTGGTGGGGGCCATCCAGGGGCTCTATGGCGACGCTGCCGGCGAGACCCTGATCCCCTGGGCGCAAGTGGCGCCGTCGGTGGGGCGGCCGGCGGTGATCCTGCCGCTCTCGGCCGATCAGGAACGGCCGCTGCGTCGACAGCCGCCGCCGCTGGTGCTGGGCAGTGACCAGATGCTGGGCAGCGGGCTGAGCGGAGCCAGAGTTCGGGTCGATGGTCGCCGCTGGGGCAGGGTGGTGAATCCGGTGTTCTCCCAGGATGGAAAATTGGCACGGATGACGGTGCGCGGCTCCGATAGCGATGCCGTTGTCGAGGTTCCCGCCGCCGGCCTGTCGCTGGTGCCGGAGGACCGGGCGGTGGACCTGAAGGAAGCTCCCGACCTGAGCCGCTTCGAGTCGGGCGCCTCCTAAGCCATGTCCTAAGCCATAGCCGGATAGTTTCTAAAGAATGATTCTAAATGTGCGCCGGCTGGCGGCCGGTTGACGCGGGTTGCCCTACCTCTGCTTCCGGCAAGAGCTTGAAACTGAATGATAAGATGCCTCATGAATGACGTTTTTGTCATTCATGAGGTGTTTACATCATTGACAGTAAGAAACGGACACAAAACCTCATAAACCGTATGGCAATACTGTTATTTTTCAGCGGCAGCCTCTATACTTGCGTATGGGGAAATTCGCCTGCGGCTTTCCGGAAAGGGTCGGATAGGCGGGGATGATGGAGATGTGACTCATGGCCGAAGACGTTGCCGCCGCTGGCGAGGTACCTGCCTCGAATCAGGCTGACGACAGAACCCTGCTTGACGATCTGACCGTTCTCGCCCAGCCCGTTACCGCTGCCCCGCAATCCGGCGAAGCCCGTCAGGCCCAGGACGGCGACCGTGGCGGCGGAATCACCGAATTGGCCACCGTTCATCAGGGCTCGCCCGATCTGGCCGCCCGCTTCGTTCCCGCCGCCCCCGATCAGGCCGGGGCCAAGGATGCCGGCGATGCCGGTGCGGGTGCGGGTCCCGGTCCCGGGGCCGGGCTCGATACCATCGCCAATGCCAACCCGACCGGTCCCTTCAACACCCCGCGTGCCGATGGTTCCACCGGTAACAGCGACCTGACCCTGCCCAAGGCCGAGGATGCGCGCGCTCAGGGTGCCGCCCCGCTTCCGGCCCCGGCGACCGATGAGGGACCGCGCCGCGACGGTGGTGCTCCCGTCGCCCCTCCGCCACCCGCGCCGGAAGAAGCGCCGGCCGTCGCCGCCGCCCCGGTTCCTCTCACCGCGACCCATGAGGTTGTCACCAAGGCGACCGCGCCGGTGGATGCGGTGACCCCGGACCATGCCGGTGCGCCCGCCATCGGCGTGACCAACGCCACGGGCAACGAAGATACCGTCATTCCCCTGTCCATCACTGTGGGGACCACCGATGCCGGTGACACGCTCGGCGGCATCCTCATCACCGGCGTTCCCGCCGGGGCCAGCCTCAATCACGGAACTCACAATTCCGATGGCTCCTGGTCGCTGACCTCCCGTGATCTGGACGGCCTGACTCTGACCCCGCCGTTCAATTACGGCGGCCCCATCCAGCTGACCATCAGCACCACCGCCACCGACGGCACCGCTTCGGCCAGCGCCAGCAATATCCTCGATATTTCCGTGCTGCGGGTGGCGGACACCCCCACCGCCATGACCACCAGCCCGGCCGGCGGCCATGAATCCGACGGCACCACCGCCAATTGGATTCCGCTGACCATTTCCACCCCGGCGTTGACCGATACCGACGGCTCCGAGGCGCTGACAGTGACCATTGGCGGGGTGCCGGCCGGGGCGCAGCTCAACCATGGCACTCTCAGCGGCGGTGTCTGGACGGTGGCGGCCTCCGATCTGGCCGATCTCAAGGTTCAGCCGGCGGCGGGCGATGCCAACGACTTCAAGCTGACCATCACCGCTACTTCCACCGAAGTGTCGAGCGATCCCAATCCCATCGCGGTCGCCACGGCCTCGACCTCCTCGACCCTGGTGGTGAGCGTCGCCGGTCTTGACCACGCTCCGGTGATCACCCAGGGGACGGCGGCGGTGGGTCTGGAAGACAGCCGGATCGCGCTGAATCTTGACCTTTCGACGTTCAAGGCCGACGAGAGCCTGACCGGGCTGACCATCACCGCCCAGAGCGGCAGCGACACCGCCAACGGCTTGGCCGTGGCCGGCTCGACCTTCAGCACCGGTGACCGCGCCTCGGTGGGCAGCTACGATTCAGCCCATGGCACCTGGAGCTTCACCGCCGACGAGGTGGCCGACATCAAGGCGCACGGCCTTTATGTCCAGACGCCGGCCAATTGGAGCGACTACGCCTCCGCCAACCACACCGCCGGTCTGCAACTGACCGCGACCCTGGCGTCGAAGGAAATCGATCCCGACACCAACCAGCCGACCTTCAACCAGACGCCGCTGACTTTCGCGGTCGAGGTCAATGCGGTGGCCGATACCCCCACCGCCATGGTGACCAGCGGTGCCGTCGGCCATGAATCCGACGGCACCGCCGCCAACTGGATTCCGCTGAGCATCTCGACGCCGGCGCTGACCGATACCGATGGGTCCGAGACCCTGTCGGTGACCATTGCCGGGGTGCCGACCAATGCGCTGCTCAACCACGGCACGCTCAGCGGCGGAGTCTGGACGGTGGCGGCCTCCGATCTGGCCACCCTCCAAGTGCAGCCGGCGGCGGGCGACGCCAAGGACTTCACCCTGACCATCACCGCCACCGCCACCGAGGGCGGGGTGCTGTCCCATATCGATAAACTGACGGCCTCGACCTCCTCGACACTGACGGTTTCCGTCACCGGCCTCGACCACGCGCCGGTGATCACCCAGACCGCTTCTGCGGTCGGGGTCGAAGACAGCCGGATCGCGCTGCATCTTGACCTGTCGACGTTCAAGACCGACGAGAGCCTGACCGGGCTGACCATCACCGCCCAGAGCGGCAGCGATACCGCCAACGGCTTGGCTGTGGCCGGCTCGACCTTCAGCACCGGCGACCGCGCCTCGGTGGGAAGCTACGATTCGGCCCATGGCACCTGGAGCTTCACCGCCGACGAGGTGGCCGACATCAAGGCGCACGGCCTCTATGTCCAGACGCCGCGCGACTGGAACGATTACGTTTCGGCCAACCACGATGCCGGACTGCTGCTGACGGCGAAATTGGCCTCGCAGGAGGCCGATCCCGACAGCAGCGCGGTGACCATCGCCACGACCTCCCTCGATCTGGCGGTGCATGTGGCCAGCGTGGCCGATGCGCCGACGGTGGCCGCTTCGGCTTCGGGTACCGAGGACGTGGCGATACCGCTCTCCATAACGCCGCATCTGACCGACCTGACCAATACCGAGGTTATTTCGGCCATCACCATCAGCGGTGTTCCCGCCGGGGCGACCCTCAATCACGGCACTCCCAGCGCTGATGGTACCACCTGGACGCTGGCCTCCGGCGACCTTGCCGGGCTGACCATCACGCCGCCGTCGCACAGCGCGGTGGATTTCACCCTGTCCATCACCACCACCTCGACCGAGCTGGGCGGCAACATTTCGGTGCTGACCAAGAATTCCGACCCGGTGACCATCACGGTTTCGGTCGCCGGTCTCGACCACGCTCCGGTGATCACCCAGGGGACGGCGGCGGTGGGGCAGGAAGACAGCCGGATCGCGCTGAATCTTGACCTGTCGACGTTCAAGGCCGACGAGAGCCTGACCGGGCTGACCATCACCGCCCAGAGCGGCAGCGACACCGCCAACGGCTTGGCCGTGGCCGGCTCGACCTTCAGCACCGGCGACCGCGCCTCGGTGGGAAGCTACGATTCCGCCCATGGCACCTGGAGCTTCACCGCCGACGAGGTGGCCGACATCAAGGCGCACGGCCTT
>Ga0265313_10000786_pt1 | contig 32033 bp, 47 predicted proteins | sample 4123metaG_FD_203122 | JGI IMG/M metagenome (GOLD analysis project Ga0265313, IMG submission 203122) | Rhizosphere microbial communities from Carex aquatilis grown in University of Washington, Seatle, WA, United States - 4-1-23 metaG | ecosystem: Host-associated > Plants > Roots > Rhizosphere >... | reverse complement strand
GAAATGACGCCTGCCCACGGATGCGCTGGAGCAGGATGCGCGCGGCGACTTTACCCATTTGCGCCAGCGGCTGGCGAATCGTCGTCAAGCTGGGGATGTGGAAGGCGGCTCCCTGAATATCGTCGAAACCGACCACGGAGACGTCGGCGGGCACCTGCAATCCGTGATCGCGGCAGGCCCGGACGGCTCCGATAGCGGAGACATCGTTGTAGCAGACAATGGCCGTAAACTCCGCGCCTCTTTGCAGCAATTCGTTGGTCGGCTCAAAGCCCAGCTCGGGCGTGGAGACCCGCAGCTGCAGTTGCACCATCAATTCCGGCGGAACGGAAAGCTTGAGATCGCGGGCAACTGCCATCAAACACTCCCACCGGTCATCGGCGTCGGAGCTGTGACTGCCGCCGCGCATGAAAGCAACTTTGCGATGACCGAGCTGGTAGAGATGACGCAGAGCAAGCTCCGCGGCGCGGCGCTGATCAAGGACGACATTGGTGGTTCCTTCAATCTTGCGGTGACCGGCGACTGCGACGACGGGCAGATTCAAACTCTTTTCCAGGATTGTGTCGATGAGAACAAACCCCTCAACCGAGCGATCCATGAGGAGGCGAGGGTATTCCTCGATCAGGTCGGGTTTGCGCCGGTGGCTTGCGGTGAGATAAAAGTAGCCTTCCTCGATGAGGAACTCTTCAACGCCTGCCAGAACTTCGGAGGCGTAGTGATCGCTCAGATCGGGGACGAGAACGCCCACCGTGAAGGTCTGCCGCTTACGCAACGATCGCGCAAAAAAGCTTGGACGGTAATCGAATTTGGCTGCAGCCTCGATGACCCGATCCCGTGTCTCCTGCGGGATGGATCGAACCCCGGGTGCGTTGTTGAGAACCAAAGAGATCGTGGCCGGCGACAGGTTGAGGTAATCGCCGAGGGTCCGAAGACTGATCGGTTGCCCGGGACGCGGGTCCGTACTCGATTGGGGTCGCTTCGCCATGCACAACAGTTGTACCATTTGCGAAGCCAAATGGTTTGAAGGCATTCGCGCCGATCGTCACACTCTGAAGCAGGATGTAGCTCGGCCTCCTCGTATGCCTTCGCCGACTGCGTAAAGTGCTGGCCGTCGCGGTGTGCAGCACTGGCGGAAGTCCAGCCTGGAATCGCCCGGACTTCATTTGCGATCAAGTACACTGTGAACCGGAGGGATGGGTGAGCGGTTGAAACCGGCGGTCTTGAAAACCGTTGTACCCGAAAGGGTACCGGGGGTTCGAATCCCTCTCCCTCCGCCATACAGTCCGGACGTTTGGAGCCAATCGGAGAAAATCTCTCAATCTTCGCGATTTTCGGCCGAATTCTTGAATTGCGGCGTCCGAAAAGTGACTAGAGAACGAGATAACACTTACGCAAGGGCGGCATGAAAGAGGATTTTCTCTACTAGCCGATGTCGCAGTCCCCTTTCAAAAACAAGCGGTACTTGCCCTTCGATCCTGCTATTCGGAGACTCTGGCGGATGTGCGCCAATGGAAGAAACCCTCCATTCTTTCCTCTTTTGGGCGTAGTCACCTCGGAGAAAGAAGCATTATGCGAGGCAGCGTGCGCTCGATCACTTTCTAGAAGTATGCGGCTCTTCCCTCTTCCCTCTTCCCTGCCCCCTTGGAGCCAGCACACTTCCGGCGCACCGACTGCGCTCGAGGTTGCGCAGACGCGCGGTTGGACTGCGCAGGATGGATGCCGGATCACTAGCGCCGGACCAGTAGCCCATGTCGACCACGCGCCAGGGTTTCGGGCAACTGAGTTCCATGACACATCCCGAGAGCCTTGCCCGTTTCCGGGGACTAATGTTGATCAATCCAGCGGACGGAGCCCTAACAAATGGGGGTCATCATCAACGGGCAAACGGGAAGTTCCCGCCGCTTTCGAAGCGATTCAATGTAATCACTAGGTTTACTTGAATCAGGGCCGCTCGTAGACAATCTCACGAACTACCGAACGCTCATCTTCGAATTCCCCATCCTTCGCGGAGGGCTGTCGAGATTATGTTGGTGAGAATGCGTCAGACGACGATTCGGACAACGACCCCGACAATTGAGATGCCCCTCCCCGCTCACTTCGGATAGTCGGCGACGACTTCCTTTTCACCACCCGACAAAACCATATTCTCGGGCAGTGAAAAGGCGCGAACTCAGCTCAGCCTGAAATTGACTTCGATTGTGGCTCGTACTGACACCGGGGTTATGCCATCCTTAAGAGCAGGCCTGAATTTGTACTTGGAAACCGCTTGTAGAGCTCTCTCAGTGAGCCCGTACTCCAAGCCTCGAATTACGCGTAGGTCTCGTGTGTTCCCTTGAGGATCGACGATGACAGAGATAACACACACTGCTTCGTAATGGACCCTTCGCGCCTCGAGCGTATACTCCGCTAACGGTGTAATCACCGCAACAGGCGCTGAGATGCTTCCTCCTATTTTGCATATGCCGTTTGAGTCGGGTAACGACGTGCCGTTATCGGTTTGCGCTGACTTGGCCCCCGCTTGCGAATTCGCCTCACCGGCGCAACAGCAGGATCGATTGGTACCGACCCCGCAGTTGACTCCTGGAACTGCGCCAGGAGTCAATTGCAGGGGAGGCCTTCTATAAACTGGATGCTTCTTTTTGAATTCTGAATCGCTCAGAGTGCAATCTGGATCGCTTGGGGATATACAAGCAGACATTTTTGCTTGGAGCAGGCGATTTTGGTAAAGGCCGTCTTGTATTGCGGCGGCCTCGGCTGTCTGCCGGATCGCTTCGGGCCTTACGATCGCTGTAATGTTGGAAGTTGCCTGCCTGAGAATCGGGTTCTTGGAAATGTCAACCACCTTGCGGTAGAGCGTCGTCTGCAAGATGACATGGATCGGGTCGCGCGTATCTACATAGATCAGTTCGACTGCTGTTGCCCGCTTCGCAGGATAGTAAGAATAAACATCCACAAAATAGGTGAAATCGTGATCACTGCTCATCTTCACGTGCCAAGCGGCCCAAGTCGGTCCTGTGATGTCAGGGATGAACACTCTGGCGGTGGAGCTTTTGAATACTTCGATTGGCTCCTGAAAATTGCCAAGATCATCCTTGACCATACGCGGTACGCCGTATGGACCGGCGATGATGTCTTCCTCTTGAGCGAATGTGACACTTGACGAGATGAGCAAACCCACGACGAACAGAGCCCAGAGAATCGCAGGCCTGGGCGAACGCCCTGTTCGAGCCTCCATATGATGTGAATCTACTGTGTTGGAACTGAGGTTCAGGACCCGACGAGCAAGACTAACCATGCAAGTCCTCCTTAATTTGAGGGGATTAGTGTATGCACTAAATTCAGTGTAGAGACTAATCAGAACATGACAGGATGGCAAGTGATATTTGCATCCTGTTGGGCCAACGCATCCGCAATTTGCGGAAGGCGAAAGGATGGCGACAAATAGACTTAGCCGAGCAAGCCGACGTCCATGAAGTCCATATCAGCGATTTGGAACGAGGGGTCAGAGAGGTCGGTTTGCGGACACTTCAGGCTATCTCGCAGGCTCTTGGTTTGAAGCTTTCCGAGCTTCTCAAGGGTTTGGACTAAGTCCAGCTAGTCGACAATTAGCTTTTGGCGATCCCACCGAGCGTGAACATCATTCCTCAGCTCCGAAAGAGTCAAATGGCGGCTGTTTCCGTTAACTAGAGATTCGACAATGCTTGGCGCTAGAAAAGCACAGGGCAGAATGGTCTTCACGTAACGAGGAGTCACGCGGTTCAGACGAGCCAACTCCGGTATGCTGCCAACCTCACCGCGTACTATCTGTTGATACCAACCGCGAGCGCGCGCAATTGCCTTCAAAGCCGCCTCGTTGCCTCCATTACGCGAAGGCGCCTCGTCTCCGATCACCAGTTTCAGGATCTTGCCCTGTGGAACGTGCCGAAAAGGTGCTGAGACCGACCACGTCTGAGACGCAGCTTCCTTCGCGAGAGCCCCCAAGTTGATCTGAAACTCCAGAGCTTCACTGCTCACGACCACTCGTTTGACCACCGACCGGATGAGATCATTCGCCTCAGATAATGTCCATTGCGCGGCTTCCTTCAATACTTTTTGAACGGATGCCGCATTCAGATCCAATTCCCTTAGCGCATCAAGAACATCGGACCGCGATCCAAGAAATTGCTTGAGTCGAGCCAACACGGCACGTTCGATGGCTGGTGCGGGAAGACGGCCGATCAAACCGGCCTTGCTCTCGCCTTTGATCACTGCTTGAGAGGTGTAGTAGTAATAGCGCCTGCCGCCCTTTTGAGTGCTCGTCGGAATGTAGCGAACGCCAGTTTCACTGAACAGAAGCCCCGTCAGCGAACTGCCGCTGGCTGTTCGTGATCGGTCTCGTTTGCCTAGTCGATTCTGATCGAGAAGTGCCTGTGTCCGCTCCCAGGTCTTTCGGTCGATGATGCCCTCGTGCCGCGCAGAATGAATGGCGCCCTTGTGTTTGATTTCCCCGACGTAGAGGTGATTTCTCAGCAGTTGATAGAGTGCACCACGGGAGTAGCAGCCCCCGCCGACCTTGGTCCCGTCGGTATTCTTCCGGATCTTGCTGCGGATGTCGGCAGTCCGCAGATGCGTCACCAACGCCGGGACGGTACCCAGACGCAAATATTGGTTAAAGATTTCGCGAACTGTGTTCGCGTCTTCGGCATTGATATAGAGATTGCGATCGCGCAGATCGTAGCCTAGGGGAACACGGCCACCCATCCACATTCCTTTGGCCTTGGATGCCGCGATCTTGTCGCGAATGCGCTCACCGGTCACTTCCCTTTCGAACTGAGCAAACGACAGCAAGACGTTCAGCGTCAGCCTGCCCATCGAGGTGGTGGTATTGAACTGCTGCGTCACGGAGACGAAGCTGATTCCCTTTGCGTCGAACTGCTCGATGATTTTGGCGAAGTCTGCCAGCGACCTGGTCAACCGGTCAACCTTATAGACAACGACCGTGTTGACTTTGCCTTCGGAAATGTCGGCCATCAGTCTTTTGAGGGCGGGCCGCCCCATGTTGCCACCGGAGAAGCCGCCGTCGTCGTATTTGGCACTGATCGGAATCCAGCCTTCGTGCTTCTGCGATCGAATGAACGCTTCGCAGGCCTCGCGCTGAGCGTCGAGCGAATTGAACGCCTGATCGAGACCTTCTTCGGACGACTTTCGCGTGTAGATCGCACAGTGAATGCGTCCAATCATGCGGCCTCGCGTGACCTCGATTTCTTCAAGCCAAAGAAAGCCGGTCCTGACCATCGGGTCCCAGTGATGATCCTTGCCACCTCAGAAAGGCTCCGAAACTCTTGGCCGTTGTATAAGAAGCCGGCCTTGATCGTGGCCACCTCGTGGATCTTTCCCTGCCACTCCCGTACCAATCGCGTCCCCATCTGTGGATTGACCGAAGAGACTCTCTTCTTCCCTGTTTCGAGCTCTGCGGCGATGGCTTTGAGACGGCGCTCGGTCGAGGGCTTTAGACCACCCAGGGCTTTCTCTTGCGATCTATATATAAGGATGGGGATCAGCAGTTCGCGGCGGAGCTTCGCATGGGGCGGCGAGCCAAACAGATCTTGCCAGAGGTCCTGTAGGGCCTTGCGGCCCATTTGGGGGATTTCATCAATCTGACGGTCCTGGTTTGTGGTCATCGTATTTGGCTACGGCCCGAAGGCATTCCGACCGGAGTCCATTTCCGCTCAGCTTAGGCAAACAGTCAAGCGAAAAACCGTAAAGAGAGAGGAGCTAGCAGGTCTCGTAGTACCAAGTGAGTCCTCGACCGAGCGCCTCCCAGACTGCAAGACTTCTGGCCTGAGTACCAAGGAATTCGAGGGCTTGGGAGGTCGAATCCACCTGATCGTCGTGCTTTGTGCCCGGAAAACCCGTGATCTCGCGCACGTACTCGTCGAGCCACGGCGCAGCCGAGGGAAGGTGCACATGACCGGCTTCGAATTTGATCGCCTGGGCCGCAAATCGGGCAAATTTGTCGCTGCCCGGCTCGGGTTGGTAGCACTCGATGCCGCAGACTCCCCCCGATTGGAGCTCTTGGATGAGTGCGGTTCCGGAGGCCTTGTCTTCAATGAGTAGTTTGCTTGGGTTGTACCTTCGATCGAGCTCCATCACAGCACGCTTCAAGACCGGAAAGCTTGCGCGGTTGCGCCAAACGTCGACTAGGTAGATCTTCCCGCGGTCCAGTCCCCACGTCGTGCCGACGCTGTAATCATTCATTTGCCCGATCTTGCTGGCCGTATCCCAGCTTTGAAGAATGTAATCAAACGACTTCGGAAGCTTGCTTGGCTCGTAATACTGCAACCATTCGCGTTTGATGAGCCCGCCTTCCCGCGGCATCGGCTCTTGTTGATACTGACTCTGGAAGGTATATTCGCCGACTGTTTCCCGGATTCGCGTGTAGGTCTCGAACGAATCGCGTTCGGGATGGAGGGTCTCCCCAGCTTTGCGCAAGAAGATTTCTCGCCCGAACGGTCCGTCGTACTCATAGCGCTCATCCTGCAAAGCGATGGCCGGAAGCGATACAACCTCCCATTTCTCCCGCTCCATGACCTCGCCGACCAGATCTTCCTGATGCAACCTCTGCATCACGATGATAATGACGCCGTTCTCCTTGCTATTGAGCCGGCTCATCAGCGTGCCAAAGTACCAATCGTTGGCAGCTTTACGGCGGGTTTCCGAGAGAGCGTCCTCCGGTTTCAGAATGTCGTCCAAGATAATCATGTCGGCGCCACGACCGGTAAGTACGCCACCGACTGAGGTCGCCATGCGAGAACCCTGCACCGTGGTCATGAAATCGGCGACTGCAAGCTTGTCGGGCGAGAGAGCTGTCGCTCGAAATAATCTTCGATAGAACGCGGAGCTCATCAGGGTCCGGCAGTCCCGAGCATGCTTGTCAGCGAGATCCTGACCGTAGCTTGCACAAATGATGTGCTTCGCGGGGTCATGACCTAGCAACCATGCGGGGAAAGCTACGCTGGCCGCATGGGACTTGAGAGTGCGCGGCGGAAGGTTGATGATCAGGCGCTTCGTCTCTCCCCTGCGGCATCGTTCGAGGGTTGAGGCGAGCAATTCGATGTATTGTGCCGGAAGGAATTGGGTCTGCGGGTTGAGCTCGTAGAATGAGCGCTCAATGAAGCTCGTGAGGTCATTGCGCAGGAACGCTTCGTACTCGCGGCCGGTTAGGGGGTTCGGATCACTCATGGGATTTCTCCTCGTCTGTTGAATTCTGGTTTTCTGCTCCAGATTCGGTGGATTCCGGACTGATCCGCCTCATCCGCTGCAAGAGTGTTTGCATCACTTTCTGATCCATCTCGTGTGGAGAGAGTGGGGCCGCTCCGGCACTCACAGCATCCTCTGCCTTTCCGATCCAGGAAACGAACTCGCGCGAGGCACGAAGATCTCCCTGTGCCGCCTTGTTTCCAATCTGCATCAATGTTGCTTCAAGTTTCGTGACCTTGCGCGATCCGTTGGGACCGTTCACACGCACGGGTTGGCGCGACTCCCTGAGCACGATCGTGGCGAGGTTTTTTGAACCCTTCGGACGGCCCTTTGGGTTTCCGGAACGGCCCTTTGAGAATTGATTGCCCTTCGGGGGTTTGCCGTAGCCCACTTCGTAGGAGCTGTTGTCAGGCATCGCGGGACTCCTTCGCCGCAGCGACTTCGTCAAATCGTTTGCCCGACTGCGCGTGAGTGGCATTTTCGCCCGTGTGGTTTTGCCATCTGCGGATGGCAACATCGACATAATGCGGATCGATCTCGATCGCATAGCAGACGCGGCCCACGCGCTCCGCGGCCATGAGAGTGGTTCCAGATCCCAGGAAGGCGTCGAGTACGATCTCCCCGCGGGCTGTGCAGTCAAGCAGTGCATCAGCGACCATCGCAATGGGTTTCACGGTTGGATGAAGAGCGAGCAAGTTTCCCTCGTCACCCTGCTTGGATTGTGTATGGACGCCCGGATACGACCAAACATTGGTACGATAGCGGCCAAACTGACCGAGTTGGACATTGTTCCGATGCGGCCCTTTGCCCTTGCGAAATACCAGCACAAGCTCGTGCTTCGAGCGGTAAAAGCTGCCCATTCCGCCGTTGTCCTTCACCCACACGCACATGTTCAGGAATTCGTCATAGTTCTCCTTCCCGACAGTGATAAGGTCGGCGACATGGCGCCAATCCATGCAAATGAAATGTACAGAATTGTTTGCACTGTACCGAACGAGAAGACGCTGACTATCGGACAAGAATGCGATGAATTCAGCGCCAGTGAAGTCCCCAGATGCCATGGCGAACTCGCGATGCTGGATCAACCCATTGCCAGTCGCGTGGCCAACGATCTTTACGTTATAAGGCGGGTCGGTGAAAATCGCGGATGCGCGTTGGCGTCCCATCAGGACATTAAAGGAGTGCTCGTCTAGCGCATTCCCGCAGAGGAGCTTGTGTTTCCCAAGATGCCAGAGATCACCAAGCTGGGTAATCGCAGGCGCGCCAAAATCCGGCTCCGGAACGGGCTCCTCAGTTTCGGCAGACCCCTGAACCCGCGTGAGAATCATGTCTATCTCAGCAACCTCAAATCCGGTCATCTCAAGATCCAAGTCGGGACAGTCTACCGACAGCAAATGCTGAAACTCAATCGCCAGCATCGGCTCGTCCCACTCTGCAATCTCTGCGAGTCGATTATCCGCGAGCGCAAATGCTCTGAGCTCATCTTCGCTCAGCCCGTCAAGCTGCACCGTCGGCACGCTGCTCATGCCGAGTTCTACCGCTGCTGCCCTGAGCGCATGGCCGGTGACGACTATTCCGCGGCTATCAATGACGATTGGTCTGGTCCAACCAATCTTCTTGATCCAGCCTGCCAGACATCGGATCTTGCGTTTTGGGTGTCTTCGAGCTGTCCTCGGATTCGGTTTTATGTCAGCGATTGGTTTGTACTCAATTGAAAGCACGCGGCCGCTGGTCAATATAGCTTGGTCGTGATTTTGTGGCATCCCTCCTACCCTCCTCTGGCACAGAGTCGCAGAAGGCATTACCCAGTTCAATATAAGTACGCTTAGTACATATTTGTGGTTTTCATACTTTCACGATTATGATGTTCTTCGGATGGCAAAAGACAAACAACAATCGATCCTTGCCGCAGTTCCTGACGAACGGGTTCTGCCACGCTTCGTCGAGCTTCTGAACACTGAGGAATACTGGGGTGCTTCCCTGATCAAAGACGGACAGAAGCTCGGCGGTGACTATCGGCCGATCCGCGCCGAGTTGCGCCGACTCGTCCAGGCTTGGTCAGCCTCTGGCCCGAATGTATGCCGACTGTTTGACGCCAATCCCGGGTTGAGTCAGGCAGCACAGGAATTCCGACCGCATTTCATCCCAACCAAAAGCGGGAACGCAAGACTGGCTTATTTGGCTCCGCCGGAGTATTCGAGTCACGCTGAACCGGTTGAGATAGCGACTGAGCTATTTCTTCCATTTCTCCTCAACCCTTTCAATAAAAAGGTAGGTGCCTGCAGGGAGTGCGAAAAATACTTTCTGAAAAACACCCGACGCCGATTCGCATATTGCTCCCAAGAATGCGGCTCGAAGCATACATCGAAAGCTGCGATTCGGAAGAAACGTGAAAGCGAATATGCAGAGAAGTTGAAGAACGCAAAGCAGTTCTTAGCTCAGTGGTCTCGATCGAGGGATAGATCCAAGAACTGGAAACAATGGGTTTCCAAGAGATCGCTTATCAGCACAAATTGGCTCACTCGCGCCGTCAAAAAAGGTGAGCTCGCGGAGCCGATCAAGCACCATTTGAAATGATGTGCCCGGTTCACTGGTCTACTGACTCAGCTTTGATTTTTCCATGACGCCGCAGAAAAGAGACTCGAACAGCAGCCCATTTCCAATTCCGCTCCAACTGCTTTAGAGCGTCACAGGAGAAACAGTCGATCGGGTCCGGGTACGCTCACTACAGGTTTCTGGCGCACTTGTCCGAGAAGCCGGCTTTATGGCAAAGTGGCGCGGCTTCCCATCACAAATTCGGAGTGCACGCGCGGCGCGTCCGGCAAGATCGTCTGGTCTGCGATTATTGCGCCTTCAGCGCGTCAACTGCATTGATGGCAACAACACGCGCAGCCGGTAAATAGCTTGCCACAATCGCAGCCATAACCTGGACAACGGGAACCGCAATGAAGCTGCGGGCGATGTGAATGTATTCCGGGTCCACACTCCGACGGAGTGCCCATATGAACTCCACGATATTCTTTGCAACATAATTGAGGTACCCGCAAAGATATCCACTGACAGGCATGGCAAATGCATTGCCATCTGGATGATAAGATTCTGAGACGGTGACTGAGACAATAGGAGAGCTTGTTGCGCGGGGCTATCGTGCGCGCTCAGAGAATAGATTTGCGGACTCTCGCGCTGCGTTTTTAGAAGCAGTTCGCAAGGCGGCGATAGAGTCAGATCGGCCTTCTCTAGCGGAGTCATTTTGTGGCTTGGCACAGGCCGAGCGCGACATCGGCAATCCGGAGGCCGCGAGTCATCACTATGCAAATGCAGCTGTGCTGTATCGGGAACTGAAACAACCTGAGAGGCTGGCGTATGCGACTCGGCACGAGGCGGACATCCTCCGAGAGTCGCTCAGGATTTCCGAAGCCGAGCCGCTTTATCTGGAAGCTGAAAAGATCTTGCGGGAAATCGGCGAAGGAGCCCTGCTTGATTTGGCGAACACTCTCCGGGGGTTGGCCTTGGTAAACGAGTCGATGGGCAAAAGTGACGTATCCAAGGCACTCTGGAATGAAGCGCGTGAGCTGTATGCGAAATGCAAAGTCGACGATGGCATCGCGGAGAGTGAAATGAGACTCTCTCGATTACCGTAGAAGCCTGTGTCGCGTTCCTGCCTAGTCGCAACCTACCCGACAGACTGTAAAAAGCGTCAATTCGGTCCCCATAAACGCCATTCGCCTAATCGAAGACGTTGGTATAGATAATAATGCGGCAATCTCTACCCGAGGCGGTTGAGTTTCTCTTGCGAAGCCGAGCTGGATCTCAGCGGACCCTTGATTCACTCATGCGAAGACTGCCGGTGAGGTGGAAGGAGCAGATGATGTTCGTGTGGGGCGAAGAATCAAAGCCTGTCTGACGTGGGCCAGGAGATCCGTTGCGAAAACGCGACGACGCGAGTGCGATCGGGACAGCAACTGGTTTCCGATCACCCAGTAAAGGATTGTCAAGAGTGCCTCAGTGTGATGGCGGCGGTCTGAGTATCAACCCGCTGCGCTACACTAACAATCTCGCTGGCACAAATCATCGGGCAGTCCAACAGCTGTTTGCGCAACAGCCTTAAGCGGTTACGCGGTCATAGGTCCAATTGGATTCCTATTGTTGTGAAGTGGCCTTCTGATTTTTGACCTGGAGATTGTTCACCACCTGCTGCACGTTCGGCACACCGGCAGCCACCTTCTCAGCGCGCGTGCGCTTGTCTTGCGAGTTCACTTCTCCGGTCAGCGTGACTACGCCGCTCTTCACGCTGTATTTCACGTTATTGTGCATCTTGTTCTGGATCAGCGCGGCGTCCAGATTCTTCTCTATGGCTTGGTCCAAATCAGAGTTCACGGCTTTTGCTTCTTTCTCTTGACCGACGGAAATTACCGCAATCTGGTCTGCGACGACCTCTGTGCCCGCGAAGGACTTTGCCAGGGATTCGGCTTGCGCCTTCTGGTCGTCAGTGGCGACTTGTCCGCCGAGAGTCACGATGCCCTTGTCACGATCCTGGCTGACAGTGACATCTTTGAGGCCCGCTTGATCGAGCGATTTACGTATGCTATCCGAAACATCCGGTGACTTCGCAGAAAACCTTGAGCAGCCAACAACCGTTCCAATTGCAACCATTGTCAGCAAGATAACGAACAACTTTGTCGTTTTCATATACGTCCTTTGAGCGGCGCCAAGCCCCGGGTTCGGGAGCATCGACAGCTCCTGCCCCGAGGAGCCGGCCTATAGATTCACTCACTTGCATTAGCAATGCTGTGCAAGATCGCTCACCTCTTGAGAAACTGCATCCAGCCGTGTCTCCGGGATTGTTCTTTGCACAGCTCCTAAAGGTGCCAGAAGCTCCGATTCAAAGACGGTCAATTGTGATTAGCTTTTCGACATCTCGAGTCTGATAGTTACCCTTGATAAGGATTTGGCGACTGAGAGAATCCTGTGAACAGGCTTGGTGTGTTGTGGAGGTTTGAATAAACCTAAATCTGCTGGATCCTAGATGGATCGGATCTGCTGAACATGCCGTCGACGAAATTGAGATATATCAACAACTGCCCACAAAAGGCGTAGGATGGCACCGTGTCACAAACTGTCGCGGAAAGAACGGCTGAACACATCACAGAATCAGCCCACCAGACTTCTCGTGCAACCAGCGCGATTGCCGATGCGTTTGAGGATGGCCTGGGAGTAGTGAGGCGTGCCGTGAAGCAAAGCGGTGATGTTGCGGAAGAATTCTTGAATGACACAACTCAACGCCTCCAGTGACACTTTGTTCTAACCGTTGCGATGACGTTTGCGATGGGGGTCATCTCAGGGGCAATCATCGGCTGGATGATGAAACGTAAGTAGGCCTCTGTGGCAGCGGCGGCCACAGGCAACGTGAGATTGATAACGAGTCTCCGTCGATTTGCTCTTTGATCTGAAAGGAGTGCACATCCCCTCTTCCGTGCTGACGCTTGCGCCATCCAGATGGGTTCGATCGTTCCTGAAGTCTCTCGGGCCCGGCATCGTAACTGGAGCTGCTGACGACGACCCCTCCGGTATCGCCACATACTCTGTGGCCGGCGCACAGCTTGGAACCAAGCTTCTCTGGACCGCACTCATAACATGGCCGCTTATGGCAGCGGTTCAAATCATGTGTGCCCGCATTGGGAAGGTGACGGGACAAGGCCTAGCGGGGAACTTCAAGCAACGATTTCCAAGATGGCTTTTGCTCGCGTTCGTAGCAGCTCTCCTGATCGCAAACACAATTAACATTGCGGCGGATCTCGCCGGCATGGCGGATGCTGCCGCAATGCTATCCGGCGTCAATTCCCACTGGTTTGTGGTGGCGTTCGCACTTCTCATTTCGTGGGCAACGGTCCGGCTCCAGTATCGTCAGATCGCGAACGTACTCAAGTGGATGGTTCTTGTCCTTTTCGCATATCCCATTACTGCGTTCGTGTTGGGAGCCAATTGGGGCGAGGTGCTGCGCGCTACCTTCGTACCTTCGATGCCGCATAGCAAAGATGAATGGGCAACGCTCGTCGCAATCCTTGGAACCACAATCAGTCCGTACCTGTTCTTCTGGCAGGCGAGTGAAGAGGTTGAAGAGGAGAAGGCGGCTGGTCAGAGTACGCTTGCTCTGCGAAAGGGGGCCACAACACAGGAACTGGAACTGAGAAACATCGACGTAGGCGTCGGTGCGTTTTTCTCGAACATGGTTATGTTCTTTATCATCCTGACCACTGCTAACACCCTAAACCGGCATGGCATCACGAACATTGAGACCTCTCGCCAGGCCGCTGAAGCCCTTCGACCTTTTGCAGGCAATTTCGCTGCGACGCTGTTCACCCTTGGCATTGTGGGCGTCGGGTTTCTTGCCATCCCCACACTGGCAGGATCGACCGCGTACGCCTTCGCTGAGACACTGGGTTGGCGTCAGGGCCTGAACAAGAAGCTGAGACAGGCACGCTGGTTTTACGCACTGATTCTGATCTCAACCGCAGCGGGTGTCGGGCTGGACTTCATGGGCATCAACCCTGTGAAAGCGCTCTACTGGACGGCTGTCATCAACGGATTATTGGCGCCCTTTCTGCTCGTTGCAATTTTGATGGTTGCTGCAGACAAGAAACTGATGCAGGGCCAACCAAGTTCCCGCCTCGGATGGATCGTCGTCGCGCTCACCACAATGGCCATGTTCGCAGCGGGCATTGCGATGTTTGTTGTGTAAAGCTTGATCTCTTTAGCAAGCTACGCACCTGATCAACATGTTAAGAGCTGCAAGAATTTCGTCCCGACGGACGGCTCAGGCCGCTTTTCTCGACGATGCACTGCAACATGAGCGAATCGGTGCGAGCGTTGGGGTTAATCACTCTGTTCAGGTGTGTGCTTCTTCGCCTTGCCCATCCGTCGCTCCTTCTATCCCAGTTTCTCTCACTCCAACTGGTACAGAATTTGCCGGTCATTCCAGCCGTCCATCCATCGATCCAGAACTCCTATTGCGCATTGTGCTGATCGGTTATTTATACGGCATCAGCAGTGAGCGCAAGCTCGTTGAGGAACTGCGCATGCATCTTGCCTGGCGCTGGTTCACTGGTCTTGGCTTCGATCAGGAAGTTCCGCATCACTCCACGTTTTCTAAGAATCGTCACGGGCGATTCCAGGAATCGAAGGTTTTCGAACAGCTGTTCGAGGAAGTTGTGACCCAGTGTCTCGCAGTCGGGCTAGTGCGTGGAGACAGGCTATCAGTGGATGGAACCTTCGTAGAGGCAAACGCTTCGAAGGAGAGCCGCATCCCGCGAGAGCAGTTGGCCGAAGTCGCGCAGGTTAATCGAACAGTGCGCGAGTACCTGGCAGAACTTGAAGCTCAGAATCCGGTAGAAGAGCCCACACATAGCCAGGACAAGGTGTCTACGACCGATCCGGATTCCACGTATGCGACCAAAGGTGGGACACCAGCACGCATGGGGTACTACGACAACTACCTGATAGATAACCACAGCTGTATCGTTGTGGGTGTGCATGCGACAGGTGCTCGTCTGAGCGAGGAGTCGCGAGCCGCGGAAGACATGATCGCTCGCTTCACCCACTGGCAAGGCCGGAAGCCGGAATCGATCGCTGCCGATGCTAGCTATGGCAATGGAGAGTTTTTGCAGTGGTTGATGGACCGGCAGATCACGCCGTACATGCCCACCAGGGATGCCGTCGGACGAACGAGAAGTCCCTTCTATGGCCCGGATGCCTTCACCTACTTACCGGAGAGCAACAGCTATATCTGCCCGGCTGGCCAGCAACTGAACTACGGCGGCCACAGCAAGGGTAACCGTACCTTCGGTTACATAGGAACACGCAAGAAGTGCGGTCCGTGCCAACAGAGATCCCAGTGCACGACCGGGCCATTTCGCTATCTTGCCATCCACATGAACGAAACAGCACGGAAGAGAGCGCGAGATCTCCGGACCACAGAGGAGTTCAAGTACGCGCAACGACAACGGAAAAAGGTCGAGGCGCTCTTCGCGGAACTGAAGAGCCACATCGGTCTTCGTCGGCTCCGTCTGCGTAGGTTGAAGTTCGTTCGAGAGCAGTTCTGCCTGGCAGCCACTGCTCAGAACATCAAGCGACTGGTTCGGTTCCTAAGCCGGCCAACGACACCACCGGTACCCGCCACTGCATAGGTCGGGCAAGAGCGGTACCGACCAAATCAACTGCGGGGTTCAACCCCCAAAAAGCCCGAAAGCGCAGCCGACTTTTTCAACACCCACGCCTGTTAGCAACAACTGGCTAGGGCGGAACTCGTGCACACCGCAGAGGTTTCGACTAGTTGTGATGTCCATCCTCGGCGCAAAACATTCGCGCATTACTATGTCGCAAAGGATTACATTGGGGGACGATCACCCAGGAGACGCTCGCCGAGATGATCGGGACCACGCGCTCCCGCGTTAGCCACTTCATGAACCGCTTTCGGCAGCACGGCTTCATCGAAAACAACAGCCGCATTCGGTACACAAGTCACTGCTCAATGTCATTCTGCACGATCAATCCTCTGGGGAAAAAATCAGTAAGTGCCGCTGTAGTGGAAACAGGACCGGCGCAATCTGAAAAGGCCCAGAGAAGAGCCGCTTCCGTTGGGGTCAAGGTCAGACATCACGATGGACTAAAGGACTAAGCGGAGGCACACACTGGGGGAGACGAAAGCGTCTCGGTTACCGGTGGCGGAAACGATCTGGAAGCCTGGGGTCAGCGACCAAACCTTTGCCGATTGCTTGTTCTGCCACTCATCTGAATAGCATTCCAACGCTCGCCGTGATGCACATCGCCAGCGCACCCCAAAACATGACGCGGAGTGCCCCCTTTATTACGGCAGCCCCGCCCGCTCGTGCAGCCACTCCGCCAAGAAGAGCAAGAAAGACCAAAGATATTCCCGCTACGAATGGAATCATGACGCGCTGCGGGGCAAGACTTGAGATCAGGAGAGGCAGCCCTGCTCCGACGGCGAAGCTGACGGCGGACGTCAGTGCAGCCTGGATCGGGCGTGCCCTGAGAACTTCGGTAATACCGAGTTCATCACGTGCATGCGCTTGCAACGCATTGTGGGCCATAAGCTGCTGTGCTACTTGCTTTGCTAGTGCCGGGTCAAGACCGCGTTCCACGTAAATCGCTGCCAGTTCCCGATGTTCACCCTTCGGATCTGCATTGATTTCCTGGCGCTCTAACCGCAGGTCCGCGCTTTCGGTGTCTGCCTGAGAATGAACGGAGACATACTCACCTGCGGCCATCGACATGGCTCCCGCAACCAGTCCTGCCACTCCTGCCACCAGGACACTGTTGTGTGATCCATGTGCGGCAGCCACTCCGAGCACTAAGCTGGCGGTCGATAGTACACCGTCATTCGCACCAAGGACGGCAGCACGCAGCCAGCCAACGCGATTGGTGCGGTGCCGTTCGATTTGACCTTTTGGCATTCCAGGGTTTCTCAGCCGTCGCCGAGTTTGGCAGCAACTGGTGGAGCTTTCAATGTCGAGAGGCCTACCCGATCAACCCGGCGTGGAGTTGACTCCCTATTCCGTAGTTTTACCGTCGAAGTGTTCGTTGTCTGCCTCCGCATCGGCACGAGTATGGTTTACGACGCCATCCCGATGATTTGGCGGCGCATAGAGCGTATAGAGCTTTAGTGGGACATTGCCACTATTGATGATGTTGTGATTCACCCCAGCCGGCACCAATACTGCGAAGCCAGCGCGGATCGGCGTCCTAACACCATTAAGAACCGCCTCACCAGTCCCTTCCTCTACGCGAAAGAATTGGTCGAGCTTGTGGACTTCCGCGCCGATCTCTTCCTTGGGCTTTAATGCCATCAGGACGAGCTGGCAGTTCTTTGCCGTGTAAAGCACCCGACGAAAATCATCGTTCTTAACCGCGAGACCCTCGATGTCTCGCACATAACCGCTCTTGATGGCTCCCAGATCGGAATCGTTGGCCATGGTCGGATCGGTGCCGATTGTTCCAGCTGATGTCTCTAGTGTCGTTACTGCCATAATGCACTCTCCTTACAAACGATATAAATCCGATTCGTCACCTACGGGTTCGCTTTCCAATTAGCATTGGAGCGGGTTGATTGAAGGTCGGACATGCTGGCCCCTTGTGGAATGTTCATGCATCCTTTGATGCCAGTTTCAACATGAGAAAATGTGATTACTGTCACACTTGTTTGTGTGGGGATAGGTGCTGCCCAACGACGCTGATGTCTCTAGTATCGCCCGGCAAAGTGATCAGGATGACCGACCCTGCCTCGACGGCCTTTGCATGAATAGCTAAGACGAGCCTCCCGAAATCGTATCGCCGCGGCTGCAAGGAAAAGCGAAGCGCATCGACAATCTGCGCGAATGTACTCGCCTTTGGGTGGAGAAGGAAGTCTCCTGACCATGATGAGTTGTGCTGCGTACTCTTCCCTGTTCCTGATTGTTCCAAACCTCCGTGCGATTAATCGACCAAAGCTCAAGGAGCAGCAGGAGGGTGATTGCGATTGTGGACCACCTCCAAATTCTGAGGTGCTCATACTTCTCGGCGACAACTGGGGCAAAGATGCCTACTGCACCGATCAAAACGGCCGCGACGCCGACCGATGGGTGCCATTCCCACCACTGGTGGGCGGCCTCAATGCATGCGTTGGAGTCCACAGGGCGTTATTGTCTCAGGAAACCGCCGCGTTGAAAACGCCGCGGCAGTTCCCGCCATCGATTTTCGCGGAAGCGCCAACTGGCAATTCTGAGCGATGACGGAGGAGCTTAGCGCGAGTGATCCCTGACCTTGACCGGCGGTATCGGATTAGGCCCGTGAACTTCCTCGACATGCCTCATGAAGGAGATACTGATTGAAAGCGTTGACCCGACGCCAAGCGGTTTTTGGCACAGTGAACAATAGAAACGCTTCGCGTCGTGCGATTCGATCAAATGAGGCGATAGCAAGACTCTTTCTCTTTGCATATTCTTTGGGTCCAGTCTGATCCGCGCGGGAGGGCTGACTTCAGCAACAAAGCTACCCCGAAACGTCCAACGAATGTGGTCAATTTTGACCATCCGGCCTCGACTCCCGTGGCGAATTTGGTCCTTGGCGATTAAGGCGGCGCACGGCACGGAACTTGGCTCGGCCACTGGCCCTTCTTTTTAATTGCAGCTTTGTCCGGTCGGCCCGCATTTCGGCGTACGAATGCTCAAGGATGTCCCATCAGGGGAGATGTCGTAGCCAACCACTATTTGTCCGCCATGCCCCGGCAAATGTAGTTCGTCGTACGACATCGACTTAAAGCGAAATCGGAGTTCGATGTAGTGGTCTGTGATCGAACTGAGATTGATATCTTTTGTGGTGCAGAAAACGGGAACTTCCGGTGTAGGATAGACCGCGTCCATTTGAACCTGAAAACCTCCAAGAACGGTGTCAGTAGAACCCACAATGAAGTATTGGTATTGATATGGAATCAGGTTGCTTGACTGTACACACAAAGCGACCTTACCGGGCGAGATGGGTAAGAGTCTGGGCGCGATAAGAGGGGCTGTCCGTCGCTTTTTCTCTGCTTCGTCCTTTTCTTTTTCCGTTTCGGCAAGTTTATTTTCGATGGACGAGACTCCATGCCGAATCTCGTCCAATTTGACCATCACCGAATCTGGGTTGATTTGGTTCGACAAAATCCTGTTAAGGATGGCAATCATCTTCCGTCCGTCTTCTTTCGAGATTCCGGGGCAATTGATTGTGATCGAACCCACATTGTCCGGCGCAATTGGGCTGCACGGAGCAGTTGTTGTCGCAGATTGTTGAGCAACTGCAACGGAAGAGAACAGCAAAAGTCCAAGCAACTTCATTTCAGCCCTTCCCCGGCAGGGGGCGGGCTCGTGGTGTGATGCCCTTCCTTCGTGATCGTGACACTGCCGTGATTGTTGGGGATGATTGGACTCTGCGGCCCATTCGTAGTGTTGACGGTTGTCGGGGCGGTCGAAACTGACCGATCAGTCGCGTAAACATGTGCAGCAAACTTCCAACCATCCCTCCGAGAAATGCGCCAAGGAATATTGCTCTGACCGATACAAAATCGACTACACCCTCCAGGCCCGAGCGCGGATCGCGGGCAGCCGATTTAAAACCCAGCCACTCACGCTGGATGCGTTCGGCATGTTGCTCAACTGGTAGCTGACGGGCGGGCGGTGATTCAACCGGAACTTCGGAACCCCGGTTTTGGCCGTTTAGTGGTAAGCGACGATTTGCGAGTGATGTTCAGAGCGGCGGCAACCATGAAATCGCATTGCTGAGTCGCGTCGTTGAGTCCCCTCCCGAGTTGCTCAATAAACCACAATGCAGTTGGATTTTGGATCAAAAGGTAGGGACTGAGCAAAAGGGCTCAGACGCTTCGAGTCGTAAAGGAAAAAGATTGAACCACACCGGCGGATCTTGTGCCTCCTGCACGAGAACGAGAACAGAACGCGTAAACTGTCTCGCTGCTTCGTGGTCCTCCCACTCGACTGCATCGCTCGCCTCCACGAGCCGACCGGTCCCAAGCAACAACGTCGCTGGCGCTCAGCATGGTGCCGCGCGCGTATTGGAGGTGTTATGGCGACCCCTGTCCTCCCCGTCTCCTTCCACAAGTCAACTGATGCTCCGTGCAAAGGGCTCCCATCGCCAATAGAGCTCCAACTAGACGAAGTTTTGGTCCAAGCCCAAGCTGGCGACACCGATGCATTCACAACGCTTTACTTGCGGCATCGGAAACGTGTCTTCTCAATTTGTATACGCATGGTGCACGATTTCTCTCTGGCCGAAGACCTCACGCAGGAAACTTTTGTTCAGTTGCATCGCAAGGTGGCAACTTTTCGCGGAGAATCTGCTTTCAACACATGGCTGCATCGAATGACGGTTAATATCGTGCTGATGCATCTGCGTAAGCGTGCGCTCCCTATTGTTTCACTCGACACCTTGATAACCGACAACTCTGATGATCATTTCCGGCGCGATTTCGGCGTGAGGGATTCGAGACAAGTCGGGGTGGTTGACCGTCTGACGATTGAGCGCGCTGTCGCTACTCTGCCACCTGGCTATCGGAATATCTTCCTTCTTCACGATGTGCATGGCTTTGAACATCGCGAGATTGCCTCAATGGAAGGTTGCAGCCTGGGCAATTCGAAATCCCAGTTGCACAAGGCTCGGCGTGCACTGCGGGGTACCCTTTCCGCGAAAGCACGACTGGCTCTGCCGGCTTAGAGGCGGCACAACACCCGAAACACCGCTTGACCCCTCGCCCCTGTCTCGAACACGTCCTACAAAATGACCGACACGCCGGACTGGAGGCTGTGATGGAAGAACAAGATCAAATCAACAAACAGACGAATGTGGATGTCCGCAAGTGGTTGACCGATATTGGCAAGCATTGTCCAGAATGTGGTTCAAGTAACCTGACCACAGCCAAGAACGAGCGATCCCTGAAGCACAGGTGCCTGGATTGCCTGATCTTCTTCGCAGAGGAAGACCTGAAGGACAAGCCATGATCGCATTCGATAGCAGCGGTACCGCATAACAGACAGCGGTAGCTGCCAAGTTTCGGAGGCAAGGCTGGAGCGCCGTGCTCGCGGTGATCCAATGTGAACAGACGATCGCCTGGGGCGCTCCTAGGATGATCTGAGGAAGAAATGGGACAGTCGTTACAAGGCGAGTCCGCTTTCCGCTTGCGAGTGAGGTTACAACATGTCAACAATTTTGATTGTTCTAGTGGTGCTTTTTTTGCTCGGAGGCGGGGGCTGGGGATATACGCGGTGGCGTCGCTAGAGCGGCTGCCGAATAAACACCTACACGTGCTGCTTGAGCCAATTCAGGCAATCCGCTTCTCAAGCGCGCTTGGCTCGTCTGGCGTTTCGAATTAGTCTGCGTGGGAACAATTCGGGAACAATAAGCGCTCGGTCGGGTTCTCTCCCGTTCTCCAATGCTTCGCCAGATGAAGCTAACTTGTTAAGTTTGTGTCTTCTTGGCGATTGACACGGAAGAGGTCGCTGGTTCGAGTCCAGTCGTGCCCACCAGGATTCTGCCACCACTTGATCTTCCCCGCCGTCGCCCGTAAGAGTACTTCCTGCAGCTTCATCGCCCGCTCCACTGCGGCTCTCGGATAGATCCCCATGCGCATATGCATGGCTCCATCCTCGCCGCCCGCTAAGCGGACAGATCACTTGCCACGAATACCGGACATATTATTAGCTAACGACATTGCTGCAGGAAGAAGGATTCAGACCCACCCCTGTGCGGCGTACACAATGTACTACTGGTCCGTAAGCAGCTTCCCAGTGAAATGATTGCGGCAGGGTACAGAGGTTTCACCTTCCTTGTCTGCCCTGTAAGCGGCGCAGTTCTCGATGATGAAGCAACCCACGCCCAGCTTGCTAGAATCGCGCCCATGAAGGTGGCGTCGGTCGAATACTGGGTGTACGAGAACTACCCACACAATAGAGCTGTCGGTCATGTGAGTACGTGCAGTTACTTCAAAATGCATGGGGGAATCGCTCAGAAGACCGGAAAATGGCTTGGACCGTTTGACAGCCGTTTTACAGCAACCAATTCGGGCAAGGGAACGGGCAGGCCCTTCCATTGGTGTCCGCACTGTGCGCGGATTTCTTGACGTTAGCCCCTATCGATCTAGTTCACTCTTCGCAGGTCACTTTTTATGGACGGGTGCGAGTGCTCGACATGGCGAGCGAAAATGACAAACATCTCCTGACGATCATCAAGATTTAGACGAAACGTCGCGGCGCACAGCGAACATCGGTAGTAGCCTGAAAATCTGCCTTCACGATCTTTGGCTGCGACAAGATGTGCGTCTTCTCCCATGTGCCGAGTCTACGCCGCGAAGGATGCCGTAGCGCGTCCCTGGGCTGCCCCCTGGCACGCGACGATGTGAGCGGACCTTCGCCAAGGTTGACCGCAGTTGTTGCTGATAGCGAGCAATCGACGAGGATGATGATTCTTGATAATGTTGTCGGGTTTCCAATGTGTATAGGCCGTTACAGACCCCGCCCTGGATGAAAAGAGTACCACCTTCGCTGCAAGAGACCCGGTGAGATACTTCGCAGAGCGCCTCAACCAGCTTGGCATCGGCTGCAAACAGTTCGTGCTTCATAAAGTTGTCCGACCGATCCCTTCAAGAACCGACAGCTAGGCCCAGGGTGATCGTCTGACCACAATACGAATCGCCTTCTCTTCAGATCAGAGAGGATGTGATGAGGCACACGCTTGAATTCAGAGAAAGAGAACAGACCGCTCTCGTCGGCGAGCATGCGACGCGGCCCCGCAAGAAACTGAACAACATTGGGTTTCACGTGTGTGAATGTCAACACATGCGTGAAAGGGCGACAGCCTGTCTGCATCTCCAGCAGGCTGTCAGGTGGGAAATGTAATGGCGACAGCCTTGGGTGTCTGGAGGGCAGCTCTCGCTTCTGTCGCCACGAGGCGAATGCACGTGCTCGTGCGAAGGCTTAGGAAGTCAGTCTCTTTGCAGGCACTAGATATATAGCACTGGAGTTAAGAGCCACCATCGCCGCATCTTGGCTATCGAGTAGCGCATTATTGGCGAGTTCCACGCGTTCCGAATGAAACTCATCCCGGATAACGCCAACTTGAACATGGCACTGTTCCTGACTTCCAGCGCCGCAAACAGGGCAAACGAATTTCAGGGGAAGGTCATCCTCAATCATTTGCAATGCTTACTACTACCCGACGAGAAAGAAATGGTCAAAAAAGATCGCTGCCCTTAATTCATTTGAGCCTGTGAACATGTCGCTCGAAGCATTGTTCATTCATGTGGGTCAGGGAAGCACCGCGACGAGATTTCGAGGTTTCAGCAGCTACGGAACGCATGCCGGCCGCACACGAATGCGGTCGCTCCCGACTCTCTCACCAATAAAAAGGCCTTCAGCCTTGCACTTGCGCAGGCCTCGACGTTCGGCGCAGATCTCATTATTTGTTAAGTGGCCACCTAGGCCGTGTTCCGGCCATCGATTCGCCGTCCGAGAAGAATCGAGACATCGCCTTACGGCGCCATTTTCAACCCTAAGCCCCTGGTGCAAACCCAGAGGGTCGACGACCCATCCTGAATTGCTAAACGGCAGAAATTGAGGAACTTCTGTCCGCGTGCTAATGCCGGAAATTGCTGGCTGTAGTCGAAATTGAACCTTACGATCCCTACAGAACCCCAGATTCCACATACCCATCGCTGCAACTCGCTGATTCTAAGGGAGAAGTTTAGGGTAGAGAACCTGGTCCCGAACCGGATTTTGCGGCTTGTTGAAGTCTGTAGAAATCGAGTGAAAATAACTGTTTTTGATTGAATGCGTTGCAGCCATGCTATTGACTGCTGTGGTTCCGAATAGTTCTAGAGTGCTTTGACCGCTACGATTTCGACTACATCGGCCCGAAAAGTTCGAAATTCACTTCGCACTTCATTGCAAGTTTGTCTTGCGGTACTCCTGGTACAGAATTCGTCGGGCACTCCACAAGCATTGAGCCGCAAATGCGGATGCGATCGATTGCAAGCATGAGCAATTTAGGTCAGACAGGGTGCGAGAGCTGTTTCTATATTTGCTCGAACGGGCTTTAGCCCGAAGTTTGTGGGTAAACTGTCGGCCACTCAGGAGCTCACAGCTGGCCCATTCCAGTTAATCGCAAAAGAGGGAGTACAAAATGAACACAGGTACCAAAGACGAAGTTAAGGGTACGGCACATGAGGTAAAGGGTGCTGTCAAAGCGACAACAGGCAAAGTGACCGGCGATTCCAAACTCGAAGCCGAAGGCCACGTCGAAAAGGCGGCTGGAAAGGTTCAAAAGAAGATCGGAGAGGTTGAGAAAGTTATAGACAAATAAATACCCATCTGGGCCGTTGAAGTTCAGCGTGGATCCGTGTTCTGAACGAGCCAAGTGTCGCTGACCAGCGCGTGATCTTGATGGACCGTTCCTATGGCTCATGAAAGGAACTAGGGTCGAAGACCGTCGATGCAATCGCGTTGGGATTGAGATGGAAGACCCTCGATGCAAGAACCTCCGCAATTGGTGATTGAGACTGCAAACATGTCTCCGGTGCGCCCCTGGCTCTGCGATAAGCTCGTCAGAGTTAAGACACATGGCCTGATTCAATTGGTGACAGAACCCGGGAGTTGCATTCCGGATTGAAGGAGATCAAAGATGCTCATCATTCTCATAATTGTCCTGGTGCTCGTATTCGGTGGAGGCGGGGGTTACTACGGCTACGGCCGATGGGGCGCCGGGGGTGGCGCTGGGATAGGGCTAGGCACGGTATTGGTAATCCTCCTGGTGTGTTATCTCCTTGGGGTTTTCCGATAGGGCAATGTGGGAGGGAGGGCTTGACGCAGGGAGTTGATGGCGGGTGAGCGTGTGTTTGTCTCTTCAGAGCGAACTGGGCTCAAGAGTTCCTGTACTTCTTCCAATCGCCTTCCATGGCTTTGGCCATATCCCTAGCCGCAGAACGCAACCAATTTGATTTTCTGCGCCGCAGGTCCCTAAGTATGTTGGCGACTTGGCGTTTGCTTCCCAAGTGAACATTCGCGGCTTCAGAGCCCATGGCGTAGAGAAGCGTTTCTTCGTCGCGCTCTTCGGGCAAGTCGGCAATCTCAATGGGATTTGATTCCGGCGAGAGGCGGCGAATTAACCACGTCCCCATGATTTTCTGAAATGGATCGTGCGACCGCACCGCGGACTGGATAGCCTTCTCATAGCAGGACTGGCGACTTCCGATGTGACCATCCAGCCATACGCATGCCGAGGGCAAGATGGCTTTCGTTTCTCGCGCGATGTGGCCTCCTTCCCAACTAGCAATAGCGACGAATCGTTGTTGCCCGAGGCTTCCCATGCCAGCTTGCCGGCGCACCACTTTGTAATTCAGATTCGGAGTTGGAAGCGTTTTCCGTAAGACCCTCTTCGCGTCGCGAGGCAGGCCGTGATTTACAACAGGGAGATGATCTAGCTTCTCCCAGAAACCATCAGGGGCCTCGAATGCCTCAACTCCTAGTCGCTCCAGGGTTTTTTCATGCTCAGCAAGAACAAATGGACAACCTCCAACTTTCAGCGCCTTCTGATACCCTTCCAAAATGGCACTGCAACCTTCTTTGAATCCGATTGTCAGCTTTTTCGAATCGATAACAATTTTTACGCTGGCCGCCAGGCGCACCAGATCATTTGTATAAGGCAAAGGATACGACTCGTCGAAATCATCGACACCCCAGCACAGCCGACCCTCGGTGTCGCGCCAAGTTCCAAAACTGCCGACATGGAGATCTCCTACTGCCAATACTTTGGGAGCATCACGCAGGTTGGCGCATAGCTCCGGCCAAAGTTGAGCCCACCGGTAAAACGTCCCGCGGAAAAAGAGGAAGAGGCCTTTTCTCATTTGCTTGTGCTTCAATCGCAGATGAGTTTCGACGACGGGCATACAACTGCGCATCCAGTTTTCGTAGCTCTTTTGTCGCTTGATGAATATTCATTTCTCCACCGCCTTCACGCGTTCGTCGAATCATTGCCGTCTCGCGCACCTTGCGCCGCAATCGCGCCCGCAGCTGTGGGCCTGCCCTTGAGAATCCGCTCGAAAATCACCCCGATTAGCGCGCCTATGGCCGGGCCGACCAGGTAAATCCACGTCGTGCCGAAGTCCCCGCGGACCAAGTCCGGCGCAAACGATCTCGCCGGGTTCATCGATGCGCCCGTGATCGGCGCTGCCCAGAGTCCCCAGGGCAATATATCCGCCCACCGCGATTGCACCGTTGGTGCCGATGTTGCGTGCTCCTGAAGCCGTGCCGAGGGTTGTGTTCACCAACCCAGTTGTCAGGAGCACTTCCATCGCCAACGCTTTTCCGTTGCCTATGCCACTGCCTGGCACTGTCGCCCCAAGGGCAGCGACCGTGCCGAACATGACGCGGAGGAAAAGCGCCGCCAATACACCACCGACTACTTGTCCCAGGACGTAGCCCGGCACTCGGCTCCGGGTTTAAATGAGCTCCGCTCACTGCGCCCATGAAATAAATGATGGCCATTACCATAAGTCCGGGCGCAACCGCCCTCATACCCGGAGTTACGGCGCCGCCGCTTCTAGAAGCGACGACTTCACCGCCAGCAGCAACCACAACCAACAGGAACGTGCCCCAGGTTTCTGCGAAAATGCGCCGCCACTCACCGGCGTGGTCCAGGAAGTCGGTCGACAACTCTCGCCGGGCGATTCGCTGCCGCTGCGCTACGACTGCCTTGTTTCCAAGCGATTTCATTTTAGCGGTTTCCTTCCTAAAGGGGTCGTCCAGTGACAGGCATCCAGCTTCTCCTATATTGAAGAGAAGTTTAATTGAATCCCATCACGCCGAGGGCGTTCGCTTCGTATCGAACTTCCCGGAACGGGAAACGGCTGGGAAGGACACGATTCGCATACAGATCACCTTCGTGTACCGTAAGTGATCCCCAGGTGCGGGCACGCGGCATCACTGCAAACTCGAATGACTTCGCGAGCGACTTCATTTTTCTCGATGAGCAAGGATGGGAGTAGCAAGAATCGTCGGCTTAAGTGGCTGGGGACTACTCCTTTTGGATGGATAGTCCTTGCAGAAGATCGACCTTGGCGAGATCGATGCCGGCTTCAATTCTGATAAAGCCGACATCGCCTCTCCAGCTTGGGTCAGCCCGGTTTGAATCAAGATTCTTGATGCTTAAACCGTTTCAGAGAGCGGCGCGTCGCCCGCTGAGCAGGTTGAAAACGAGCACGATCAACGCGACAACCAGCAACAGGTGAATCAGCGCGCCACCCACGTGGAGGCTGAAGCCCAGGAGCCACAAGACCAGGATGACTACAAAAACTGTCCAGAGCATATGAATTCCCCTTCCCGGCAAATGCGGACACTCCGAACCTGGAATCTGCCTGGAGTGTCCGCAGTGCGTGTTGAAAAGAACTGCTGTTAGTTAGAGGCGACTGCCTGAGCCTTCGCGTCTCTGACTGCATCGAGAAACGAATGAGCTGTGTCTGGCATTGCAACTTCGCCCTTCAAAATGCTGGCATTGGAGACGTCATGGCCGTAGATGGCTTCTGTAGAATCATCGTCGCGGCGAATCGAAGCGCCATTCAGTGTCAATCCGGCAAAGGCTCCCTTCGCACGAGAATAGGTGAGTATCTCGGCATCCATTTTCCAGTCGGTGTCGGCAGAAGCGTGACGGCCTACCGGTCCGGCTGCCGCGGAGGCGTCCGCTCCCAGCTCAAACTTGCTGGAGAGCAGCTGCTTCATTCCCCGCTCATTCTGGATGATCATGACCAGGTCCACGCCCTCGACGCCGATCTGCAATCCCCAGCTACCACCCGTGATGGCAAAAAAGATTGGCGCGCTCCAGCCGTCAGCGGTCCTGCAGGTGGCTACGCCGCGGCCATTTTCAGCGCCGAATACAAAGCCGCCCTTGAGGAGATGGGGCACTACGGCAACGCATTTTGCGTGTTCCAGAACCTCTTCCGGGATACCTTTATCGGGCGCAGCCATAATCTCGTGAAGCACACTGCCCGCATGATCTAACCGGTCGTTGGTTGCTTCACGATTGGTTCCTGCCCAGCCGATGCTGGACAGACTGAGTAGTGCAACTAAGGTGATAGCTTTCTTCATGTAAAGCACCATGTTTCTACCTGTGCGCAGTGGCGCTTATTTTCAGCGAGAAACAGGCGCACCCGGTACTTCATACCTTAGGGACGAACTCGGGCCACGGTCTGAGCAATAGCGCTCTAGTCAGGAATTGCGCCTAGCCTAGGCATGGCCACGCACATACGCGGGATAAAGGCCCGCCCACTGGCTGACGAGAAGGGCTGTGATCGGCTCCGCCATTCTTGAACCAAATGGAATGTTAGCTTCCAGCAAGATGAAGGGCTGGAGATATGTATTCGACAGAGCTTTCAAGAACCACAAGGTTCCACAACACAATGAGCACAATCTCTTCTGACTGTGGACGACTTTGCAGCTGTTGTTGCATCCATTCATTCGACGAATACTCAACAAATACAGGCCTTCCCAGCCGTAGAGCAAAAAACTATGACAGCCGTGCACAGTTGCGACAGAAGGCTTGCGCTCTTTCGCTACCCGCCATGAGGTTGCTTCAAGACGCCTTGCGGGGCATTTCTATCGGCCAAAGATTTCGACCTCGCGATCTCCTGCTAATTTTGCTGAATAGATTTTGCCACTTCGTCGATAGACGTCTCTTCTCCCAGTTGCTCAATGCTCCGGTTGGCCCCCACGTCCCCCAATCCCAGTTTGACTGCGATTTGTCGATTCATTCCGATCACTGCTGTGAGTTCTGTTTCCGTGAGCATCAGGATTTGCAGCCTAAGATGCCCTCGCTCATCGGAGCGCCTGCTGAGCCTTGCCTGCCTCATGAGGATGAAGCTTGCAAGCAGGATGCCCTCCAGTGCCAGGCAGCAGCTCAATAGCGGAAATGGGACCGGATCAAAATGTCGGATTGCAAAGACTTGACTGACATTGACCAAAATCCACCCTGCAACGAAAAGGAGCTGGCATGCCACGAAGCCAAGGCTCCCGACGATAGCAGCAGTCGAGTCTCCCAACCGCTCAGCATGTGACCTGCGTGCAAGGAACTCCTGCTCGTGCCTCAGAATGGTTTCGACATTTCCGTGGACGGGGTTCGATGGCTCCATTAACAGACCCGCTTTCAACACTCTGATTTCATCGCAGATTCTCATGGGATCTACTATCCCTTGGATGCGGTCGGGTGCGAGGTGCCAGAAGGAATGAGGGAGACTGGTGTTGGAGTGCGCGGCCTTTTTAGTACCAGTTTCAATGAGAGAGACTGGACAAAAAGGAGCGGAAGATGGCGAAGGGCAAGAAGCATTCACCTGAACATATCGTGAGTTTGCTGCGGCAGATCGAGGTCGCGGTTGCGAACGGCAAGACGACACCGATCGCGTGCCGGGAAGGCGGCATCACGGAGCAGACGTACTATCGCTGGCGCAAGGAGTTTGGTGGCTTGCAGGTGGACCAGGCGCGGCGGCTGAAGGAACTGGAGCAGGAGAACGCCAAGTTGAAGCGGCTGGTGAGTGAGCTGAGCTTGGAGAAGCTGGTGTTGAAGGACATCGCCTCGGGAAACTTCTAAGCCCGGAGCGACGGCGTTGTGCATTGGATCATGCGCAGCAACGAGGCATGAGTGAGCGTTGGGCGTGCCGTTTGGTGAACCAGCCACGCGGCACGCAACGTTATCAGCTGACACAGCGCGAAGACGAGGATGCACTGACCCGGGCCATCGTTGAGTTCGCCAGCCAGTATGGGCGTTACGGGTACCGCCGAATCACGGCGCTACTGCAGCGGGACGGTTGGCAGGTCGGTAAGGATCGGGTGGAGCGCATCTGGCGTCGCGAAGGGCTTAAGGTTCCGCAGAAGCAGAAGCCGCGTGGGCGGCTTTGGTTCAACGATGGATCGTGTGTGCGGCTGCGGCCGGAGCACGCCAACCATGTGTGGAGCTACGACTTCGTGAGCGCAAAGACGTACGACGGTAGAACGGTGCGGATGCTGAATCTGATCGATGAGCACAGCCGGGAGTGCCTGATGATCCGGTCGGAACGCAGATGGAGTTCAGCGAAAGTGATCGAAGCGCTGGCCGACGTGATGGTGACGAAGGGTGTGCCGGAACATCTTCGTTCCGACAATGGTCCCGAGTTCGTTGCCAGGGATCTGCGCAAGTGGCTGGCGGGCACGGGAGCGAAGACGGCATATATCGAACCGGGCAGCCCATGGGAAAACGGCTACTGCGAGAGCTTCAACTCGAAGCTGAGAGATGAGTTTCTGAACGGTGAGATCTTCTACTCGATGAAGGAAATCAGGGTGCTGGCAGAGCGCTGGCGCGTTCACTACAACACCGTCCGCCCACACTCTTCGCTGGGTTACAAACCACCAGCACCGGAAGCCTGGGTAACAAAGAGCTTGGGGCATGGAGAAGTGGAAACCGCTACGCGCTTCCCACTTCTCCACATCCCGGACTGCGACTATCAATCAAAAAAGTTAGGCGCGCTACACTAACAGCAACTGGTACAAAAGATCGGGCAGACCACTAGCTCGCTCTGCTTTCCCATCTCCAGATAAGAACGAAACGGAAAGTGACAGAGATGGACGCGCGGCTTTGTGCGGCGCTCTTGTAAACCGTTGTTGCGCATCGTGCTTCCTTCAAGCGCAGGGCGGCGGAGAATCAGGAAGGGAGCCGAAATAGAGCTCTGGCGACGATGAGAACGGATAACGGTAAAGATACTTGCCGCTCCTGTAGAATGCCGCTGTTGAAGACCATGGGTAGGGGAAGGGATACCAGTAGTCGCCGTCGATGTAAAACTTGGCTTGGTTGTCGAGAACGCCAAAGGAGTACTTGCCGCTGATGTAGTAGGCGGCCTGATTCGTCCGATAGTTATAAACGTGCTCTGACATTCGCGACGCGCTAAAGGGAAGTGCTGAGGTTGCTGCTGATCGTCTTGAACGCTAGATTGATCTCGCTTCCGAGACCCTTCATCGCGGTAACCGCGCCGAAGGCGATCAGGGCCACGACTAGTGCGTATTCGACGAGGTCCTGGCCCCCATCGCACAATAGAAAGTTCCGAAATGTCGCCAGAGTGCGCATTTGGGAGGTTCCTTGGTTCCAGCGTACGCTTTTCGAGGCTATAAAGCATTGCATCTCATTGAAATTAAGTTACTTAAGTACCGAGAGAGAAGAGGACCTGAGATGCTCATCATATTGATTATTGTTCTGGTGCTTCTGTTAGGTGGAGGAGGTGGGTACTTTGGCTACAGCCGCTGGGGTGCGGGAGGGGGCGCAGGCATAGGGCTTGGTACAGTGCTGGTCATTCTGCTTGTGTGCTATTTGCTGGGGTTTTTCAGATAGTGCGATTGCGGCATATGAATCCTGCTGAAGGGAGCTTGTTAACGGGGCAATGGAATAGCTCTGCAATTCTCTTATTTGGGGAAGAAGAGTAGGCCTTTCCTATGCCCACCAGAGCATCGCTCGCTCGAACCCTATTCGGCGCCACATGCTTTGCACCTTACATTCGCAGCAGTGGCACCGAAGGGTTAAAGACTCTTTTTAGCGCGTCGCCTCGAACAGGAACCAGGCACGTCGCTCAGCGTCGTCGATCCAGATCTCGATCAGGCCGGTTGTCGCGTAGTCATTGACTTTGCCGGCGATTACGTGTGTCGCCCGAAGGCTCTCCACAAGAGTTTTGTTGTCTGCGTGGAGTTCCCCCAGCATCTCAGTGGGCCCCACAAACTCCTCGTCGGTCGATCAGCTTTTCAACTCGAGCGAGAAACGACTGGCGCGCTTTCTTCTGTTGATGGCGGAATTTGGCAAGCCAGGTGAACCGGGAAACCTTCATCTCGTCGATTACGCATGAAACATTGGCCGAAATGATCTGAACAACCCGGTCCCGCGTCAGTTTCTTCATGAATCGGTTTCGCAAGCTCGGTTTTATTGGATACAACGGCCAGATCCAAGTACATAAGTCGCTGCTGAACGTGGTCCTCCTCGATCAATTGCCTGACACCAACGAGCGGAAGCCGGCGATTGCCTCTATTCGATGAGCTGTGGTCGAGACCCGAAGGATCGAATCAGGATTTGCCGTCACGCACAGGGGCATTGGGACGTCCGGAATTGGCCGTCATCGCCAGTTCATCCGCTCCTGCAAACGGAAGAAAAGGCGGAAGGAACGGAGTACTTCTATGCACCCGACCGCTGACAGAAACAGATCCCACAGA
>Ga0265313_10000785_pt1 | contig 32105 bp, 31 predicted proteins | sample 4123metaG_FD_203122 | JGI IMG/M metagenome (GOLD analysis project Ga0265313, IMG submission 203122) | Rhizosphere microbial communities from Carex aquatilis grown in University of Washington, Seatle, WA, United States - 4-1-23 metaG | ecosystem: Host-associated > Plants > Roots > Rhizosphere >... | reverse complement strand
CGTCGTTGCCCAAGAGTAAGAGGGCCGCGATTCCCGCCGAGCGCAAGCAAGCGAACTCCCCCCTAGCGTCGGGAAGAGTAGAAGGGCCGCGATTTTCGCCGAGCCCAAGCGAGGCCAAGGAGGCGAGCGAGGCGTACGACTGTACGCCGCAGCGAGCCGACGCCGGCATCGCGCCGGGATCGGCGAAAAGCGCGGCCCTTCTACGGGGACATCATGCGGCATTCACTGACATTTGGCGTTTTCGCGTGCGCCACGCAGCTCCGATACGCGTCCCGCGCGGCGCTCGCGTTGCCCATCGCGCTGTACGCTGCGCCCAGTGTGAGCCACGCGTTGGCGTCGGTCGGTGCGGCCGTGGTCGCTTGCCGCGCGAGCTCGACCGCCCGTGCCGTTGCGCCCTCCGCGAGCGCGCGGCTCGCTTGCGCGACGAGCGATCCAACTTGAGCTGGCTGCGGACGGGTGTCGAGCGGCGCCTCGCCACGGGCCTGGGGCGGCTGGGGCGTCACACTCGGAGTAGCGGCGGGCGCCGTCGCGCCGGGGCCCGCATTCGTCTGAGACGGCGGGAGCGGCGGGAGCGCTCGGACGGGAGCGGACGCCACCGGAGACGCGGGAGGCGCGGTTATCGGGGGCGTCGGTGCAACGTTCAAAACGGGCGCGGCTGCGGTCGCCGGGGGCGCCACGACTTCAGGGGCCTCCGCGCTTGCGGACACGACCGGAGGCGGCGGCGGGCCGGGTTCTGCCGGTTTCGTGGCCTCCTTCGCAGCCGAGGCGCCGCGTGGACCCTGCGAATCGCTCGACTGCTGCGACCCGGCGCCGCGGAGTCCGCCGGCGACGACGACGATGACCGCGAGAGCCGCGGCCGCCGCGAGAACCATCTTCGTCGGCACACGACCGCCCGGCAGCCCGGCGATCCGGACCTCGTCTTCAGAGCGCGACCTCGACTCCGCACCCGCATCGGGCGCGGACTTACGAGGTCCGACTCCGGGCACAGTCCCGACCAGCGGGGGGGCCTTTGGAGCACCCTCTCGAGTCGGCACATTGACGGCCATCGAAGCGGAGGACTTTTCGTGCGTCGCCTCGCTCGCCGAGGAACCGGGGCGGAGGTGCTCCTCGTCCGTTCCAAACGACTTCTCGTGTACGCCATTCGTCGTGGACGCAACCGCCGCCGCCCCGCGCGGCTGCGCTTGGGAAACGGCCTGGGGAGCCTTGCGGTCGACCCCCGAAGGCGCCGGGACGGGTTGGATCCCGTGAAGCGTACCTGTGCGCGAGCTCAACGGGGCGGCCTCCGATGACCGGGCGACCGTGTCTTTCTTTTCCGATGGACTGCCGGCGCCCGCCTCCGCGGCTCGAACCATGGCCGGTGGCGTGAGCGGTCCGACCACAGCCGGATCGGATGCGGGCACGACGGCCATCTCGCCGCTCGATCCTACGGCAGGGACTTGGCTTTCCAGCTCGGCCGCATGCGGCTCGCCGACGATGTCGGCATCCGACTGCGCCTCGCTGCCGTGGTCGCTGTGCTGCGGAACGAGCAAACCTTCGAAGTAGAGCTTGGTAATCGTCGACAGAGTCGACAGGTCTTCGAAGGGCGAGTCGTCGACCACGTCGGCGAGCGTTCGCTTTCCGTCGAAGAGGCGCAAGATTCCGTTCAGCTCGTCCGGGATCTCGTTGAGCCGCTCGAGGAGCTGCTTGTGGTCGATCTCGAACAACGTGGAAAGGGGCGGAAGCTGCTCGCAAAGCCGACCCCACTCGTCGACGCGACGCATCCCCTCCATCAGGAGGGCCTGCGTGGATCCGTCGATGATCTCTTCGTTTGCGACCGCCTTGAACTCGACCTCGAACTCCGCTTCGTTCCAAATGAGCGAACGATAGATCGCCTCCTCACCCCGGAGGCGTCCAAGCTCGGCGTCGACGACTTTGCCGTCTCGGAAGTAAATGTGAGCTTCCTGCGCGCCGCCGCGCAGGTGAACGACGCCGCTTTTGCGAGAGACTTCGAACGTCTGCAAGAGATCCACGACGGCCATGTCCTGCGTCGACCCCGTGAAGCGTGTCCGCCCCGAGGCCGGAGACTTGCTCGCAGCGATGTTCTCTTGCGTGCGCCGTGCGAGCAGCAGGTTCACCCGGGCGATGAGCTCGCGGACGAAGATCGGCTTCGTCAAGTAGTCCTCGACCCCGAGCTCGAGGCCGCGGATCTTGTCTTCGATGGACTTCTGGCTCGTGAGAAAGACGACCGGAATCGCCGCCCACTCGGGACGCTCTTTGAGCTTGCGAACCAAAGTGTAGCCATCGAGCTTGGGGAGCCGGGTGTCGCTGAGCACGAGGTCCGGCGTCAGCGACTCGATTTTCGCGAGCGCGTCGAGACCGTCGGTGGCCGTCGTGACGCTGTATCCCGCCTTCTTCAGGCTCACTTCGAGCACGCGGACGCTGCGCGGGTCAGCGTCGACGAGTAGCAGTTTCTGCTTTGCCACGGGCTCCCACGAGAGCATGGAAGGGCCTGACCTAGCGTGTCAAGCGGCCGCGCTCAGGAATCGTCGCGGTCGAGAGAGTGCCCTTCGTCGATGACCGTCAATTTTGGCCAACGGGGCGAGAAGGTGGGCGCGGGTGGCGTCATGACCCCTGCCAGCAAAGTGGGCTTCGCGATTGCCCGGCCGCGTTCGGGGCGCATCGACGTTCCCCTCCCCCACGAGGTTTTGCATGGCTTGCGCGCCCTTGCAGCCCTGATAGCTACCGGCGAGTGCAGCCTCCGGTCGACCTCGACGCCATTGCGCCCGCCGCGCGCAAGATCCTGGACCCCTCGGCCCCAGCGCCGATGAGACAGATGGCCGCGAAGGGCGTCGCCCCTGGCCTCAAGCCCGGCGACGCGCTCACGGTCATCGCGCTGCTCTCGGAATCGGCGGACGCGAAGATCGCCGCCATCGCCGCCGCGACGCTCGGCAAACTCCCAGGGCCCGTGCTCAGCGGCGCGCTCGCGGGCGATCTGCCGCCCGGCGTGCTGGCGCTCATCGCGACGCAATACGCGAGCAACGCGGCGATCATGGAAAAAGTCCTCGGGCACCCGCGCCTTCCGCCCGGCGCCGTCGCCGAAGTCGCCGCCCTCGCGAGCGAGGAAGTGGCCGAGCTCGTGGCGACCAACGAAGAGAGGCTCCTTGCCCACCCGGGGATCATCGAAAAGCTCTACATGAACAAGGCCACGCGCATGTCGACCGCGGACCGCGTGCTCGAGCTCGCGGTGCGAAACAAGGTCGAGCTCAAGGGAATTCCGGCGTACCGGGAAGCTGCGGCGGCGATCGGCCAGGAGCTCATCGCCGAGGCGTGCGGGGAGCCGACGCCCGACGACGTGCTGTTCAAGGAGACCGAAGAAGCGGCCAATCTGGCACCGGTCGACGCAGCGGTCGAGGACACCCATCGTATCGACGACGAGAGCGGCGACGAAGTGGTGGACGAAAAGTTTCTTCCCCTCCACGCAAGGCTCGGGAGCATGACCGTATCGCAAAAAATTCGACGGGCGATGCTGGGGACGGCCGCCGAGCGCCTTCTTCTCGTACGCGATTCGAACCGCCTGGTCGCTCAGGCCGCGGTCCGTAGCCCGAGCATTCAAGAGAGCGAAGTCGTGCGCATCAGCGCGAGCCGCAACGTGTCCGAAGAGGTCCTGCGCATCATCGCGCTCGATCGCGAGTGGACGCGTTCGCACCAGATCAAGTTGAATCTCACGCAGAACCCGCGTACGCCGTTCGCGTTCGCGGCAAAGCTCATTCCGCACTTGCGCGAGCACGAACTCAAGGCGATCGCCCGGAGCAAGAACGTCACGGGCGCCGTCGCACAGGCCGCGAGCCAATGGCTATCGAGGCGCAACGTGAAGACGTAAAACCCTCCGTTCGCAACCGCGAACAGTGGTGGGTCGTACACAACGACGGTAAGACATGGACGCCATGGGTAACGCTCCGCCTCTCCACGGTCCGCGGACGCCCCTCGGCGCGACCAACGAACTGCGTGCGGCTTGGGATCGCTTTCGCACCGGGGCCGTCGTTCCCTGCCCGATAGACGGATCTCACTTGGCGCTGTCCGTGGACGCATCGGCGGGCGCCTACCGCTTCGTCTGTACGCAGTGCGGCGCGGCCTCTCCCTGGTTCGAATCGACGGTGAATGGCATTCGCCTCCGCGAACACTCCGCAGAGCTCCCCCGAGCCGACTGAGGGCCTCCCTGCAACCCGACCGCCGCCCGCCGCGTGCCGCGATATGGCGACTCCTCGTCGTGTACGCAGTCGCGGTTTCACTCGTCGTCGTCGCGACGAGCGCGGTCGTCTTCGGGGTGGCCTCGGTCCGGTCCCGCAACCAGCCCGGCCGAATCTCCGACGAGGCCGTGCAGTTTGCCGTCTCCGCTCCCGGCATCATGACGGCAGCGCTCGTTTCGGCCGGGGTCCTCGCGTCCGTCGCCTTCGCGGTCGCGAGGCTGGAAACGCGCGAAGTGCGCGCGCGCTTGCGCTTGGGGCGTACCCGAGCAAGCGTGGCGGGCTTGATCGCGGCGATCGCAGGGTTGGTCGGTCTCAGTCTCGCATGCGGCGCGGTCGACGATTTGTTGGGCTGGGGTGGACGGGGGACGATGGGCGCCATCGCCCACGCGCTCGATCGGCTGTCTCCGGGCGGCTTTGCGATGGCGGTTGCGACGATTGCGATCGCCCCTGGCGCTGCCGAGGAGACGTTCTTCCGCGGTCTCATCCAGACCGGACTCGGCGCGCGTCTCGGACGTTGGCCTTCAATCCTGGTCACGGCGTTCGGCTTCGCACTGATGCATTTCGATCTCGCCCAGGGACTCGTCGCGTTCGTCGCAGGGGTCTTTCTCGGGTGGGTGAGCGAGCGTCTCGGCGGAATCCGCGCGTCGATCGCCGCGCATGCTTGCAACAACGCGGCGTTCGTCGCTCTCGCGTCGTTCGGCGCCGCAGCGAACGGGGCCGGGCGCGGCGGCGACCTCGCGGTGATCGCCACAGGATTGATCGCGTGGACCTGCGCCACGGCGCTTCTTCGATCGAACCTGGCCCTCCGCTCGGAAAGGCGCTCAGCTATCGAGTAGTTGCTTCAGACGAGAAGCGATCTCCTCGACCGCCCCGTCTCCTTTGATGCCCCCCTCGATTTGTTTGCCCGAGGAGATGCCGTCCAGCGTGGGTAAGACGAAGAGCGGAATGTAGCGCGACGTGTAGCCGGCGGAGTTCAAGCGCTCGCGGTCGCGCTCGGACTCGAACCGAAGGAACGTGACCTCCCCGAATTCCGCGTCGAGCTCGCCGCTGGCGGCGGCCTGCAGGAACTTGCTGCATGGCTCGCACCACTCCGCTCCGACGTAGACGACGACGCGCCGTCGCTCCGCGGCCGCCCTCGCCATCTCGTCGCGAACGGCCGAGGGCAGGTCTCCCGCTGCGGGCCCGTAGACCATCCGCACGTGTCGGTCGGCGGCGTGCTCGACCGGGACCGGGCGGGTACCGCCACCTGGGGAGTCGCCACGGGTCTGGCAAGCCATCATCGCGAGCGCAAGGGCGACCGACGTCCGTGCGAAGTGAATCGATCCCATCAGGCGCGGCTTCTTAGTACAGCGCCCCATTGAATGGTACCGAGCTTCGCCCGGCACGCCGGCGCTCCGGGCAGCTCCTCGACGTCGCCGAACGGCGGCCGCGCCACGGTGGACTTTGCCCCGCCGTGGCACTGCGGATCATCGAAACGCCGGTGGATCTTTGTCCGGCCCCAAGACGCACGAGGTATCCCGATTGCAGGACGCCCGCCGCGACCAGGAGGTCATGCATGAATCATTCGAACAGTTCGCTGTCCAAGCTTGCAGCGGTCGCGTCCGTTCTCGCGCTCGCGGCGTGCGGCAGCACGAACCAGTCATCACAGGCCAATGCACCGAAGTCCGCGCAGACGACGCCCGAACAATACGGCGCGCCCATGGGACAGCCTGGTGCGGGCGAAACGGGAGCGACCGGCTCGACGCAGTCCGGCCCCTCGGCAACGACAGGAGCGGGCGAAACTTCGGGCTCGCAAGCGACCGGCACGGGTGCGTCCGCTTCCGAAACGATGGATAACCCCGGCGGCGCTCCGCGCAGCACGATGGGATCGAGCGGGCAGTCCGGAGGAGAATCCGGGAGTGCATACGGCAGCGGGGGCTCGCAGTACGGCACCTCGGGGACGACTGGCTCGACGGGTGCGACCAACACGATGGGCGGCTCGACGGATGTCTCGAGTCTGAGCGATGCCCAGTTCGCCGGCGTGCTTCAGGCGATCAATCAAGGAAGGATCCAGGAGGCGCTCCTCGGCCAGAACAAAGGTTCGACGAACGACGTCAAGCGCTTCGCACGAGAAATGGTCGGCTCGCACCGAGCTGTGCAGAACAAGGAGAGCGCGCTCTTTACGCGGCTAGAGCTCACTCCGACCGACAGCGCGCTCAGCAATCAACTCAAGACCGATACGCAGAACGACATCTCGACGCTCCAGAGCATGCACGGCCGAGACTTCGATCGCAGCTTCATGGACGCGCAGGTGCGGCACCTGAATAGTGCGCTCGAGCTCATCGATCGGATCATCCCCGCCGTGAAGAGCTCCGACCTGAAGTCGGAGCTGCAGACCGTCCGTACGAAGGTGGACCGACACCTCCAAGAAGCGCAACGCATCCAGGCGACCCTGGGACAATGACGGAGTGGCCGGCACGGGCGCGGAGAACCTCGGCCACCGTTCTCCAGTCGCCCGCGCTCTCCCCGCCGGGGCGCGTTCGCGCGCCACTCACCAAGCGTACGCCTCGGGGGCCTGACCGCCGGGACCCGGCCATATCGATTCGAGTTTGCTCGTCACTTCGCTCGAAAGCTTGAGCCTCTCGGCGTGCAGCGCGTCCTCGAGCTGCTCGAGCGTGCGAGGGCCGACGATGGGGGCGGTCACGCCGGGCCGCCCGAGAAGCCAAGCGACCGCGACGTTCGCCGGCTTCTCCCCGATCTCGGCGCAGAGCTTTTCGTACGCCTCGAGCTTCGTGCGATGCTTCTCGACTTCCTTCTGGAGGCGCTCACTTGCGCGCCGGCCCGACGCGGCCTTCTTGAGCACACCGCCGAGTAGGCCGCCGCCGAGCGGCGACCACGGAATGATTCCGACGCCGTACGCGCGGCACGCCGGCACGACTTCGAGTTCGATGGTCCGGGCGCCGAGGTGATAGAGGCTCTGCTCGGACACGAGGCCCAAGAACGAGCGACGCGCGGCGGCTTCGTTGGCCTGAACGATGTTCCACGCCGCGAAGTTGCTGCTCCCTGCGTAGATGATCTTGCCTTGGGCGACGAGCAGTTCCATCGCCTGCCAGACCTCCTCCCACGGCGTCTCGCGGTCGATGTGGTGCATCTGGTAGAGGTCGATGCGGTCGGTTTGAAGGCGGCGCAAGCTGTCCTCGCAAGCGCGACGAATGCTGTACGCGCTCAGGCGACCGCCGTTGGGTCCGTCGTACATCGGGCCGTAGACCTTCGTGGCCAGAACGACCCGATCGCGGCGGCCGCCCTGAGCCAGCCAGCGGCCGATGATCGATTCCGTGCGACCCTTGTTCTCTCCCCATCCGTAGACGTTCGCCGTGTCGAAGAAGTTGATTCCCGCGTCGATCGCACGGTCCATGATCCGGTGCGCGTCCGCCTCTTCGGTTTCTGGCCCGAAGTTCATCGTCCCGAGGCAGATGCGACTGACCTTGAGGCCGCTGCGTCCCAAGTGCGTTACGTCCATGCGAGTTCCTCCGAATGGCAGACGGATAGCACTTTCCAGCGGCAGACCCGGGCCCGACTTATCGGGACCCGTCGACGCAGGCCGGGCCGCTGGTCATGGAGAGCAGCCGCTGATCGGCCGTCAGGAGAGTCGCACCCGCGCAGAGCGCGGTCGCTACGATGATACGATCGGCGGGATCTCCATGTAGCGCCGCGAGGCGGGATGCGACGATGCCAATCTCGCCGTCGACGGCGAGCTCTCTCGGCCCGGCGCGCTCCGCCGTCGAGCGCACTTCGGCCAGATCGCGCGCCAGTCGCAATCGCTTCGCGGCCACCAGCATCCCGAGCTCCCAGTAGGAGATGGCCGATACATGGAGATCCCTCCGGGCCATCGCGCGGTCGATGCGCTGCCGCGCCTTCGGTCCGAGCTTCGGCGAATCCTCGGCGAGCCACACGAAGATGTGGGTGTCGAGGAGGATCATCGGGCGGCGCGCGCGGGACGCTTTCCCCGCTTGCGCGCGCGGTTGGCGTCCCGTTGGCCGAGCAACGCCAACTCCTCCTCGCTCGGCACCCATTCGGACGCCACCGGAGCGACGATGTCGCCAAGCTCCTCGAACGCACCCTTGGCGAAACCAAAAACCGAGCCCGAAAGGTCGAACACAGGCACGAGGCGGGCGACGGGCTTGCCGCGCTTGGTGATCAGGATGGTAGCCCCTGTCTGGGCGACGGTGTCCATGAGCTCGAGACACTTCGCCTTGAACTCACCCGCTTGTACCTCCGCCGGAACGCGGATCTTCGGTACGCTCATGGTCACGAGTATGGTCCTGAGCGCGCACGAGCGCAAGCGACCCGCCATTCGAGTGAAAGCAGATCTCGTCGTCGCCTGGTCAGAAGAAGATCGCGGCAAAGCCGACGGGAGTCAAACCGTTCGGTGCTCTAGATGTCCCGCGCCAGACGGAACCCGCTCATCTGCCAGCGCGCGCCGGGAGCAAAGAAGTTGCGATACGTGGCACGAAGGTGATCCCGCGGCGAGAAGCACGAGCCTCCACGTAGGACCATCTGGCCGCTCATGAACTTGCCGTTGTATTCGCCGAGCGGCCCGCCGAGCGGACGAAAGCGCGGATACGGCAGGTAGGCGCTCGCGGTCCACTCCCAGACGTCGCCGAAGAGCTGCGCCACGCCTGGACCCATCGCCGGCGCCGGTGACCATCGGCCGCTCTCGACGAAGTTTCCGTCGACCGGCCGACCCTGCGCCGCAGCTTCCCATTCGTTCTCCGTCGGAAGCCGCGCTTCGGCCCAGCGGGCGTACGCGTCCGCCTCGAAAAAACTCACGTGGCAGACAGGAGCCTCGGGCTCGATCGGTCGCCAGCCGCGCAAACCGAAGACCCGCCGCTCCCGGGGACTCCCGTCGTCCGCATCCCAGTAGAGCGGCGCGCGCCAGCGGCCCGCCTGAACCGCAGCCCATCCGTCCGAAAGCCACAGGCCCGTTTTCTCGTAGCCGCCGTCCGCGATGAACGCGGCGTACTCGGCGTTCGTCACCGGCCGCGAGGCCAGCGAGAACCCTTCCACCAGCCCCCGGTGCCGAGGAGTCTCGTTGTCGAACGCGAACGCCGCGCCGTCCGCGCCGATGTCGACGAGGGCTTCGTCGAACGCGGTCCAAACGAGCGGGAGGGACGCGGCCGCGTCGCTCGCTCGGTCCGTGGGCGCGTCGCTCGTGTAAGGCGGATGGATCGGATTGCTCCAGAGCGCGTGCTTGATGTCGGCCAGGATCAGCTCCTGATGCTGCTCTTCGTGGTGGGTGCCGAGCAGCGTGACCGCCAACGCGGCGTCGTCGGCGCGCGCGAGCAGCGCGGCCATGCGGTCGTCGACCGAGCGTCTCCAGGCACGCACCTCCGCCAGCGAAGGTCGCGACAAGAGCCCGCGGGCGGAACGCGTGTGCTGCGGACCCACGCCTTCGTAATAAGAGTTGAAGAGGACGCGCCAGCGTTCGTCGTCCCAGCGGTGCGACGGGTCGAAGGGCGCCAGCACGAACTCTTCGAAGAACCAGGTCGTGTGCGCCAGATGCCATTTGGCCGGGCTCGCATCCGGCATCGATTGGACCATCGCGTCTTCCGCCGAGAGCGGCTCGGAAAGGGCGGCCGTCCGCGCACGGACCCGCGCGTACCGGCTGGCAATTCCATCGCGATCCACCTGGACCCCGGCTCGCTACGTTCGCGGGAACGGCTCGCGCTTGGCCCCCTTCGGGTTCGACGCGTCGATGCCCTGGGCAAATTCTTGTGCGGCGTTGGTCTCGACGAACGGTCCCCCCTGCTCTTCCGGTACGACTTCCTCGAGCGCCCCCTCCTCGTCCTCGCCCGATGTCGCCCTCTCGACGGCTTCTTCGCCGAGCTCCTCGGCGAGGTCGTCCTGCGGACTTCGCGGCGAATCGATGAACGCGCGCGGACCGCGCTCCGTCGGCCCGCTCTGCTCGCGAAGCTTTGCAACGTAACGCGGATCCAAGTGCCCGGGGCGGTCCTCGCGGTGGAGAATGGTTTTCGCCGCACCGGCGGTGGCGGCGGCACGGGTCGCTTTCTTCGCCGCTGTCTTGGGCGGGGCTTTGGGCGCCCGCTTCGGCGTGGGGGCCGGGCGAGACGCCGTGCTCTTCGCGTGCGGAGGCGCCGCCTTCTTGGCCGGACGAGCGACGGCCTTCTTGGCCGGACGAGCGACGGCCTTTTTCGCGGGGCCCGGTGCGCTCTTCTTCTTCGCGGGACGCGGCGCGGCCTTCTTCGCGGGGCGAGCGACGAGGCCCTTTTTGACCGCCGCTCGCGCCTTCTTTGTGCCCTTCTTCGTGGCCTTCTTGGTCGCCATGGCCCCATCGTACCCGACATTGCGCGCACTCTGCGACCGTTCGACAAACGGCTCCGTGTGTCAGCCGAGCGCAGCCGGCAGCGCGGTGGGCGTCGTTCCGAGCTCGCTCCGCACGCCTTCGCTAGAGCGGTTTGCCTTTTGACCGCGTGCCGCGTCCCGTTGGCCTTATGCTGACGGGTTGGAGGGGGGCATGCTCAGCCGCGCACAGGATCTGTCGCGAATCGACTTCGCAGCGACTCTCGTGGACGAGTCGCACGACACGCTCTTGGCCCTCTCTCCGGAAGGCACGGTGCTCTTCTGGAACCAGGCCGCGGCCGCTCTCTTTGGGTACGAGCGGGCCGAGGCTCTCGGACGGTCGATCGACGATCTCGTCGTGCCGGCCGACCGACGACAGGAGGCCCGGAGCAAGCGCGCCGAGGTGCTCGTCGAGGGCCGGATCCACTTCGAGAGCGCGCGCGCGCGCAAGGACGGGTCGCTCGTCCTCGTCGGCATCGCCTACCGGCTCGTCAGCCCCGCTGCCGAGCGCCCCTTCATCGCGGTCCGCTGCAGGAACCTCACGGCTGGGAGCGCGCAGGTGGCCGTCGAGACGAAGTTCCGCAGCTTGCTCGACGCCGCGCCCGACGCGATGCTCGTGGCCGACGGGACCGGGCGCATCGTGGTCGTGAACGAACAAGCGGAGAAGCTCTTCGGCTATTCGCGCGGGGAGCTCGTCCAGGAGCCGCTCGAGATACTGCTCCCGGAGCGCTTTCGCGCTGGCCACGCTGCGCATCGGAGCGGCTTCTTTCGAGAGCCGACCACCCGCACGATGGGCTCCGGCCTCGATCTCTACGCGATTCGCAAAGACGGCAGCGAATTCCCGGTCGAGATTAGCTTGAGCCCGATCGAAACCGACGAGGGGCCCATGGTGTCGAGCGCGATCCGCGACGTCACCGAGCGCGTGCAGGCGCGCAAGCGCGCGGAGGCAGATGCCCTCGCCGAGCAAATCCGCTTCCAGGCGATGGTCGAGCACAGCGCCGACGGGGTCTTGCTAAGCACCGCCGAGGGCATGATCGCCTACGCGAGCCCCTCCGCCGCGAGGATGTTCGGGCGCCCGGCGTCCACGCTGGTCGGGACGCATTTCCGACAGTATACGCACCCCGACGATGTGCCCTCGGCGGCCGAGCACCGGCGGCGGGTGCTCGAACGGTCTTCCCCTCCACCGGCCGTCCGGCGGCTCGTCCGGCCCGACGGAACGGTTCGCTGGATCGAGGTCATCGCCACCAACCTGCTCGACCGGCCCGAGATCGGCGCAGTCGTCGCCAACATCCGCGACGTCACCGACCGCAAGGCCCTCGACGACGCGCTCGTTGTCTCCCAGCAGCGGTTCGCAGCGCTCTTCGAGTCGGGGATCATCGGGATCGTCGTCGCGGACGCCTCCGGCACCGTCTACCAGGCGAACAGCGCGTTTCTCGCGATGCTCGGCTATACACACGAAGACTTCGCGGCCGGCCGGATCGACTGGAACAATGTCACGCCGCCGGAGTGGGCCCACTGGAATGCGGAGGCCGCAGAGCAGCTCCTTCGGCTGGGCCGCGCGAAGCCTCGCGAGAAGGAGTACTTCCGAAAGGACGGGACGCGTGTGTCGGCGCTCGTCGGCGTGGCGAACGTTCAGCAGGGCGAGCAGAGGATTTCCTTCTCGGTCGATCTGACCGAGCGCAAGAAGGCCGCCGAGGCAATCGCCGCTCTCGACGCGCAGTTCCGGCAGGCCCAGAAGATGGAAGCGGTCGGAAGGCTCGCGGGCGGCGTCGCGCACGACTTCAACAACATCCTGTCGGTGATCCTGAGCTACGCGGACATCCTCCTCACGGAGCTCGAGTCCGGCGACCCGTCACGCGCCGACGTCGAGCAGATCCTCAAGGCGTCGGACCGGGCCGCCGCCCTCACGGGGCAGCTCCTGATGTTCAGTCGGCAGCAGGTGATCGAGCCGAAAGTCCTCGACCTGAACGACGTCATCTCCGACGTGGAGAAGATGCTCCACCGCATGGTCGGCGAGGACGTGGAGCTCGTGTCGAGGCTTTCGCCCTCGATCGGGAAAGTGAGGGTCGATCGCGGCTCGTTCGAGCAGGCGCTCATGAACCTCGTCGTGAATGCCCGCGACGCCATGCCCGCCGGCGGAACGCTCACGATCGAGACCTCCGGCGTGGTGCTCGACGAGGCCTACGCGCGCGAGCACTTCGGCGCCAAGCCGGGGCCGCACGTGCTCCTCGCCGTGAGCGACACCGGCACAGGGATGGACGAGGCGACGCAGGCGCGCGTCTTCGAGCCCTTTTTCACCACGAAGGAGAGGGGCAAGGGCACGGGCCTCGGTCTGTCGACGGTCTTCGGCATCGTCCAGCAAAGCGGCGGACGCATCGGGCTCCAGAGCGCACCGGGAAAAGGTAGTTGCTTCCAGGTATACCTTCCGGTGGTGGAAGGGGAGGTCCACGGGCGGCGACCTTCCGTGGCCGCGATGATACCGAGCGGCTCCGAGACGATCCTCCTGGTCGAGGACGACGAGCAGCTGCGCGGGGTCGTGCGCGGCGTTCTCGAGCGCCGAGGCTATCGTGTCATTGCTGCCCCCGACGGGCGCGAGGCGCTCGCGCTATCCGAGAAGCACCCGGGGCCGATCGATCTCTTGCTCACCGACGTGGTGATGCCGCACGTGAGCGGGCCCGAACTGGTCAGGCGGATCGCGCCGATACGACCGGCGATGAAAGTCCTTTGCATGTCCGGCTATACCGACGACGCCGTCGTTGGTCGCGGCGAGTTGGACCCGGGGATCGCCTTTCTTCGGAAGCCGATCACGCCCACCACGCTGACCAACAAGGTCCGCGAGGTGCTGGACGGATGAAACCCGGCCGCCACGGACCGAGCCGAGGAAGGCGATGATCATGGGATTGGGGGCCGTGGAGACTGAGGCGGGAGCGGCTTCGGCTCTGGGAGTCGGAACGTCGTGACCAAGCGCTCGACGTCATCGAGCGTGACCGCAACAACCGCTCCGGCCGCGCTCGTCCACGAGGCATTGGGCGCCCGCAGCGCAAGACCGGAGAGCACGAAGGTCCCTTGCCAGCTCGCATCGATGCGGGCACGGAGATCGGCGACGACCCTGTCGGCCTCCGGAAGGCACGAGGAAAGCGCGCACGAGAACCCCACCACCAACGGGCGCAGTCGCTCGATCTCCTTCGCCGCCTCGAAGACGGGGATCTCGGGCACGACCACCTGCGTGCAGATCCCGCGCGCATCGAGGAACTCCGCTGCAAAGCGCGCACCCAGCGAGTGGGCGTTCCCCGGCGCGAGCAGGATGAGCAGATCCACCGGCGTCACCGGCGCCCGAGGGGGCAGCTGGGCGAGGAAGCGCTCGCACCACAAGGTGAACCGGTGCTCCTCGACGACGGACATGCACCCTTCTTGCCACGCGCGCCCGGCGCGGTAGAGCGCGGGTTGCAAGAAGCCTACGAGCATGGAGGCTGGCGACAGACCTGCGGTCCCAGCCTCCGCGATGAGGCCCGGAATGGCTCTCTCGTCGGCACGGGAGGCGCAAGCGAAGATCCGGTTCATCAGGTCTCGGACCCGTTCCGTCATGTCGACCAGCTCGTCGCCGCGCGCGAATTGGACGGCGCAGGAGGGGCATATCCCGTGGGTGAGGGAGGGGTCGTCGTACGGACGATCCTCCCCCACGAACGCCTGACAATACGAGCACCAGCGAATCACGTTGCCGCCCCCGCGGCCGCGTCGGTGAGCGCGCGCGCGCGGTCCAGCCCTGGGCGCGAAGCGCGCTCGAGGCCCAGCGCTTGCTCGCTCGGGACAACGCTCTCCGACCGGCTGACGAAAATCACCGCCAGAGGGTACCACGCCTCGGCGACGACGCCCGGCAGGGGTCACGGCCATTGCCGGCGTGGGTGCGGCTCTTCGAAATCCCGACAGAGTGCACTCCCTCGATCGCGCCGCAGAAGGGGCTCGCTCAACCGAGCCTGGCTCAGTGGCTTTGTCGCGCGACGCACGCGAGCGAGAAAACCGAATGGCCGCTGGGGCTTTGTCTTGCGACGACGCCAGCGGGCGACGCGAACTGCGCGAGGGGACACCCCCTCCGGAGTCGCCGACGGCCAGCCGCTGATCGACCCGCGCGCGCTCGAGGCGCTCGCAGCCGTGATCCCCGGCGATGTCCGGGCGAGCGGTGAGCCCGCGCTCCGCGACGGAGGCGCCGAGTTTATGGCCTCGCTCGCCGGCTAGGATGAGGAGCGTTAGACTTGCGAGCGATGCAGCCGCTCAAAGCCCGCGTCTTCAACGGCCGGCTCGTGCTCGACGAGCCCACCGACTTGCCCGAGGGCGAGGTCGTGTACTTGCAGCCCGTCGATGCCGACGACATGAGCGATGAGGAGCGCGAAGCGCTGCACGACTCGATCCGTGAGAGCCTCGAGCAGATGAACAACGGGCAGCTCATCGATGCCGACGAAGCGCTCGCTCGTCTCCGCGCTCACCGATGAAGGTCCGGCTTGCCCCGAGGGCACTCTCGGAGGCAGAGCGCTTGAAGACGTGGTGGCTGAAGAACCGACCTCTCGCGCCGGACCTTTTCGACGAGGAGATCGCTGCGGCCATCGAACGCATCGGGGCCGCACCCGGGCTCGGTGCAATCTACCCGTCGAGTTTCGCCCGGACGCTGCGTCGGGTGCTCATGCCGAGGACGCAGAATCACGTCTACTACGTCGTCCGCGCGAACGAGGTCGTGGTGCTCTCGGTCTGGGGCGCTCCCCGCGCGAAGGGCCCGAAGCTGTAGGAACCCCGAGGGCCCGCGCGCTCAAGATCCCCCCGAGCTGAGTTGGGACGCGGCTGGAGCCTTCGCGATGCGTGAGGCGCCAGCGAAGGCCATCCAGGAGCTTGCCGGCCATGCCAATCTGACGACGACGATGCGTTACATGCATCTCTCGCCGGCAGCGCGGCAAGACGCGATCGGTCTACTCAACACGCGCGGCGAGGGGGCGCGCACTTTCGGTCAGATTCTTGGAGAATCAGATTCTTGGAGAGACTGTGGAGACGGAGACCGCCGATTCTACAACTACCCGGATTCATTCGTAAAGATTCGTCGGGGCGAGAGGATTCGAACCTCCGACCCCTTGACCCCCAGTCAAGTGCGCTAACCAGGCTGCGCTACGCCCCGAACCGCCCGTGCTGCTTTTTCCCGCGGGCAGGGGCGCAACGTAGTCGAGCCGTGCCCAAGCGCAAGGCGCATCTCGCTTTGCCGCATCGTTCACCCGGAGCTCCAGGTCCGAACGCTCGCGCGTCAGCGGCCGAGCGACCGCCCGTCTCCGTTCGCGTCGACCCAGATCGCACCGGTCATCGCCCACGGAAGGATCTCGCGGTCGTCGCCCTCGAGCACTGGTGTGAGCGGCTTCGTTCCTCTGGCGACGACGAAGAAGGCGTCGTCGCGCTCGAAGCGCAGCGGGAACGTCACGTCGGCTCCGTGGGCGCCGCTCGCGAGCGGGACCAGCGTGACGGACTTCGACTGCTGCGGCTCGGGCCCGGCAGGCGTCTCGCTCGCGCGCACGACGTGCACCGTGTCCACGTCGACCCAGGGGGCGCACTCGACGTGAACGCTGAGTGCGACCGACCGGCCCCGAGCGACGCCACCGATGGGCACCCCGCCGGCCGAGACGCGGAGCATTGGCCCGTTGGTGAGGACCACGTCGCGAAGTCCCTTGATGCCCCGCACGAGGTCCGCCGTACGCGCAGCGTCCCACGCCGCGAAATGGCCGTCGTCGGCGACGCGAACGTAAGTCCGAGGATAGCCCGCCTCTTGTCCGACGACGCCGTGCGTGTCCGTGTCGGCTGTCGCGGTCACGGCGTGACCGGCGCGAAGGAGAGCGCGAAAGTCGTCGATCACGTTGGCGCGCGCCTCGACGTTGCGGCCGTTCCAGACCTCGAGCGCGTCGAAGTCCGCTCCGTACCGGGCGTCCGTTCCAACGCCGCGCGCGCGGTCGAAGCCGAGCTGGTTGAAGTAGCCGTTCGCCCCAGCACGCGGGTGATTGATTTGAACGACCAGGTCACCCGGTGCCTGTCCGCGCAGTTGCGCGAAGACGTCGGTCGGGCTTCGGTCGCGGATGCGCGGAGCGCCGCCGGACGGCTGCGAGGAGTCCACGACAAGAGGAAATACGTTCGCGTGTCCCCACGGGTGACGGCTGGCGTCGCTCGTCAGCTCGTCTCCAGAGATTTCGACGAGGTGGTCTTCGAGGTGCCCCTCTCGCACGATGGCCTCGAGGTTGGCGACGACGTTGTGTTCGCTGGCCACCGCGACCTCGACTGCCTCCGCGGCATTGGCGATGATGCGGTCGCGCGCATTGGCTGGAGCGTCCGCGCTGTAACTGGAGTGCTGATGAAAATCGCACGCAACGTACCCTCGCGTGTCGACCACCCGGGAGATGGAGAGGCTCTCGGCGCGCCGGTCACCCGGCGCGAGATCGACCGTGACCGTGGCAAGCCCATACTCCGGGCCGCGTGAGGCCGTGATGCGGTACCTTCCCGCGGCGAGGAACACGTTCGACATCCCGTCGGCCGTCGTGACTTGATGGCGCGCCGGCCCCGCCGCATGGGCGATGCCGAAGTCGGGGGTGGTCGTCGGGCCGATGCCCTCGAAGGTCAGTTTGCACGCGACGGGCGACCCCGACGCTTCGACGCAGCGAACTTCGAGCGCGGCGGCGGACTCGAGCGGAAAGTCGACGGTGGTCCTACGCCCCGCTTCGACTTCGACGGGTGGCGGCGGCTCGCCGCCGGAACGTCCGCCTGCCGTCGCGATTCGATATGCTCAGCCCGCGGGGTTCGGGCGCAGCGCCAAGAAGCGCGCGAGCGCCTGCGCCTTGGGAACCAGCGACGCGCGCTCGATCTGTTCGTCGATCGTGTGAAAGCCCGACCCCCTCGGCCCAAGCCCGTCGATCGCGGGAATTCCGAGCGCGGCGGCCGTGCTCGCGTCGCTGCCTCCGCCGATGAGCGGCGCCTCGTCGCCGCCGAGACCGGACGCGCGCGCGCACGCCGCGTACTCCTCCAAGAGCGCGGCGCTCGCTGCGGTGCGTTCGAGAGGCAGGCGCGAAATACCGCCGCTCACCTCGAACCTTGTGCCGGGAACCGAAGCCGCCGCTTCTTCCGCCGCACGCCGCAGGGCGATTGTCAGCTGATCGCCATCGTCTCGCGTCTCGAAACGCATATCGAGCTGTGCCTCGGCGCGGTCGGGCACCGTGTTCTTGCTTTGTCCGCCTGTGACGCGTCCGACGTTGACGGTGACGCCGCGCGCGTAGTCCGTCAGACGCTGCGCCGAGTCGATCCAGCGGGCGATCGCCCAAATGGCGTTCGCGCCCTGCTGGTGGGCATTGCCCGCGTGGGCGGCGCGTCCGTGCGCGACGGCCGTCATCGACCCGGTTCCTTTCCGCCGCGTGATGATCGCGTCGCGCTGCCGGCCCGCCTCGAAAACCAAGCACGCGCTCGACCCGGTGATGGCCGCGGCGATGATCCCCTGCCCCTCCGGCGAGCCGACTTCTTCGTCGCTCACGACGACCACTCGGAGCGGTGCGACCGAGTCGAGGCCGCCGGTCGCCGCGAGTGCCTTGAGCGCGAACGCGACGACGACGAGCCCACCCTTCATGTCGAGGACGCCGGGGCCGCGCGCCAAAGGCCCGTCGGTGCGGAACCCCTCGAAGGAGCCCGGGGGGAAAACGGTGTCCAGGTGCCCTACGATCGCCACCGCACCTTTGTTCGCTCGACGGGGGTGGGTGCGAAAAAGGAGGTGATCGCCGAAGCGCTCGCTCGGATGCGCGGTCGCGTCGACCCCGTCGATTGCGAGCATCTCGCGAACGAGGACGCCGACTTGTCGCGCGCCTTCCGGATTCTCCGTATACGAGTTCAAGTCGACCAACGGAGCGAGTGCTTGCTCCATGGCCTCCTGCTTGTCCGACAGCCAAGCCGCCGCGTGGTCGGCGAGCGTCTTCATCGGAGGCGCAGCGTAGCACCGCCGGGTTCCGCCGACGCGGGGGCCAGCCGCGCCGACTCCAAGTGCGCCGATTACGATCTTGTAGCGTCAGCCGTCGTAAACGGTAGCCTGGAACGGAATATGGCCAAGAAACGCTTCAAGGCCGCCGTCATCGGCGGAAGCGGGTACGGCGGGGCCGAACTCATTCGTCGCCTCCTCCGCCACCCCGACGTCGAGCTCGTACGGGTCGCGTCGATCGACTTCATCGGCGAGCCTCTCTCGAACGTCCACGCCAACCTCGAAGGCCAAACTAGCCTGACCTTCGAGGGGCTCGCGCCCGCTGCGGCCGCGCAAGGCATGGACGTCGTTCTCCTCGGCCTGCCCCATAAGGTGAGCGCGACGCGCATGCCCGAACTGATTCAAACGGGGGTGCGGGTCGTGGATCTTTCGGGGGATTTTCGGCTGCGGGATCCCGCCGCCTACGAGCAGTACTACGGAGCCAAGCACCCGTGTCCCGACGAGCTGACGAAGGGAACATTCGTCTACGGGCTCCCCGAGCTTTTTCGCGAAGAGATCCGCGCGGCCAAGTACGTGGCATCGCCCGGTTGCTTCGCGACGACGATCGAGCTTGCCCTGCTGCCCCTCGCGAGAAGCGGCCTGCTTTCGGGGTCGGTCGAAATCGTGGGCATCACCGGGTCCAGCGGAAGCGGCGTCGCTCCGAGTGCAGGCACGCATCACCCGGTGCGGGCGAACAATCTGCGGACCTACAAGCCGCTCGAGCACCAGCATGTCCCCGAGATCGTGCAAACGCTGTCTTTGGCGGGCGCCAAGGACCTCACGATGCAGTTCGTACCGATAAGCGCGCCTCTGTCGCGCGGCATCTTCGCGACCTGCTTCGCACACGTCGACGCGGCCATCCCGGGAGCGGCCATCCTCAGGACTTATGCCGAAGCCTACGCGCGCGAGCCGTTCGTGCGGGTACCGGCCAAGCGCCTTCCGGAGGTCGTGGCCGTGAAGGGAACGAACTACGCGGAAGTCGGCGTTCAGCCGGGGGAGGTCCGCGGCGGAAGGCGTACGATCGCGTGTTTCGCGGCGACCGACAATCTCGTGAAGGGCGGAGCCGGCCAAGCGATCCAGTCGATGAACCTCATGCTCGGCTTGGACGAGCGGACGACGCTGGAAGATCCCGGGGGGTGGCCGTGATCGACTGCGTCGTCATCAAGGTCGGCGGCGAGGTCGTCGCGTCGCCGGCGATGGCGACGATCGCCGACGGCATCGGCGAGATGCAGCGGCGCGGCGATCGGGTCTTGCTCGTACACGGAGGGGGACCGCAAGCGACGGAGCTTCAAGAGAGACTCGGACAGACCCCGAACATCGTCGCCGGCCGCCGGATCACCGACGCCCAGAGCTTGGAGGTCATCAAGATGGCGGTGGCGGGAAAGGTCAACGTCGATGCGTGCGCGGCGCTCGTGGCGGCTGGGCTCCGGCCAGTTGGGCTGCACGGGGCGAGCTCGCTGGCGGTGCGCGCGACCCGGAGGCCGCCGCGTGTGGTGAGCGGAGGTGGGCCCGATCCGATCGACTTCGGGCACGTCGGTGACGTGACCGGGATCAACCAGGGCCTGTTCGCGCTTCTGATCGATGCGGGCTACGTGCCGGTCGTGGCGTGCCTCGGCGCCGACGAACGAGGGCGCTGCTACAACATCAACGCCGACGCCGTGGCCAATCACTTGGCGGTGGCCCTCGAGGCGAAGTCGCTCGTGCTCGTCAGCGACGTCCCGGGAGTCCTGCGGGACGTCAACGACCCCTCGTCACGTATCGCGCGAATGACCATCGAAGACGGGCGCAAGGCGATCGCCGACGGCGTCGTGACCAAAGGGATGATCCCGAAGCTGGACGAATCCTTCGCGGCGATTGCGCAAGGGGTTCGCTCCGTCCACATCGTGGGCCGACTCGGCCCGGGACAGCTCGCTCGGGAAGTCGCCGACCCTGGGAGCGTGGGCACCGTCCTGGTCGCGTAGGCCGTACGCCGGAGCCCCTCCAAGTCCCCGCGCGGCGCGGCTCATCATTCGTCACATCGCGCTCGGCCTTCCAGAAAGGCCCACGCCAGGGCGCCCTCTCCTTGCCTCGCGGCCCCGGACAACCTCACCCCCGGCCCCCCCCGGGGGGGTGAGGTTTAATCCGCTGGACCAGCCGGTTCGCAATACGATGTGACGAATGCTCAGGCGGCGCGGGGGGATGTTGCACGAGGAGGACGCTGGGGTGTCTCAGCCCGCCTTGGCGCTACCGCTGGCGCTCGCTTGGACGCTCACGGAAACGTTCACGCTGGCCTTCACGCTCGTGACCGCGTCGAGCGCGCCCTTGAAGGGCTTCTCCACGCACGCGGTCAGCCGACCGACCGTCACCGGATCGCCGGCGGCCTGAAGGCCGCCTGCAACGCCTTCGATGACCACTTTCATGTTGTCGGCGAGTTCGACCGCGCCCTTGCCCGTACCGACGGCCACCCTGATGACCGGGCCAAGGTCCTTCTCGATCACCGTTCGGAACTTCGCCTCCGCCTGCGCGTCGGCGCCCCCGACGATTCGGACGACCACGTGCGGCGGTGTGCACTCCGCCTTCGCTTGCAGACTCGCGTCGCACTTGGCTTTGCACTCCGCGCTCATCTGCGGAGGCTCGACCTTTCCCGTGCACTTGGGCGACTGCATCTGCGCCGAGCAGCTACCCGTGCAAGTGCCTTTGCATTCGGCCGACCCGCTGAGTTTGCACTCGCCCCCGCACTTGCCTTTGCACTCTCCCTTGACCTCGGCGTCGCACTTTCCTTCGCACGTGCCTCCGCAGCTGCCGTTGGCCTTCGCGTCGAGGACCTTGCCGTCACACTTGCCCGTGCATTTGCCGGAACAGCTCCCCTTGATGTCCGCGTCGCACGACCCGTGACATTCACCCGTGCACTGCGCGGCGGCACTCGCCTCGCATTCACCCGAGCACTTCGCCGAGCATTGCCCCTGGAGCTTGCCTGGCTCGCACTTGACCTCCGCCGCGCCGGGCTTCACCGTCGCGTCGCAATGGCCGGCGCAGTCGGCATAGGCGTTCATCTCCACTCCACAGTGGGGCTCGCTCGCGTCGATCCGGACTTCGGCTTTCGGGCCAAGCTTCGCCTTGGCGTCTCCGATGGCTTTGCTGGCGGCCTTGCAGGCTTCCTGTCCGTCTTTGAAATCGCCTTGCGCCCCGAGGTCGTGAGCCAGGGTGCCGCACGCGACTTTGAGGTCGCCGTCGATCTTGTCCGACAGCGCTTTCATCTCGGCTGCCGCCTCGACGCCTGCTTTGATCTTGACGGCCACGTCGGCCTTCAGCTTGAACTCTTTCTCGAAATCGAAGGATTCGATCGCCTCGATCTTCGCCATGTCGGGGCAGTTGCCGGCGCCGGGAAGACCGCCGAGCGGCCCTCCACCGCCTGCGGGAACGGACGGCATCGCACCGCCGCAGTTCGCCACGAACGGCGCCATCGCCGCCGCGACCACAATCGGACAAGAAACCTGTCGCCAGAATTTACGAGACATCGTCATTCTCCCTCCTTGAACCTTTCGCCCACCCCACATCGGGTTATGTCCCTCGCTCGCGGTCGTCCCGCGGACGGACCCGCGTGCGGCTCGGGGCCGAGTGACATCGCGTGGTGTCGAGCGCAACATCGCGCCGGACGCCGCGCGCGCAGACCGTCGAGCGTCGGAGTACCACGGTTGAGCCCCGGGAATCCAGGACGCTTTTTTCGGAAGCGCGTCGGTTCTGTGTCCGGCACGCCGCGCCGTGGTATGGGGGCACCTGTGCGCATCGTCGTGTGCGACGTCGGGCTCGGCAACCTACGCAGCGTGGAGCGCGCGCTGACGGAGGCTTCGCGCGAGGGCGGTTCACAAATCGAGGTCACCGGCGATCCCGGCCGCGTCCGCGCCGCCGACAAGCTGGTCATGCCGGGCCAAAGCGCCTTCGGCGACTATGCGCGCGCCCTCTCCGGCGAGATCGGTCAGGCGGTGCGCGAGCACATACGTGCCGGGCGCCCGTACCTGGGCATCTGCATGGGACTGCAGGTTCTCTTCGACGCGAGCGAAGAAGCTCCCGGTTGCCCAGGGCTGGGCATATTCGAGGGGAACGTGGTGAAGCTCGAAGCGGGAATCGACCCTGCGACCGACACCCCGCGCAAAGTGCCGCACGTCGGCTGGAACGAGGCGGAGACGACCGGGAACCGCGCGCTCCTGGCCGGCGGGCCGCCGCTGCATTTTTACTTCGTGCACAGCTTCGTAGTGGCGCCACGCGACCAGCGGATCGTCGCGTCCACCACCGATTATGGAGAGCGATTCGTGAGTGCCATCGCGTTCGAAAACGTTTTCGCGTGCCAGTTTCACCCGGAGAAGAGCCAGCGCGCCGGGATCGCGCTGCTGGAGAGGTTCGTCGCGTCGTGATTGTCATTCCCGCGATCGACTTGCTCGGAGGAAAGGCGGTTCGCCTGCTCCAGGGGCGCTACGACGCCGTGACGGTCTTCGACGACAGTCCGCCCGCTCGTGCCCGCGGCTGGAGTGGGAAAGTCCCTTGGCTGCACGTCGTCGACCTCGAAGGAGCGCGCGCTGGGGAACCGCTCCAGCGCGAAGCGGTGCGGAACATCGTCGAGGCGTTCGGCACCGGCGTTCAAGTCGGGGGGGGTGTGAGGAGCCGCGAAAGCTTCATCGCTTACAAAGACCTCGGGGCTTCCCGCGTCGTGCTCGGCTCGGCCGCGGTCAGCGACGGCGCGATGGTGCGGGCGATTGCTTCCGAGTACCCGGGCCAGGTCGTCCTCGCCGTCGACGCGCGCGACGGCTTGGTCGCGGTGGACGGCTGGACGCGCGCAACGCGAATCTCGGCGACCGAGCTCGTACACTCGTTCCGCGACGTCGCACTCGCAGGCGTGCTCTATACCGATGTCGCGCGCGACGGAATGCGAAGCGGCCCGAATGTAGAAGCTACGGCGGAGATCGCCGCCTGCACCCGAGTGCCTGTCATTGCATCCGGAGGCGTCGGATCACTCGACGACCTCCGTGCGTTGTCGGCCGCCGGAATCACCGCGTGCATCGTTGGACGCGCACTCTACGAGGGCGTCTTCACACTCGATGAAGCCGTCGCCGCGGCCAAGTGACCGCAGCGACGCTCGACCGAGCCAGCCTACGGCTTCTGAATCGTCGCCGCGGTCGCGTCGACCTTGGCCCGCTTGCGCCGCCTCCGAGCCGCCTCTGCCTGCTTCTTGCGGCGCTTGATGCTCGGCTTCATGTAATGGCGTCGCATCTTCAGCTCGCGAAGCACGCCTTCGGACGCGAGCTTCCGCTTGAGCATCTTGATTGCACGCTCAATTCCGCGGTCGCTGACCACGACTTCGAGAGGCTTGCACTGAATGGCTTCGCTGGGCATCGAGGCGGCTGAAGTTACAAGGATTTCGCCACCCCGGCAAGTCAGGTCAGGCAAGAACGACGATTTTTCGTGCATGAAGCCGAGACGTGGGGAAACCTCTTCGAGGCGACGCAACGACTTTGGGGCGACGGAACGCCGGCAATTGCAAATAGGTCCCCCGCTTTCGTGCTAGACGGTGCCCCGGTCCGGGCCGAAGTGGCGGAATGGCAGACGCAGCGGATTCAAAATCCGCCATCCGAAAGGGTGTGAGGGTTCGAGTCCCTCCTTCGGTACGAGAAACGCCTTGTTTTCGGCTCGATTTCGTTTTCAGTTCTGGCCGGGCCGAAACTGGGCCAAAACTGCCGCCCCGTCCGAGTAGGCGTTCGGGCAGGAGTGGGAAGACGTCTCCGAACCCCTCGCGCACTGCTTCCCCCTCCCGGATGTAGCCTTCGGTCGTCTGAAAAGTAGCGTGTCCAGCGCGCTGCTTGATCTTCAGCGGATCGTCGCCCCGCACAGCGCACCACGTGATGCCGGTCGCCCTGAGGTCGTGGAAGGTGAGGGGGGCACGGGTTGGCGTGCGCTTGTGCAGCTCGGGCCGCAGCACGCCGGCCTTCTTGAGGTACATGCGGAGCTTGCGCGCCATGTTGACCTGAGCCGAGAGGGTGATCACGGCGCCCTTCCCCCTCGCCTCGCGCCGCATGGCGCCGAGAAGCGGCATCAAGTTCGGCTCGACGCTGAAGCGCCGCGTCGCTCCGGTCTTGGTCTGCTCCGCCCTCCTCGTGCCCTGGTTGTAAGCCCGGGTGATGCTCAAAACGCCGTGCTTGACGTCGACGTCTCCCCCGTCCCATCGGAGCGCACGCAGCTCCCCATCGCGCGCGTACGTGTAGACCGCCAAGGCAACCGCCCGACGCCATCGAACGGGGATGCGTTCGCACGTGACGAACGTGAGAAACTCGGACGGATACAGGTACTGCTTTGCCTTGCGGGTCCCCCGCTCGGGCGGCTTCACGTCGCGCGCCGGGTTGTCATCCCTCACTCGAAACTCTCGCTTCTTCGCGTTGACCAAGTCGTTCGCCATCGACGTGGCCAGCGTCCACACGTTCGCCGCCGTCTTCCAGGCAAGCTCGCCTCGGGTGATCTTCCTGTCGAGCGCGTCGCGAAGTCCTTCGACGTCGTCTCTCGTGAAGGTGCGCACGTCGAGCAAGCCAAGCGTGGGCAGCACGTAAAGACGCATGCGAGCGCGATCGCTCCGGAGCGACTTGACCCGTCCCTCGCGGTCGTCCAGCCACCGCGCGGCGTACTCCCCGACGGTCTCGCGCACGTGCTCGGGGATGATGCCGTCGCGCACGATGACGGCGGCAACTTCGGCGGCGTACGCCTTGGCCGCCGCGCGGTCCGTGAGAGGGATCGGGGGCTCGCGGTCGAGCGGCCGAAAGTCGGTGCGGGTCCCATCGGCGAGCGTGAACCGCGCGTGCCAGCATTTGAGCCCCGTGCTTTTGTGGCGAAGAACGCGCACCGAGCCGGTGGCTTTTCGTCCGCCTTTGCTCGTCGTCATGGCGTTATCGCCTGCAATTGACAGCTCGCGAGCCGAATTGCGGTACCGGCTACAATGATCGCGACCGCCGCGATCGCGATGATTTGCACGGTCGGCCGCAACGGTCGGGATGGCTTGTCGGTCAGGGGCGCGCACGAATCGCAGAGGGCGACTTGCAGGGCTCTGTAGGCTTCCTTCTCGCGTCCCTTGGCCTGGCGATGGTCCGGGACTAGGCCGGCGATGCCGCAGTGGCCACGGGCTCCGCTGCCGTCCCGCCGTGGCAAGGGGTCTTCGTACACCGTCAGTGAATCCACGCCCTGTACGCGGATGTCCTCGATCGCACCAACGCTCCACTGAAACGGAGAATAGCCGTCGCGAGCCCTGCGAATTCGCAGCGCCTCAGAGACGTTCGTTTTCGCGTGGTTCCACACGGAAAAGAGAGGTGGAATGCCTCGTTGTATGCCGTCGTCGATGTCATCCTGCGTGAGCCGGAAGGCACCGGGAATTGGCTTGGTGGCGCCCGTGGGAAAGTGATCGGGAATGTGCTTAATGAGCCTAAAGACCCGCACGCTGCGGCCAGCGCGCTTCAGAACGATGGTCACGGTGCACAGAAATAGGCCGCTAGATACGAATGCAACCGAGCGGATGGGCTAATATTGATCGGTTCTTGACCGCTGTCCGTTGTGCCTGTATCGCGGTCCAAATAGAACCAGTCGATGGTGCCGTCGGCGGATATGTCGAGATCGAGGTGGTGGCGCTGCCGATCCCACGCGAACTGAATCATGCCGTCGGAAGTCGGCCCGGCGGACGGCAATGCCGACGCCAACACGGGAATCGCTCGAGATAGGCGACTCCAAAGCTCACGCACATGGTCAGCATGAGGAAGGGCGATGCCCAAAGTCGGAAGGCGCTCGAGAAACCTTATCCATTCGGGTGCTGCTGGTGTGACAGGCCTTGCGCGCAAATCATTCTCTACGCGTTTTCGCTCGGCTTGGGCAATATTCGGCGCCGCTGCGGCTTTGGCGCGGGCGACCATCAGGCCGACGTCCGAACCTCGCGACGCTACTCGGAGACCAAGTTCTTCAAAGGTTGGGATTCCGATACCACCGTCGCTAATCGCCAACGCCATGGATCTAGTTCTCCGCCCGACGGAGCGCGTCCAAGGTCCGCGCTAAGTGCTGCGCGCTGTGCGTTATCGCCGCCGGCAAATGCTCGTCCAAAAGCTCTGCGAAATTGAATTCCTGGTAGTTTGCTGCGGGTAGCATGCGCAATTCCACATTATATTTGATCGATACGCTCAATGGGTCCGTGGGGTCCGGCGCGATCGCCTCAGTCGTTAGGACCGAGACGAGACGCGCCACCCGCTGATGGCTGAACGATGCAGTCGCCGTCAGGACACCATCACCCTCAAATCCGAGATTGAGGCTGTGAACGCGCGCCGCCAGGAGGGCACCAATGTTTCTCACACCGGAAGGTCGGCAGAAATCGAAATTGATGCCAACGACGCTGATGGGCGTATGGGTCAGGGTGTCCATGACCTGCTTCGCAATCGTGACGACGCGTTGAAATTGACTCTGGTCCGTGGTCTGGACGGCCCACCTCTGCTGAACGCAGGTGACCGTGATCTTTCCGACCGAGAACTGCGCGAACCCCGGGGTCACCACCAGGTCCGGCCCTGCTAGGGCCAGGTTCACCTCATCCAGGGTCAAAAGGTCACGATGGCGGTACCATTGAGGATGATGGATAGCTGGGTTCATCGAACCAAGAACCACGACGGAAAACAGTTCAGGCATCGCCATGTCGAACGAGGGGTCGCCCCTATCAGGGTACCCAGCCTGACCTCATACGTCGACCTCGACCGCAGGCCAAGCCTTTTGAGTGCCGTCATATCTGGCGCGTGTTCATCGCGACGACGGCGCCGTTCCGACCCGAAGCACGGTAGGGATGCGCTCGAAGGCGTCAGTCCCAGCCGTAGTAGCACGCGGTCGAGTGCATGACGGCTGCCGAGAAGCATCCGCTCGGTGAGCGCATCGAGGCGCGCCACGTGGCCGAGCGTATCGCCATCACTCGGCACGGTCGACTGCCGAGGGACCGCCTGCCATCGGTTCAGCGCTTTGCCGGAACTTTGATCCCGTACTCCGGCTCCAAGGCGTCGAGTCCACGGGCTAGCACGGCTTCGAGGATCGTCGTACGCGGAACGCTCGCGCCGAGCTTCGCGGACATTGCTGCTTCCAAGCGCCCGAGTCGTTGCCGCTGGTCCTCGTTTGAGAGCCGTACAACGTAGGGCCACTCGCTACCGCCGACGTCCTTTGCCTTTGCCATCGGTGTACGAGTGTACAGGTACGCCGCTGGGCACGCAATCGCTTCCGTACATGCCATCGACGACTCTAATCGGTTCCTGTTGTCACTCATCGAACGAAGTGTTACACATAGGTCATGAGCAAGCGCGTCAACGTCGGTTCGCCCCGGGTCGCAATCGCCTACGTCCGTGTGAGCAAGGAAGAGCAGAAGCTCGGGCCCGAAGCGCAGCGCGCGAGTATCGAAGCTTGGGCCGGCCGCGAGGGGGTGCAGGTCGCCGCGTGGCACCTCGATCAAGGGGTGTGCAGCGTGACCCCCATCGACGGGCGTCCTGGCCTTGTCGCGGCGCTCGGGAGCTTGCGCGAGCACGGCGCGGGCGTGCTTGTCGTCGCGAAGCGCGATCGCATCGCCCGCGACGTCGTGTTGACTGCGGGGGTCGAGCGCGCGGCGGGGTCGAGCGGCGCCGTCGTGGTCAGCGCGGCGGGCGAGGGCAACGGCGACACCCCCGCCGATGCGTTCATGCGAACCGTGATCGACGGCGCGGCCGCCTACGAACGCGCGCTCATCCGGGCCAGGACGAAGGCGGCGCTCGCTGCGAAGTCTGCCAAGGGCGAGAAGACCGGCGGCGATGTCCCCTACGGGTTGCGCGTCGACGGCTCCGGGCGCCTCGCCGCCGTCGAGAGCGAGCAAGCGGTCATCGCGCGCGCTCGGGCGCTGTCAGCCGAGGGCCGGTCACTGCGGGCCGTTGCCGCGGCCCTCGCCGCCGATGGTTACGTCGCCAGAACGGGGAAGCCTTTCGCCGCAATGCAGGTCTCCCGGATGCTCGCGAGCCCCCTGCCGCAGAGTCGAGCGGCGTAGCCTTCAAGCCGGCCCCGTTTGGCGCGCGGGTCCGGACCCGACGGTGTGCGCCAGAAGACGCAAGCACTTGTCGACCCGCCGGACCTCCCTACGGTTGCTCGGCTATGGAAGCTCAGCGTCCTCAGCCCGCGCGCGCGGTTTCTCCATGTGCACCCACAGGTGGGACGCCTGGCCATAGAGATCCAACGCGTTGTCCTCTGGGGGATCCGTGCAGCCCTCCGTCGCACAGTAGCTCGCCGAGATCTCGAGACGGGAACGCCAGTTATCGTTTGAGCAAGCCAGTGCACGGACGACCAAGTCGTACTTTGGCAGGATTTTCGCGTGATCGATTCGGCATTTCCAGGGCGACGATTCTGGGAGCGGAATATCCACAGCGCGTAGCTCCCCAACTTGGAACGTACGGGTGTCCGAAGCTTGCACGATAAAGGTCCATCTCAACTGACGGTGAGGTGGAAGCTCAGAAACGGAGTGATAGGGGGGCTCCGCGCTTCCCGTTCGTTCGGGAGCGCCTCCCCGGCCTTGGCAGGCGGCGGCGCACGCTGCCAGCACGAGGAGGGCGATGGCGCGTGCCAACCTGGCGCCACCTGTCGTGGACGCGCTCCGGCCCGCGCAGCGTCGATGGTAGACAACGGTAGTAAGGGCATCCGTCGTGTACGCCGCCGCCGCGCAGCGGGTCGCCATTCCATCGTGGACTGAGGAGAGATCGGCGATAAACATCGCTACACAATACGCCGGGGGTGAGCAACGCACTTGCCTGTCACCTCCGACGTGCTGTCCAATCGGGAACGAGCGGCCACTTAGCGGACTGCGGCGTCTGCGGTTGCGTGGGCGGGGCTTGCGGCACAGGCGGTTGGGTCGAAGGCGCCGGTATCGGTCCGAGCGGTCTGAGGGTCGGCCATACCCCCGGCGGGTAGTACATCATCGGCGCCGTCGGAGGCGTCACCGCGTGGGCCGCTCCAATCGCCCGTGCAGTGCGCTCCGCCGCGCGGGCGCGCCGCCCCGCTTCGCCACAACGGGCCCTCCCCTCGGCCGTCCTCGGGCCCGTGGAGAGCCCGCCGTGCAGGCGACACCGCGTGGACGCGTATCGGGTGCCATCCGGCCGGACGCGTATGCATACCTTCGCCTTGCAGGGCTCGCCGTATTTGCTCCGGCAGCGGGCGCCGCACTCGAGCCGGTACCGCTTGCAAGGCTTGCGGTAGGCCTCGTGGGCCGCGTCCCGTCGCCGCGCGAGCTCTCGCCGCGCCTCCCGGCGACGCTCGTCATCGCGCTCTCGCGCGCGCAGTTCGCACAGGACCGTGGCCGCGGCGCGGACGAGGGCCCCAACGTTGAACGGCACGCCCCCCGCATGGGCCCGCAAGATTGCGCTCGCCTCGGACATTCGCTCGGGGGTCGGTCTTCTGGCCATCCGCGGTAACGTTACCGCCGACACCGGGCAGCGAGCGCCCCCTTTTGGCATGGACCCCATGACGCTTGCGCGGGCGCGTTCGGGCGCGCGTGTTCCCGTGTGCGTGCACCATGGGGCGGCATCGGGGGCCGTGCCCGGGGTGCCAGCGGGGGGGGCTTGTGCTGCGCCTGTCGAGATTCCCCAAACTGCTGGCACCCGAGGCACTCGCGCGCCGTCCGCCGCCCCCATCCTCGCGTACAGCCTGGCGGTAACTCGGTCGCTCGCTCTGCGCTTTCTGTTCTGCGTTCCTCCTTTCGGGGGGGTCCCCCATACCCCCTAGGCGCCTCGCCTGCTCGGCGCCGAGCAGACCTGGCGGTCTCTCGGTCTCGATGCGCAGAACGCAGAACGCAAAACGCAGAACGCAGAACAGCCAAACCGGGGTCGCTCACGTGGCACCTGGTTCGCCGGGATTCGTTTCCGGCGATGTTGGGTCTGTTGCCGAAGGCCGAAGATGATGGGTCTTGGCGTTCTTCCTGCCGGCGCGCACTTCGAGCCATCCGGCGAGGCGAGCGCGCTCGATGATGGCGCGCCCTGCTTTGTCGCCGCACGAACCGAGACGCGCCCGAAGGCTGACGAGCACGTCGGCTTCGGTGATGCCGTCACGCTCGGCGACAGTTGCTCGCAAAGCATCGTCTTGGCGCGCCTGTTCGGCGGCCTGCTTGGCTACCTTCTCCTGCCGCTCGTGCTCTTCTCGGGCGCGCTTGTCCGCCCGCTGCGCCTCCAAGCTCTGTTGATATGCGGCCCGTTTGCCGGCTGGTGTGCGCGTCTGCTCTGGCCTCTCAGCGTCGAAAAACGTTTGCGTCTCGCGGTCGACTCGCAGCCAAAAGGCAGGTTCGGCTCGGCGCCCAAGCTTGTTTTTCGGAATATCTACTTGAATGACGTTCTCGTCGTCGGGGCTGACTGATAGCGCGATCACGACACGCGCTCGGAATTCGACAGCGCGGCTCTCAGCGCCTGCGGCCATCGCGCTTGGGTTGTCACTGCTACTTTTACCAACCCTCCCCTTCGCCTTGCTCCACTCACGATTGCTCTCGCTCGTCGCCATCGTGATCATGCGGTGGCGGATGGCCGCCTGACGGACCGCATACGCGTTGCCCGTGACGTGGCGACGTTCGGTCACCTCGCGCTCACTGTTGCGAACGTTGTCGCACTCAGCGGTTTGCAGCGAATCGACGAAAAACGCAGGCCGCTTGCCGCATGCTTTGGCTCGCGCCGCGAGATCGTCGGCGGCCTTTTCAATTGTCCAAGACGCGGCGTAGATGAAGATCGGAAGCTCGCCCACTGCCACGCGCATCCGGTCGAGCGTCGCATCGTCGGCTGTCTCGAATTGAGCGCGCGAAAAGCGCCGTTCGATGAGCTCTCCGTCCGGAGTCTGCCACTCGTACGGTGTCATCTGCACCAAGCGCGTGAGCAGGTCTTCTGGCTCTTCGTCGACGGCCATGAATCCGACCACGACGCCGCGGCGTGCGTAGGCGACCGCGATGACCCACAAGAGCAAAGTCTTTGCGGCGTCGGGCGCGCCGATCACGAAGATGGTGCTCCCGTACGTCGGGCCTCCGCGCGTAAATCGATCGATGTCGCGTAGGCCCGTTGGCTCGTGAACGATTGGGCCGCTACGCTTGCGCGCCTCGAAAAGCGCGCCGATGCTGTTGGCGGCCTCGGGCGCGTCCTTCGGTGTGTCGGCGGATGAAAAGAGCCCCCCGGCCGCCGCAATCGCGTCGAGCGCTGTCCGCTCCGAGCAGTGTGCGTGCGAGCAATGGAATCCGCCGAGCGTGCTGCCCTTCACTGGCGCGAAGATCACGGCGCTCGAGTCCTTGCCGTCTCCGCGCCCGTCAGAATGGCTCGCAGCCCAAGGGCAGCGCACGGCGCGCCGCCCATCTGAAAGCGCCTCACCGAGCCACCCAGCGGCGGCAAACGCCATCCCGATGTCAGAGGTCGCCGGGTCGCCCCCGGGTAACGATGGGGGCGCGTTGTCTGTCTTCGGGCGTTGCCCGTTCATGACCCGAAACAGCCACTGCGGTGGCACCTCGGCGAGCGCGGTCTCGCTGG
>Ga0265313_10000784_pt1 | contig 32118 bp, 27 predicted proteins | sample 4123metaG_FD_203122 | JGI IMG/M metagenome (GOLD analysis project Ga0265313, IMG submission 203122) | Rhizosphere microbial communities from Carex aquatilis grown in University of Washington, Seatle, WA, United States - 4-1-23 metaG | ecosystem: Host-associated > Plants > Roots > Rhizosphere >... | reverse complement strand
CGTCCCCGACGTGGGTGCTCAAGCCCGCGGAGTTGATGCTCGCGGTCCCCGAAATGAAGACCGTGCGCCGGCCCTCGATCTCGAGCGCCATGCCCCGCGAGAATGACGAGCCGTAGTTGAATGAGGAAGCCTGCCGGGCGCTCCGGCTGATCGGGGTCGCCCTGGCGGCGCCCGGGCTGTCGGCTTCGAGCGCCAGGACATCCAGGATGCACTCCTCGTCCCCGCTCTGGCCCATGATCCCGGTGCTTGCCGGAAACACCGGGCCGCCCTCAAGCCCGAGCCCCTCCTTGCGGTAGATCTCGGTGCGGACACCGTTCAGCTCGCCGTACCAGTCCAGCAGCCGCGCGACATAGATCCACGTCCGCAGGATGTTCGTGAACCTCATGCCGTGGGCCTTCAGGCCGAGCCCCATGTTGGTGAACATCTGGGTTGCCTGGGCGACGCGGCCCGCTCCGGGCTGGCCGCTGATGCTCGGCAGGTGAAGCAACCTGAAGCCACTGCCCGTCCAAAGGCGCCCGCGGCCGGTGACCGGGTTCTCGACCGTCCTGACGCACGCCTCGCCGTCGCGCGGCGACGTTCCCCAGATCTGCACGCCCGCAAAATCGCAGCCGTGAACCGGAGCGCCCTGTATCCATGTCACCGCCATCGTTCGGTCGAGCCCGCGCTGGCGGTAGATGGTATCGCGGCGCTTGAGCACCGCGTTTCGCGCGCCGGTGCGGCCGTAGACCTTCTCCTGAAACGGCTGGATCCGCTTGAGAACGAGCGCGGAGGCGACCTGCGAGAAGAGCTCATCGGCCGCGGCGACCGCGGACAAGGGCCGCTCGACGGTGGCCGTGATGAAATAATCCGTGGATGACTCGCGTTCCAATTGCCTGATCTCGAGCCGGCAGGAGCCTGAGGTTTCGACGATATTGGTCTTCATGCGGTGTGGGCTATCGGCGGGCGTCTGGTTGATCGGGCTCTCGAGAAGGTGAGATCGGTCTTGTTCGGGGCGAAGCGGCGCCAATTCGAGGGGTACATTCAATAAGGACATTTAATGTAAGTGTGTCATCCAACCGAAGAAACGAGGCGCATTGCTGTCGGGATATGTTGGCAAACACCGCCCGAATCACCGGCAGGGTCTGTCTCGGGCGGCGAACAAGGCGTATACCTCACCCTTTGAGCTGTATAGAGCCTAGGGCCGAAGTGACGTATTATCGTGGCAAAACGCGAGATCCCTGGGGTGAGGTTCATGCCTTCGTGCGCCCCTTGCCGAAGGCGTTTTCGACCCGCCATCACGCGTCGCGAGGCACGTTTAGGGGCAAGCATGGGACGATCGAGGAACAATGTTCAAATAGCAGGGATTGTGAATAAGAGTATCTAATGTTATTGAATCCATGTTCTAATGCGCCTTCCTTCTTTTCGGGACGATTGAGCTCAACGCTACCTGCGGGAGCCGAATCCCAACCGTGGCTTTCCTGAAATAGTGTCTTGACTCGATTGGATCATGTAATGAGAGTGATACTCATTATCATGTTATGACGCTGCGCGGTGCACTATTCATTTCATTGGTATGCATTGGCTTACCATTAGATGCCAATCCGCTCGTCGAGCCGCGCGTCAAGGATGTGTCCTTTGAGATTCGCTTCGCTGACCATCGATTCACGCCGCAGACGCTCGTCGTACCCGCTGGGCAGCCCCTCGTGCTGACGGTCGTGAATTCAAGCCACGAGCGGATCGAGTTCGAGAGCTTCACGCTCAACCGGGAGAAGGTCGTGGGCCCCGGCGAGACGATCACGGTTCGCCTGCCCGCGCTTCACCCCGGCAGCTATGACTTCTTTGACGACTTCCACCGGGACGTGCCCGAGGGAGAGATCCTCGCAAAGTAGCCCTGGGTGCCAATCACATGCACTCGGTTTTGCTCCCCCGCGCCCTCCTGAGCATCGTCGCGCTGTGCTCGCTCGGGTCCCTCCCCTGCTTCGCCCAGGTCGATCCCTGGGAGTTCGAGGTCTACCCCTACTCCACCACGCCCAGGGGAATGGCCGAGTTCGAGACCGACAACTCCGTCGTGACCCGCGGCCATCCCGACGGCGGCGAAGGCACCGCCGCCGGTACCCTCCCGAGCCAGGGGATGTGGAGCAACGCCTACGAGTTATCCTACGGCCTCACCGACCGGATTGAGGGCGCCATCTACCTCAACATGGCCCGGCCCGAGGGCGGCGGTCTCCGGTGGGCGGGCGACAACATCCGGCTGCGCGGAAGGCTATTCGACGAGGGTGTGCTTCCCGTCGACGTCGGCTGGTACGCCGAGCTCGAGTGGCACAAGACGCCGCAGTTTGACGACGCGACGAGGGAGCTGGAATTTCGGCCGATCCTGGAGAAGGACATCGGCCTCTTCTCGATCATGGTGAATCCCAAGCTCGAGAAGGTCCTCGCCGGGGCGGGCCATGACCAGGGCTTCGAGTTCGGCTACGATGCCGGCATTCGCTTCCGCTGGACGCGGGCCCTCTCCCCCGGACTGGAATTCTATGGCGGGGCGGGACTCGTCGACGGGCTCGACTCGCCTCGTGAGCAGCAGCACTGCGTCTTTCCCGTGGTGTGGGGCGCGTTGCCCCACGGCCTCGAGTACAATATCGGCGTGGGCTACGGCCTCACGCGCGCCTCGGACCACGTGATCGTGAAGTTCAACCTGGAGTTGGAGCGGTTCGTCGGCGCTTGGCTCAAGGCCTCGGCCGACGGCGGCTGGTTCTTCTAGGCGCCGCGGTCGTCGCCCTCCGTCCGCCACCCTCGCGAGGTGTTCGGCGAGGCGCGCGAGGGCCTGCTCCGCGCCCTCCCTCCTCCCGCCGTTTCGCGGCCCGCGGGCCGTTTGCTTTATGGTGCTTCCCGCGCTCATTCCCGGAATGACCGCATCGCTATTGAGCCACGAGGGGCGCCCGGACACGGACGAGGCCCTCATCGACGCCTATTCGAGCGCCGTGTCCGGCGCGGTGTCGGCCGCGCACCCTGCAGTCGTCCACATCGAGGTCCGCGGCGCAAGCGCCCCGGGAGGAACCGGTTCCGGCTTCTTCATCTCCCCCGACGGCTACCTGTTGACCAACAGCCACGTCGTCCGCGGCGCAGCGGAGATGCGGGTCTTCCTGGCGGACGGCAGGCGCCTTTCGGCGGATCTCGTCGGCGACGACCCGGATTCCGACCTCGCCGTCCTTCGGGTGAGCGCGGACGACCTGGCCTACCTCACGCTCGCCGACAGCAACGCGGTGCGCCTCGGGCAGGTCGCTATCGCCATCGGCTCGCCGATGGGATTCCAGCAGACGGTGACCGCCGGCATCGTGAGCGGCCTGGGCCGGTCGCTGCGCGGGGCCTCCGGCCGGCTCATCGACAATGTCATCCAGACCGACGCCGCCCTAAATCCCGGCAATTCCGGAGGGCCGCTGGTGAACACCCGCGCCGAGGTCATCGGCGTCAACACCGCCATCATCCGCCCGGCGCAGGGCATCTGTTTCGCGATCGCCAGCAACACCGCCCGCTGGGTCGCCGCGTGGCTCATCAAGGACGGCCGGATCCGCCGGAGCTTCATCGGCGTGGCTGGCCAGAACGTGCCGCTCCTGCGCAAGCTGATCCACCATCACCGCCTCCAGCAGGAAACGGGCGTCCTGGTCGCGGCCATCGAGGCGGACAGCCCGGCAGCGCGCGCGGGCCTTAGGGAGGGGGACATCCTTCTCGCGCTGGACGGCGCGCCGACGCCCTCGGTTGATGCGCTCCACAAGCTCCTCACGGGCGACCGCATCGGCGAGCGGGCCATCCTGACGTTCCTTCGCGGCGTGGAACTGCGCCGTCACGCGGTCATCCCCCTTGAGATGCCAAGCCGGGCCTGAGCCCGTCGGCGCCCCTACCGGTGGCGCATGAGCAGGAGGAACAGGCCCACAAGGAAGGCGAGCGAGCCGACGCCAATGAGGACCCCGGCCAGGATCGGCGTGCCGTGAAGGCTGATCCGGAAATGGGGCGCCTTAAGCCTCCCGCTGAGCCCCGTGACGTGCACCCGCCCCGGGGCGTCCAGGTCCGCGCGAAAGGCGGTGACCGTGGGGTAGCGCTCCTCGGGCGCGCGCCGCAGGGCGCGGAGCACGATCTCCTCCGCCTGCGGGGTGAGGGACGGGTTTACCAGCCGCGGCGCCGCCGGATCGCCGGTCACCCGCAATTGCGCCGCGGCCCATGGGTCCTCGGCCGGGAACGGGAGGACGCCTGTCAGCATCTGGTAAAGGATCACGCCAAGGCTGTAGATGTCGGTGCGCTCGTCGTTCTGCTTGTTGCGAACCTGCTCAGGCGCCATGTACTCCGGCGTTCCGAAGAGCGGCGTCAGGCCGGCGAGGATGCCCTGCCCCGCGTCAGCCTCCGCCGCGAGGCCGAAGTCGAGGAGGCAGAGCCTTTGGTCGCGGCAGATCATGATGTTCGCGGGCTTGACGTCGCGGTGAATGACTCGGCGCGCGTGCATCTGACCCAGGGCCTCGCACACGACGCTGGCTATCCTGAGGGCGTCCCCCTCCGCCAGCGGCTTCCTCCGGTGGATCACGTAGGCGAGGGTGCAGCCGTCCAGGAATTCCGTGACGAAATACGGGCGGCTCTTGGCGGCATCGTCCACGGGGATGAACCGGAGCAGCATCGAGCCGCAGAGCGTGGAGCAGATCCGCTCCTCCCGCTGGAAACGGCCGAACGAGGCCGGATCGTTCTGCACCTTCATGAGCGGGATCTTCACGGCAACGGATCCGCCGCGAAGCCGGTCCTCGGCCCTGTAGATGGTCGCCATGGCGCTGCGCCCAATGGCCTCACCGATGACGAACCTCCCGTCCAGAAGGTACCCGTGCGGGAGTTCCTCCTCCAGCGGGGGGCCAATGCCCTCGCGCTCGGTCAAACCCATGCATGACTCGACTCCCGCCAGCGGGTGCGGATCCATGGCCCTTGCCTGTATTGAAACCGTTGCGCGGGCAAGCGCCGGGTCGGTCATGATGGTGTCGGCCATGCTTCCCTGATACTAGGGGGCCTGGCGCATCCGGGTTAGTTAAAATGGACGGGAAACGTGTTAAGAAGGCATTAAGCACCCCCGGGCGGCGCCACCGGGAAACCGGGCCAAAACTTATGATTCCAGTTCGCGCCGCAGTCTGCTTCGCTCGGCGGCCAGAAGATGAGCTTTCACCGTCAACCGGCCGTCGTGGCGTTTTCCATCCTTTTCACGTTGGCCGGATGCTCCAAGGCGCCGATGGGCGCGGCCGACGCCGCTCAGCCGCACCGCCACCACCACCATCCGCCGCACGCCGGGACCCCCGTGGTGCTCGGCGACGAGGAGTACCACATCGAACTCGTCCTCGACGAGTCGGCGGGCGTTCTCCAGGCGTTCGTGCTCGATAGCGAGATGGAGAACTTCGTCCGATCCTCGGCGCCCAGAATTGAGATCACGGCGACCTTCGCCGGCGGTCCCCACGCCCTCGTGCTGCAGGCGGTGCCCAATCCGGAGACGGGCGAGACCGTGGGCGACACCTCGCTCTTCGAGGCGCAGGCCGACTGGCTGAAGACCACGAAGGAGTTCGACGGGGTGCTGAGAAGCGTCGAAATCCGAGGCACGACGTTCACCGACGTCCGGTTCAACTACCCCAAGGGAAACGACACCGACGGCTGACGGCCGCGGCTAGCGCGCGGACAGGGCGCCAACGATCGCACGCACATTGTGCCGGTACATTGAGTCGAATGTCTCCGCGCCGCTGCCCGGCGGCCCCAGGCCGTCCGCGTAGAGCGTCGCGCCCAGGCGGACACCGGTCTCGCGGACGAGGTTCTCGACGAGCCGCGGATTCGCGCTGTCCTCGGCGAACACCGCGGGGATCCCCTCGCGCCGGATCAGGTCAATGAGACCCGCCAGATGCCTCGCATCGGCCTCGCTGTCGGTCGAAAGGCCGCTGATCGCGTGGACTTCGAAGCCGTAGTCGCGCGCGAGATAGCCAAACGCGTCATGGGACGTGACCAGGTGGCGCCGGTTTGGCGGAAGCCGGCCGATTTCCGCGTCCGCCCACGCCTTCAGTTTTCCGAGCCGCGCCTTGTAGCCCTCCGCGTTCGCCAGGAAATCCGCCGCCGAGGCCGGGCGCGCCCGGGCAAATTCCGCCCGTACGATGTCCGTGGCGGCGACCATGCAGTCCAGGCTGTGCCACCAATGGGGGTCCGTTTCGCCGCCTCCCGGTGCCCCGGGCATCGCGAAAGCGGCCGGCAGGGCGTCTCCGACGGCGACGACGTCGCCGCCCGAGCCCGAGGCGGCAACGAGGCGGTCCAGGTACGTCTCGAGGCTGAGCCCGGACGCAAGCACGACCTGCGCGTCGGCCACGGCCCGGATGTCGGCGGGCGACGGGTTGAACGTGTGCGGGTCCACGCCCGGGTGGACGAGGCCTGCGACCGAGACATGGCCGGCGCCCACCTCGCGTGCAACCTCGGAGAGCACGGTGCTCAGGGTCACCACGCGCAGCAAAGGCTGCTGCGCGCCCCGCGCCACGCAGGCAGCCGCGGCAAGTCCAAGGACGGCGAACTCGCGCGCCAGCCTCATGCGCCGGGAGGGCGGGTGGGGCCGAGCCGCAGGCCCCTCAACGCGCCGTAACGCGGGCTGAACAGCACCGAGACGAGAAACGCCGCCCCGAGGCAGAGCACGATCGAGGCCCCGCTTGCCAGCCCCGCATGGAAGCTCACCAGGATCCCGACCACCGAGCCGCAGATCGCGAGGCCGACGGAGAGCAGCAACATCGAGAAGAACCGGTCGCACCAGAGATAGGCGCTCACGGCCGGAAGGAGGAAGAGCCCGAGGGCCAGCACGATGCCCATGGTCTGCATCGCCGCCACGAGATTGAGCACCGTCAGTGTGAGGAAACCCAGGTGGACGAGCCCGCCGCGCCCGCCGGTCGCCCGGTGGAAGACCGGGTCGAAGGTTTCCAGAAGGATGCTCCTGTAGAAGATCGCGAACAGGGCGGCCGTCCCGGCGCTGACGGCCCCTGCGAGGCGCAGGTCGGAGGCGCCTACACCCAGGACGTTTCCGAACAGAAAATCCGCGAGGTTGATGCGTGTGGGCAGCTTGCTGATCAGGGCCACCCCCAGTCCGAAGAAGACGATGAAGAGCGACCCGAAGGCCGCGTCCTCCTTGACACGCGTCAGGCGGCTCAGGAGCGCGCTGCCGAGCGCCGTGAGGAGTCCGGCGAAAAGGCCCCCGAAAAACAGGGCGGACGTGCTCGTTCCAAACAGGAGCCAAGCCACCGCGACACCCGGCAGGAGCGAATGGGAGAGCGCGTCGCCCATGAGCGCCAGCCGGCGGAGCACGAGGACGCACCCGAGCAGGCCGCCGCTGACGCCCAGCAGCACGGCGGAAAGAAGCCCGCGGCGCATGAACTCATAGGAGAACGGCGCCAGCAGCAGGTCGTGGAGGCTCACGGGTGCGCCTCCTCCCCGGCTGCGGACCGGGTCGCACCGTGGACGCAGTGCCCGTGGCGGTAGGCGCGGTCGATGTTGGCAGGGGTGAGCACGTCGGCAATCGGCCCGGCGGCGACCAGGGAGGTGTCCAGCAGGACGCCCCGGGTGAAGCAGGAGCGCGCAATGGCGAGGTCGTGAACCGCGGCGAGGACCGTGCGGCCCTGCGACTCCCAATTGCGCAGAATGTGGGTCAACTCCTCGCTGCCGAACAGGTCCAGGCCGGCGAACGGCTCGTCCAGCAGGAAGATGTCCCCTCCCTGGGCCAGGGCGCGCGCCAGGAAAACCCGCTGCTGCTGGCCGCCGGAGAGCCTCCGGATCTGGCGCTCGGCGAGCTCGGAAATGCCGAGCTCCTCGAGCGCGCGGTCCACGAGCTCGCGGTCGGCCGGGCTGATCCGCTGAAACACCCCCAGGGACGGATACCTGCCCTGCTCCACCACGCCGCGCACCGTGATCGGGAAGTCCCAGTCCACCGCATGGCGCTGCGGGACGTACGCAAGCCGCGGGCGCGCGTGCTGGGGATGGGCGTCGCCGATCCGGACCTCCCCGCCCGCCAGGGCCTGCCATCCCAACACGGCGCGAAGCAGCGTGCTCTTGCCCGCGCCGTTGCCCCCGAGGACCGCGGTCGAGCTGCCGCAGGGCGTCTCAAAGGAGATGTCGCGCAGGGCGGTCAGCCGCCCGTAACGCACGGTGACGCCGCGAAACCGGAGAATGTTTTCGTCTGAATCCACCGTAAGGTTACACCCTACCAGAGTCGTCAATATCTGGAAGCCATTCCGCGGAATGTTTCGTCCGGAGGGTCATGCGCCCTACTTGGGCGCAATCCTCTCGGCGGACCTTGTGACGTTCGGGCACGCGTCGACCCAGGCGCCGCGGGGCCTCGCCCATTCGGCGGCATTCGCGATCACGCGCTGGACGTTTTCGTCGTGGTACGTCGGATAGGTCTCATGGCCCGGCTGGAAGTAGAAGATGCTCCCGTTCCCACGGCGCCAGCAGCACCCGCTCCGGAAGACCTCTCCGCCCTCGAACCACGAGAGGAAGACCTGCTCCTCCGGGGCCGGGATCCCGAACGGCTCGCCGTACATCTCCTCCATGGGAAGCTCAAAGCAGCGGTCGATGCCCTTGGCAATCGGGTGGCCCGGGTTGCAGACCCAGATGCGCTCCCGCTCATCGGCCTCGCGCCACGTGAGCGAGCAGGTCGTTCCCATGAGGCGCCTGAAGATCTTTGAGTAGTGGCCGGAATGCAGGACGATGAGGCCCATGCCCTCGAGGACCCGCGCGTGGACTCGGCCCACCACCTCGTCGCTCACCATGTCGTGCGCCCGGTGCCCCCACCACGTCAGGACGTCGGTGTTCCGGAGCCGCTCGGCCGTGAGGCCGTGCTCCGGCTCCTGCAGGGTCGCGGTCGTCACGACCGCGGACGGGAGGAACTTGATGAGCCCGCCGGCGATCGCCGCATGCAAGCCGTAGGGGTAGACCTTTTTGACCTTGGCACTCGTATGCTCGTGGACATTTTCGCTCCAGACCGTTATCCGCAGGGTACTCATGGTGGGTGTTGTGCCACTTACCCCTAGCCTGCCCCAACCCCGAGACGCAACGCAATGAACATTCGACGCAATCAGACTATCCGGTGGATCCTGGCGCCCGCGCTCGTGGCGATCCTCGCCGCATGTGCGGCCCCCGTCGCCAGCCCCTCAAAGAAGGTGGAGGTCACCCTTGCGCCCCTCTTCGGCGATCACGCGGTGCTTCAGCGGGACAAGCCCGTGCCCGTCTGGGGGCGCGCCGGAGCCGCGGACGCAGTCACCGTCACGTTCCACGGGCAGGCCGCTCGCACCGTTGCGGGGCCCGACGGGCGCTGGATGGTGCGCATCGGGCCGTTCGCGGCCAGCGCCGAGCCGGCCGACCTTGTCGTGGCCGGAGCCACTACGCTCACCCTCCACGACGTCGTCGTCGGCGAGGTCTGGCTCTGCTCGGGCCAGTCGAATATGGAGTTCACGGTCGACGATGGGAGCTCCACGTACCGGGTGACCGGACCCGACGCCGAGGTGGCGACGGCCAACTACCCCCTCATCCGCCAGCTCAAGGTGGAGCGGACCGTGTCGACGGTCCCGGCAGAGACGGTGAAGACGGGGGGATGGCAGGCGGCCTCTCCCAGGACCGTCGGCGGGTTCACCGCGGTCGGTTATTTCTTCGCCCGGGACATCCACCGTGCGCTGGGCGTTCCCGTGGGCATCGTCGACAGCCCGTGGGGCGGCACGCCGATCGAGTCGTGGATGAGCGACGTGTCGAGGAATTCGACCTCGCTCGCCGCCGTTCTCGACGCCCGGTGGAAGAAGCTGATGAGCGACTGGCCTCCGGAGCGGGTCGCCCGGTATCCGGTGGAAATGGCGGCATGGGAGAAGGCCGAGCGCGAGGCGAAGGCCAGCAACACCAAGAACCCCCTCCAGTGGCCTCAGCCGCCCGCGAGCCTCGACTCGCCCGCGCTACCCGGCGGCCTGTTCAACGCCATGATCGCGCCGCTGCAGCCGGCGGCGCTAAGGGGCGTGCTCTGGTACCAGGGCGAGTCCAATGTCGAGCACGCCGGGGAATACGCCGAGCTCTTCAAGACGATGATCCGCTCGTGGAGGGAGGGGTTCGGCCAAGGCGACGTGCCGTTCTACTTCGTGCAGCTTGCCAACTTCGGCGACGAGGGCGAGCGCGTCAACCGCGGCTGGGCGCGGCTGCGCGAGGCGCAAGAGCAGGCGCTCGCGCTTCCCAACACCGGCATGGCCGTGACGATCGACATCGGCGAGGCGCACAACATCCACCCGAGGAACAAGCAGGAGGTCGGGCGCCGCCTCGCCCTGATCGCGCGGGCGGGCGTGTACGGCCTTCCCCCTGAGGTCTCGGGGCCCGTCTTCGCGGGCGCCGCGCGCGAGGGCGCCGCGATGCGGACTCGCTTCACCCACGTCGGGGGTGAGCTGCAGGCGCGCGGCGGGGAACCGGCGGCGCTCGAGCTGGCCGGCGCCGACCGGGTGTTCCATCCCGCCACGGGCCTCATCCAGACGGACTCGTTGCTCGTTTCCTCCCCCGATGTCGGGGAGCCGGTGGCGGTGCGCTACGCGTGGACGAACTCCCCGCGCGCAAACCTCTACGGTGACTCCGGTCTGCCGGCCGTCCCTTTCCGTTCGGACGACTGGTAGGCGTCGACCGCCTGGACCTCTCACGCCTCGATGAGGGCGGTGCCGGTCGCGACGACGACCCGTGCCGTGATGTTGGTAAGGAACTTGGTCCTGACGCTTCGAGACGCAAGACGCGGCGCACCGGGGTGAGCGGCGCGGGCTCTGCGCGGTGTTGGGTCGCTTGATCCGACAGTCGGCCGGGCAATCACAGCTGGCATTCTGCTTGCACCTAAGTACCCACAGCGGCCGCCCAGGCCGCGTCGGTCGCACCCCCCTATGCTCTAGGACTTGACGCCCCCGCCGGTTTGCGCTCCGCAGTCCTCATCGCTCCCAACGTGCCAAGATCCCAAAAGCGGCTCAAGGGATGCGGATGCCCTTTGTGGCGGTAAGCTCGGCGCCAATAGCATCCAATGACCCGGCCGCTGGCGCCCTCGCACGTTCAACGCCCCGCCAGCCCGCGCGTGTCTTGAGGCTTCACGCCACTTTCTAGGCGGCCTGCTTGAACTTTGACTCCACATAGCCTAGTTGGTAGCGGATGGATCCATTTAAGGAAGTACGGAGTTTCTTTGTCCTTGCAGCTGTGGCTCTTATAGTCGGCGTCGATGCCGGATGTGAACGGAGCCAGAGCCTAACTTCCCCCGCACAGGATGTCCAAGTTGTCAGCGTCGAGCAGCGCGACGTTCCCGTGGCCGACGAGTGGGTCGGCACCCTGGATGGTTTCGTCAATGCTCAGGTGCGGGCTCAGGTCCAGGGATACCTTGTCAGGCAGGACTACAAGGAGGGCTCGGCCGTGCGGCAGGGCGACCTGCTTTTTGAGATCGACCCAAGACCGTTTGCGGCGGCGCTGGCGCAGGCCGAGGGAGCGCTGGCACAGGCCCAGGCCCAGCTCGGAAAGGCCGACCTCGACGTCGCGCGCTACACCCCGCTCGCCCGCGACAAGGCCATCAGCCAGGAGGAGCTCGACAACGCGGTTCAGGGGCGGCTGGCCGCGGAGGCCCTGGTCGCGTCCGCCCGCGCCGCCGTCGACCAAGCCCGCCTGAACCTTGGATTCACGCGGATCACCGCACCCGTGGACGGCATCTCGGGGCTCGTCCGGGCCCAGGTCGGCGACCTGGTCGGCCCGACGACCGGCGCGCTCACCACCGTCTCGACGGTCGACCCGATCAAGGCGTACTTCCCCATAAGCGAGCAGGCCTACCTCGGGTTCCGGGGGCGCAAGGCCGGCGCGCCCGCAATACCGGCGGGCACCGCGTTCGAGCTGATCCTCTCCGACGGCTCCAAATACGACCGCACGGGCGAGTACTTCGCGATCGACAATCAGGTCGACGGCAACACCGGCACGCTGCGGGTCGTGGCCCTGTTCCCCAACCCGGAGGGGCTGCTGCGGCCCGGCCAGTACGCCAAGGTGCGCGCCGTCGTGAACACGGTCAAAGGCGCCCTTCTCGTCCCGCAGCGCGCGCTGACCGAGCTCCAGGGGAGCTACCAGGTGGCGACGGTCGACGCCGAGAACCACGCGCACATCGTGACCGTCCGGACCGGCGTCCAGGCGGGAGGGCAGGTCGTGGTCGAGTCGGGGCTGCGCCCCGGCGATCGGGTCGTGGCCGACGGGATCCAGAAGATCAGGGACGGCGCGCTGGTGAACCCCATGCCGTATTCGACGGCGGAGCCCGCCAAGTAGCCGCGCCGTGTCGAAGTTCTTCATCAACCGCCCGATCGTCGCGATCGTCATCGCGATCCTGACGGTCATCGTGGGCGCGGTCGCGCTCGTCTCCCTTCCGATTGCCCAGTTCCCGAAGATCGTCCCGCCGGAGGCGCGCATCACGACGACCTTCGTCGGCGCGGACGCCCAGACGGTCGAACAGTCCGTCGCGACGCCGATCGAGCAGGTCCTAAGCGGCGTCGACAACCTGAACTACATGTACTCGATCAACGCCAGCGACGGCTCGCTGCGGTTGACGGCCAACTTCGACGTCGCGACGGACCCGAACACCGACCTCATCCTGACGCAGATGCGGGTGACCCAGGCGGGCCCGCAGCTCCCCTCGGACGTGGCGAACTTCGGCGTGACGGTGCAGAAGCAGCTCACGGCCCCCCTCATGCTGGTGGCCCTCTATTCGCCGACCGATTCCTACAACAGCACCTTCCTCGCAAACTACGCCTACATCAATGTGATCGACCAGCTGACGCGGGTGCCCGGGATCGCGAGCGCCACAGTGTTCGGCGCCGGGCAGTATGCGATGAGGTACTGGGTAAAGCCGGACCAGCTCGCGAAGCTCAACATCACGGTCAACGACGTCATCAAGGCCGTCCAGAGCCAGAACACCGTGAATCCGGCCGGCCAGGTCGGCGGCGAGCCGGCGCCCACGGGACAGGACTTCACGTACTCGGTGCGCGCGCAGGGGCGGCTCACCTCGCCGGAGGAGTTCGGCGCGATCATCATCCGCGCCAACCCGGACGGTTCGACCGTGCGCCTGAGGGACGTGGCCCGCGTCGAGCTGGGGGCGCAGGTCTACAACCTGATGGGCCGGCTCAACGGGAACCCGGCCGCGGTCATCGCCATCTACCAGCTGCCGGGATCCAACGCGCTCGACTGCGCCAACGGCGCCAAGCAGGCGATGGCCCGCCTGAGGACCCGGTTCCCGCATGGCCTCGACTACCAGGTCTCCCTCGACACGACGCAGTCGGTCTCCGAGGGGATGAAGGAGATCTCAAACACGCTCTGGCAGGCGATGCTGCTCGTCATCCTCGTGGTCTTCGTGTTCCTCCAGGGCTGGCGCCCGACGCTGATCCCGATGCTCGCGGTTCCGGTGTCGCTCGTCGGCACGTTCATCCTGTTCCCGGTCTTCGGCTTCTCGGTCAACACGCTCTCGCTCTTCGGCCTCGTGCTGGCCATCGGCCTGGTGGTCGACGACGCGATCGTCGTCGTCGAGGCGGTCGAGCACCACATCGAGGAGGGGATGGCGTCCCGGGACGCGACGATCCGGGCGATGGAGGAGGTGTCGGGGCCCGTGGTCGCGATCGCGATCATCCTGGCGGCCGTGTTCATCCCGACGGCCTTCATCCCCGGCATCACGGGCCGGCTCTACCAGCAGTTCGCGCTCACGATCGCGATCTCCGTGATCATCTCGGCGTTCAACGCCCTCTCGCTGAGCCCGGCCCTGTGCGCGATGCTGTTGCGCCCGAGGGACGAGTCGAGGGGCCCGCTGACCCGGTTCTACGGGTGGTTCAACGCGACGTTCCTGCGCGTGCAGGCGGGCTACGTGGGCATCTCGAGGCGCCTCATCCAGAAGAGCGTCGTCAGCTTCTGCGTCCTCGCGTGCTTCGCGGCGCTGGCGTTCGTCCTCAACCGGAGGCTGCCCGCCGCGTTCCTTCCCGAGGAGGACCAGGGCTACATCTACGTCGGGCTCCAGCTTCCCAACGCCTCGTCCCTGCAGCGGACGAGCCAGGCGGCCGTCAAGGTGGAGAACATCCTCAAGGCGACCCCCGGCGTCAAAACGGTCACCTCCGTCATTGGGTTCTCGCTGCAGAGCACGGTCACCAACACCTACAGCGCCTTCTTCTTCGTCAACTTCAAGCCCTGGTCTGAGCGCACGAGGCCCGAGGAGAAGTTCGACGCCATCAGGGCCCACATCAACGGCGAGCTGCGCAGGGTCCCCGAGGGGAGGGCGATCGCCTTCTCGCCCCCGTCGATTCCCGGCATCGGCACGGCCGGCGGATTCACCTTCGTGCTCGAGGACCGCGCCGGCCGCGACATCTCGTTCCTCTCCGAGAACGTGGGCAAGTTCATGGAGGCCGCGAGCAAGAGAAAGGAGATCGCCGGGCTCTCGACAACCTTCCTGCCCTCGGTCCCCCAGATCTTCGTCAAGGTGGACCGGGCGAAGGTGCTCAAGCAGGGCGTCGAGCTGGCCGACGTCTACCGGACGCTCCAGTGCTACATGGGCGGGATCTTCGTCAACTACTTCAACCGGTTCGGACGGCAGTGGCAGGTGTACGTCGAGGCCGAGGCGGAGTACCGCAACAGCGCCGACAAGCTCGGGAGCTACTACGTGCGCAACCGCGACGGCGCGATGGTGCCGCTGTCGGCGCTCACGACGGTCGAGAGCCGCCTCGGGCCCGAGTTCATGATGCGCTACAACCTCTACCGGAGCGCGCAGATCAACGGCGCCGCCGCGCCCGGCTACAGCTCGAACCAGGCCATGGCCGCGCTTGAGGACGTCTTCGCGAAGACCATGCCGCGGGAGATGGGCTTCGACTACCTCGGGATGTCCTACCAGGAGAAGAAGGCCGAGCAGGGCATCCCGCCGGTGGCGATATTCGGGCTGTCGCTCGTCTTCGTGTTCCTGATCCTTGCGGCCCTCTACGAGAGCTGGTCGCTGCCGTTTAGCGTCCTGCTCGGGGTGCCGGTCGCGGTCTTCGGGGCCTACCTCACCCTCTTCGCCAGGCACATGGAGAACAATGTGTTCGCCCAGATCGGCCTGATCATGCTGATCGGTCTCTCCGCCAAGAACGCCATCCTCATCGTCGAGTTCGCCCGCACCCGCTACGAGCAGGGGGTCCCCCTGCTCGACGCGGCGCTCCAGGGCGCGAAGGTCCGGCTGCGGCCGATCCTCATGACGTCCTTCGCGTTCATCTTCGGCTGCGTGCCCCTATGGCTCGCGAGCGGCTCGGGCGCCGTCGCGCGCAAGGTTATGGGGACCACCGTGATCGGCGGCATGCTCGCCGCCAGCGGCCTGGCGATCTTCCTGATTCCCGTCACCTTCTACGTGATCGAGCGATGGGCCACCAAGGGACTGCCCCACAGCGCGCGCGCGACCGCGCTCCATCCGGTCGCCGAACACCCCGAATTCCGCTTCGGCGAGCGCAGGCCGGACGGAAAGGAGCATTGACGATGCGCGCGAAGCCACCGATGCGGTCCTGGCCGCTCCTGGCGTCCCTGCTTCTCGCGGGATGCGCGGTCGGGCCGAACTTCAATCGGCCGGACGCCGGGGCGCCGGCCCTTTTCCGCGGGCAGGCCGCGGAGGGAGACCGGTCCGAGGCCGACCTCGCATGGTGGGACGTCTACAGGGACCCCCGGCTAAAGGAGCTCGTCCAGTCGGCCCTTGTGAACGGCTACGACGCCCGCATCGCGGCGGCACGCGTGGTCGAGGCACGCGCAATCGCGGCCGAGGTCCACGGGCAGAGGTTCCCGGGGTTGGGCTACGCGGCGAACGCCGACCGGGGCCGCAACGCCGTGCTGGGGAACCCCTTTCCCTCCTCCACCGCATCCACGTCCAGCGGCTTCGACGGGTACCTGGGGGCCGCGTGGGAACTCGACCTCTGGGGCAGGGTCCGGCGCCTGGACGAGGCCGCGCAGGCGCAGTACCTCGAGACCGAGGAGGGACGCCGGGGCGTCCTGCTCAGCCTCGTGAGCGACGTCGCGACGGCCTATTACGAGCTGCTCGAGCTTGACGAGGAGCTCGCCATCGCCCGGAGCGCCACGGATTCGTTCGGCGAGAGCCTCAAGCTCTTCAAGCGCCAGCTCGAGGGCGGAGTGGCGTCGCGCCTCGACACGGCGAGCGCCGAGGCGGCGCGGGCGACGAGCGCTGCACGAATCCCCGAGTTGGAGATGCAGATCGCGGCCAAGGAGAACCAGATCCGCGTGCTGGTGGGCGCCAACCCGGGCCCCGTGGCGCGAGGAGCCCGACTCCCGGACCAGGACGCGCCACCCGATGTGCCCGCGGGCCTGCCCTCCGCCCTGCTCGAGCGCCGCCCGGATGTCCGCGAGGCGGAATACGCGGCCCGGGCGGCCAACGCGGGCATCGGCGTCACGGTCGGCGGCTTCCTGCCGCGCATCGGCCTGAGCGCCGTCCTGGGCGCGGTGAGCCCGCAGCTCGACCGAATCACCTCGCGCAGCGCAGGACTCTGGTCGATTGGTGCCCAGGCAACGGGCCCCCTGTTCCAAGGCGGCGGACTCCACGGCCAGTATGAGCAGGCGAAGGCCGCCTGGGAGGTCGCCAAGCTCCAGTACCAGCAGGCGGCCCTGAACGCTTTTCGCGACGTGGCCGACGCGCTCGCCAGCCGCCAGCGGCTCGCCGAAATCCGTGAGCAGCAGGAGCTCGCGGTCGCCGCGTACGCGGAGGCCGTGGCGCTCGCAACCCAGCGCTACGCCGCGGGAAAGGCCAGCTACCTTGAGGTGATTCAGGCGCAGCAGCAGCTCTTCCCCGCCGAGGTCGCGCTCGAGCAGACGCGGCGCAACCAGTACACGGTCGTGGTGCGCCTCTATAGGGCGCTCGGCGGCGGCTGGAAGCTGGCCGACGGGGCGTGGACCGAACCCGGTGGCCGATAAGAGGGGGACCGACGGCCGCCCCCCCCGCCGTCCATGGCGATGGAATCCTCGGGAGCCCTGTTGCCATGGGGGCCAGGGCTTGCTAGGGTTCTCCCGTTTCGCCGACGACCCCGTGCTCCGTCCACCGGGGGCCAGCCATATCCTTGGCGACAAGGACCCCATCTCCATCCCCCCATGAAATCCTCACGCACGCCCCGACGTTACGGCATGGTCCTCCGCGTTAAGCCCGAGCGATTCGAGGACTACAAGCGGCACCACGCCGCCGTGTGGCCGGGGGTGCTGGCGCGCATCTCGGCCTCGCAGATCAGGAACTACTCGATCTACCACAGGGACGGCTGGCTATTCTCCTATTTCGAGTACTGGGGTGACGACTTCGAGGCCGACATGAAGCTGATGGCGGCCGACCTGGAGACGCGCCGCTGGTGGGCCGTCATGGAGCCCATGCAGGACCCGCTGCCGAACCGGGCGCCGGGCGAATGGTGGGCGCGGATGGAGGAAGTGTTCCACACCGATTGACGATGGGCCCGGGATTCACGGATTCCCATGTCCACTTCTGGGACGCGTCACTGCGGCGCTACCCGTGGCTTTCGGCCTTCCCCGAAATCGCCGGTCCCCACGGACCCGGCGACCTGATGCGCGAGGCGGCCGGCTCCCCCCCGTCGAGGATCGTGTTCGTGCAGGCCGACTGCGAGCGGGGTTCGGCCATGGACGAGGTCGGATGGGTCGAATCCCTCGCCGCTCATACGCCGCAGATCTCGGGAATCGTGGCGTTCGCGCCGATGGACGCCGGCCCGGGCACCGCCATGGCGCTGGACGCCCTGCGCTCGAGGCCGCTCGTGCGGGGGGTGCGCCACCTGATCCAGGGGGAGCCCGACCCGGGTTTCTGCCTGACCCCCGCGTTCCTGGAGGGCGTGCGCCGCTGCGGGGAACTCGGTCTCTCCTTCGACCTATGCGTGCGCCACCCGCAGCTCTCAGCCGTCGTCGAGCTCGCGAGGCTCTGCCCGGGGACTTCGCTCGTCCTCGACCATGCGGGCAAGCCCGACCTTCGCTCGAACGTGCTCGACCCTTGGCGCAGGCACATCGCCCAGCTGGCCGAGTGCCCCAACGTCGCCTGCAAGGTCTCGGGCCTCGTCACCGAGGCGGGAACCGCGGCGCTTGATCCCGAGCGATTCGTCCCCACCATCAGCCATCTGCTTGAGACCTTCGGCCCCACGCGCCTCCTCTACGGAAGCGACTGGCCCGTGGTCAAACTCGCGTCCCCCTACCCAACCTGGCTCACGATGGCCCGTGCGCTGTTCGCCCACCTCCCCGCCCCCGGCCAGGCCGCTGTCTTCGGCGGGACCGCCGCGCGGGTGTACCGCCTCGCCGCGTCCTGAGCGACCGGCCCCCGGATGCACAGAATCGATGGAAGGACCCCTTTGAGGATCGACGGCGGCCGGAGCCCCGCAACGCAGCCCCATGCACACGATCACCGCGCTTGAGGTCCGCGACATCCGCTTCGGGACGTCCCTCGAACGGGACGGCTCCGACGCGATGAACCCGGACCCGGACTACTCCGCGGCCTATGTGATCATCAGGACGGACCGGCCCGACGGCATCGAGGGGCACGGCCTCACCGTCACCATGGGGCGCGGCACCGAGGTCGTCGTGGCCGCGGTCGACGCGCTGCGCCCGCTCGTCGTTGGCCAGCCGCTCGCGGCGTTCACCGGCGCCCCGGGCGCCTTCTGGAGCCATCTGACCGGCGACAGCCAGCTGCGCTGGATCGGGCCGGAAAAGGGTGCGATCCACCTGGCCACCGCCGCCGTCGTGAACGCGCTCTGGGACCTGAGGGCAAAGATCGAACGGAAGCCGCTCTGGAAGCTCCTGAGCGACCTGACTCCGGCGCAGATTGTGGAGCTTGTCGACTGGCGCTACCTGACCGATGCCCTCGGCCCAGGCGAGGCGCTCGGCATGCTCGAGAGGCTGGCGCCGACGCGCGCGGAACGGGAGGCCGTGGTGCGCGCCTCAGGATACCCCGCCTACACCGCCTCGGCAGGATGGCTCGGGTATTCCGACGACAAGATCCGCCGGCGCTGCAGGGAGGCGCTCGCCGCGGGCTGGACGAGCTTCAAGGTGAAGGTGGGAGCCGACTTCGAGGACGACCTTCGGCGCTGCACGCTCGTGAGGTCCGAGATCGGAAGCGAGCGGGCGCTCATGATCGACGCAAACCAGAGCTGGGACGTCCACCAGGCAATCGACTGGGTCCGGGGGCTCGCCCACCTGCGCCCGCTCTGGATAGAGGAGCCCACGAGCCCCGACGACGTGCTGGGCCATGCGACGATAGCGGCCGCCCTCGGGCCGCTGGCCATAGGGGTTGCCACCGGCGAGCACTGCCAGAACCGGGTGGTCTTCAAGCAGCTGTTCCAGACCAGCGCGCTGTCGTTCTGCCAGCTCGACCCGTGCCGCCTGGGAGGCGTGAACGAGGTCGTGGCGGTGCTGCTGCTCGCCGCAAAGTTCGGCGTGCCGGTCTGCCCGCACGCCGGCGGGGTGGGCCTCTGCGAATACGCCCAGCACGGGTCGGTCTTCGACTTCATCTGCGTCTCGGGCTCCATGGGCGGCAGGATGATCGAGCACGTGGACCACCTGCACGAGCCCTTCATCGATCCCTGCGTCGTCCGCAACGGCCGCTACCAGGTTCCCACCGCGGCGGGCGCGGGCGTGACGATGAGGCCCGAGATCCTCGAGGCCTACACCTATCCCGCGGGGGCGGCCTGGAAGAACCCCGGGGCCGCCGCCCCTTCCGTCCATGGCCCATGAGTTCTGCATAGGCTTCGACGCCGACGACACGCTCTGGCACAACGAGAACATCTTCGAGAAGGTCCACGAGCGCTACTACGAGCTCCTCGCGCGGCACCACGACTCCGCGACGGTCGAGCGGGCGCTCTTCGCGACCGAGATGCGCAACCTCGAGCTCTACGGCTACGGGATCAAGGGGTTCATGCTGTCGTCGATCGAGACCGCGATCGAGCTGACGCAGGGCAAGATCAGCACCGGGGAGGTCCGCGAGCTCCTGTCGCTCGGCCGTGAGATGCTCAACCATCCGGTCGAGCTCCTGGACGGCGCCCGCGAGGTGCTCGAGGCCCTCGCGCCCCGGTACCGGCTGGTCCTGATCACCAAGGGGGACCTGAGGGACCAGGAGCGCAAGCTGTCAAAGTCCGGGATCGCCGGCCTCTTCGGCGTCATCGAGATCGTCTCGGAGAAGGATTCCCGGGCCTACGAACGGATCTTTCAGCGCCACGGGATCGACCCCGCGACCTTCCTGATGGTGGGCAATTCGGTGAAGTCCGACATCCTGCCCGTCCTCGCGCTCGGCGGGTCCGGGGTCCACGTGCCGTACCGGATCACCTGGGGCCATGAGCGCGCCGAGACGCCGCCCCAGAGCGAGGGGCGTTTCTTCACGGCCGCATCGCTCCGGGAGCTGCCCGGTGTCGTCGAGCGCTGGGCGCAGGCGAGCTGAAGCGCCGGGTTGCGAAACCCCCGGATTTGCATCCCAATGCGGGCATGCCCACCCTCTATGAAACGCTGCGCGCCGACATCGTGACCGCCATGAAGGCCCGCGACACGGCGACCGCCACCTCGCTGCGCACCGCGGACGCGGCCATCCAGCGCGCCTCCATGGACCTCTCCAAGCCGATCGACGACGCCCTCGTCGTCGCCACCGTGCGCAAGGGGGTCAAGAACCTGGCCGACGCGAAGACCGAGTTCGAGAAGGGCGGCCGGGCGGACCTGGTCGCGGCCAACGAGGCGGAGATCCGCCTGCTCGAGAAGTACCTTCCCAAGGGGATCGGGGGGGCGCAGCTCGAGGCGCTGATCGCCGAGGCGATCAAGGAGTCGGGGGCGCAGTCCCGAAAGGAGATGGGCAAGGTGATGGCCGCCCTCAAGGCGAGGCCGGAGGCGCCGCTCATCGACTTCTCAGCGGCGAGCAAGCTGATTCAGGCTAGGCTTCCCTGAGCCAGGGAAGCCGGGACTGGACTTGGATTGGGCGCGCGCTAGAGTCGGGACCCCACGATCCCGCAGCGGATCCGTTTTCCCTCAACCCCCACCCTAGATGAATCGCATTCCCTGCCTAATAGCGTGCGCCGCGCTGGCGACGGCCGCGGCCCACGCCCAGAAATTTGAGGGCCTGGCCCTCACCCCTCCCATGGGATGGAACACCTGGAACACCTTTGCGGGCGACTGCAACGAGACCCTGGTCAAGGAGACGGCCGACGCGATGGTCGCAAACGGCATGCGCGACGCAGGCTACGTCTACGTCGTCGTCGACGACTGCTGGGCGAAGAAGGAGCGCGACGCGGACGGCCTGCTGGTGGCGGACCCCGTCAAGTTTCCGAGCGGCATGAGGGCCCTCGGCGACTACCTCCATTCCAAGGGCTTCAAGTTCGGGATGTACGGCTGCGCCGGAAAGACGACCTGCGGAGGCTATCCCGGCGGGCGCGGCCACGAGTTCCAGGACGCCCGCCAGTACGCGGGATGGGGGGTCGACTACTTCAAGTACGACTGGTGCGACCACGGGACGGCCAACGGCCCGGAAAGCTACCGGATCATGAGCGACGCCATCCGCGCGGCCGGCCGACCGATCGTCTTCAGCCTGTGCGAGTGGGGACAGAACCAGCCCTGGCTCTGGGCCGAGCCCGTCGGCCACCTCTGGCGCACCACCGGCGACATCGGGCCGGGCTACGTCGCCAGCGGCAAGAACAAGTGGGAGCACGGCTGGAAGACGCTCCTCGACATGAACGTGGGCCTCGAGAAGTACGCGGGCCCCGGTCACTGGAACGACCCCGACATGCTGGAGGTGGGTGCCAAGGGCCTGACCCTCGCCGAGTCGAGGGGCCATTTCAGCCTGTGGTGCATGCTGGCGGCCCCGCTGATCGCCGGCAATGACGTGCGCCACATGGCCCCGGAGGTCCAGGCGATCCTGACGAACAAGGACGTGATCGCGGTGGACCAGGACAAGCTGGGCCACCAGGGCTTCCGGTACCGCGTCGACAAGGACAAGGAGATCTGGGCCAAGGAGCTTTCGGACAAGAACTGGGCCGTGTGCGTGCTCAACACCGGCGACGCCCCGGCCAAGCTCACGCTCGACATGCACGAGCTCTCCTTCCTCACCGAGCAGTACTACGACGTGACCGACCTCTGGACGGGCAAGCCCTCGGGATCGGCGCTGGAGCCCCATACGGCCACCGTGGACGCGCACGACGTGATGCTCTTCAGGCTGAAGCCCGGCTCCTGACACGCGCCATGAACCTCACACGACGGCAGGCCCTGGGTGTCATGGCCGGGGCGATTCCTGCGTTTGGCCTGCGGGGCGCCTCCGCGGCGGCCGCCCCCGACGCCTCGTCGAAGCTGCCCCCCGGGATCAAGCCCGACGAGGGCCCGTTCGCGGGAACCCGGGCCTCCCTCCAGGGCTATCAGGCGCCCGATTGGTTTCGCGACGCCAAGTTCGGCATGTGGGCCCACTGGGGACCCCAGTCGGCGGTCGAGTACGGCGACTGGTATGCCCGCCTGATGTACATCCAGGGCACGGAGCAGTACGACTACCACGTCGAGCACTACGGGCACCCGTCGAAGTTCGGGTTCAAGGACACGATCCCCCTGTGGAAGGCGGAGAAGTTCGACCCGGCGCACCTGATCAAGCTCTATAAGAAGGCCGGGGCCAGGTACTTCATGACGATGGGCGTCCACCACGACAACTTCGACCTCTGGAACTCGAAGCACAACCGCTGGAACGCCGTCAACATGGGGCCAGGCATCGACATCGTCGGGGCCTGGCGCAAGGCGGTCCGGGACGAGGGCCTGCGGTTCGCCATAAGCGAGCACCTCTGGATCACCTACAAGTGGTTCTCGGTCGCGCACGGCTCCGACCAGACCGGGCCGCTGGCCGGCGTCCCTTATGACGGCGCGGATCCCGCGTCGAAGGAACTCTATGTGGATTCGGACGAGGTGTGGGGGGGCGACCTGCCGTGGAACGAGGACCAGATCCCCAACTGGTGGAAGCGCCACTGGCATGACCGCATCACCGACCTGATCGACCAGCACGAGCCCGACCTACTCTATTCCGACGGCTCGCTTCCCTTCGAGGACTACGGCTATTCGGTCCTCTCGCACCTCTACAACACGAGCGCCCGGCGCAACGGGGGCAAGGTCGACGCGGTGTATTTCTCAAAGCGCGAGCGCGACAGCGAGCAGGGCGTCTGCGTCCTCGATAAGGAGCGCGGCGTCCTGGATGATATCCTGCCGAGGCCCTGGCAGACGGACACCTGCATCGGCAACTGGCACTACAAGCGGGGCATGCGCTACAAGACCACCAAGATGGTGGTCGACATGCTCGTCGACATCGTGAGCAAGAACGGGAACCTGATGCTCAACGTCCCCCTTCCCGCGAGCGGGATTCCCGACAGGGAGGAGCTGGACCTGGTCGAGGAGATCACCCAGTGGATGGCCGTGAACAGCGAGGGTATCCACGGGTCGCGCCCGTGGAAGAGATTTGGCGAAGGCAGCCCCGTGCAGGCGCCCAGCCCGGCCGACAAGTCGTTCAACGAGGGGTCGAGGCGGACGCTCGACGCGAACGATGTCCGGTTCACCACCAAGGGGGACGTCCTCTACGCCTTCGTGATGGGAAAGCCGGAGTTCCGCACTGTCATACGCTCCCTCGCCACCGACACGGCGCTCAGGGTCGGCCGGGTGACGGGCGTCGAGCTCGTGGGCCACGACGGGAAACTGGCGTGGACCCAGGACCAGGCGGGCCTATCCATCGGAATTCCCGACGAGCTTCCGTCCAGGCACGCGGTGGCGTTCCGGATCCGGGGCGCCATCTGACGCCGGCGGGAGGCGGCGCTCAGGCGGATGCCTCCGCCCGGGCGCCCGCGATCCTCGAGCGGTAGATCCGGCACACGGTGTCGTGGACCTGCTCCACCGTGATGCGCTTCATGCACACGTTGTCGGTGCAGGCCGTCTGGCGGTTGTTAAAGGCGTTGACGCACGGGCTGCAGGCGATGCCGGCCCATATCGGATGGCTTCGCGGCCCAGGGGCCGCGAACAGGAGCGGCGTCTCGGGGCCGAAGAGCGCCACGACGTCGATGGCCGTGAGCGCCGCAAAGTGCGCGGGGCCGCTGTCGTTCGTGACGAGGACCTCGGCGAGGCCGAACAGCACCAGCAGCTGGCGGAGCGTCGTGCGGCCCGCAAGGCAGACGCACCTCGGGGACCCCGCCGCTCCGGCGATCGCCTCGATTCGGGAGGCCTCCTCGGGCGAGCCGGTGAACCCGATCCACAGTTCCGGGAATTCGGCGGTGAGGCGCGCGGCGAGGGCCCCGTAGTTCGCGGGGTCCCACCGGCGCAGGGGCAGCAGGTCGCTCGCGTTGGCGTTCAGAACCACGAGCCGCGCTCCGGCCGGCACCCCCAGCCCGGCGAGCATGCGCTCCACCCCGGCCCTTTCCCCGGGCCCGGGCTCAAAGGGGGGAAGGGGCCGGCTCTCTGGAGGGACCACGCCAAACGTCGGGAATCCCTCCGGGTCGCCGTCCAGGGCGAGGACGAGGCTCGTGAAGGTCCTGCTCGTGTGCAGGTGGGGATTGTAGAGGACGCGGTGCGTCATCAGGTCGCCCCGGTAGGGCCCCTCGCCAAAATACACGTGGAAGCCGACCCGCGTGCGCGCGCCGCTCAGGTAGGCGATCGCCGCCGAGAAGCGCGAGAAGAACTCCATGTCGATGCACGCGCCGAGGCGCCTGCCGCGGATCGACGACAGGACGCGGACCCCGCTCGTCATCATCGCCCATGCGGAACCCGTGCGCACGGTGAACACGTTCTCCGGGGGAACCAGGCCAATCAGGTCGACGATGAACCGGTTCTCCTCGAAGACCAGGGCGTGGACGTTTCCCCTGCCGACACGCTCGACCGCGCGGCGCACCGCCTCGTGCGCGAGCACGGTCGAACCCTGCTCCGCCAGCTTGAGGAACAGGATGCTTTGGACCGCGCGGGCGCCGCGGCGCCCGCCGAGGAGATCCCCCACGCGGCGCACCGCCGTGAGCAGCGCGCAGACGGGCGCTCCGACCCATCGGTCAAGCCACTGGAGAGTGCGCGCCTCGCTGCTGAATCGTTTCAAGGGGAATCCGCTCGTGAGTGACTTGACTACCCGACGCCAGCCCTGCGAGGCGAGTGAAATGCTCCGTCCCAAAATTTGGTGTTGCTCAACCGGGGATTATGGACGATCCGTACGCCCGTCTAGCGCGAACACGATCGCGACCGGACGCTCAAGAACAACACCCATGCCCTTCGGACAACGAGGCTTCATCGCCATGCGAAAAGCACCCCCGTCCACCCTCGCCGGTCCGCAGGTTTTCCATGAATGGGAAGCTGCGGAGGCGGTGTGACAGCTCTCAAATCCCCGGACCCGCTCGCGGTCTCCCTGGTCGGCAGCATTGACGGATTCGCCGCGGCGAAGGCCGCGGGCGCGAAGCTCGTCATGGTGACCGCGTACGACGCGTGGTCGGCCCGCCTGCTGGCCGACGCGCCGGTCGACTGCCTCCTCGTGGGCGACAGCGCGATGATGGTCGTGCACGGCGAGAAGGACACCCTTGGCGCCACCCCCGAGCTCATGGTGATGCACACCCGCGCGGTGGCCCGCGGGGCCCCGGGGAAATTCATCGTCTCCGACATGCCGTTCCTGGCCGCGCGAAAGGGCGAGGCGCACGCCCTTGACTGCGCGTCGATGCTCCTGCGGGCGGGCGCCCACGCCGTGAAGATCGAGGGAGCATTGGGGCACGCGCACGTGATCCGGCACCTGGTCGAGTCGGGTATCCCCGTCATGGGGCACCTCGGGCTCACCCCGCAGTGGGTGCGCGGCATGGGCGGCTTCAAGGTGCAGGCCCGGGACGCGGAGGGCGCCGACCGCCTCAAGGAAGACGCCGTCGCGCTCGAGCTGGCGGGCGTCTTCGCCCTCGTCCTCGAATGCATCCCGCAGGGCCTCGCCTCGAGCGTCACGTCCATGCTGGCGATTCCAACGATCGGCATCGGTGCGGGCGCCGGGTGCGACGGCCAGGTGCTCGTCCTCCACGACATGCTCGGGCTCAACCCCGACTTCAAGCCGAGGTTCGCCCGCCGGTTCGCCGACGGGGCCGCCCTTGTGCGGAGCGGCGCCGCCCGGTTCGCCGATGCCGTCAGGCGCGGCGAGTTCCCCCGGGAAGAGGAGGGCTTCTAGCCGTGCCTCGCATCTTCAGGACCGTTCACGCATGGACTGCGGAGCGCGCCGCCCTGGACCTGACGCCGCTCCGCATTGGCTTCGTGCCCACGATGGGCGCCCTTCACGCCGGCCACCGCTCCCTTCTCGAGAGGGCCCGTGCGGAGAACGAACGCGTCGTGATGAGCATCTTCGTCAATCCAACGCAGTTCGACAACCCCGCGGACCTTTCGGCCTATCCGCGCACGCTGGAGGCCGACCTCGCCTTCGCGGGCGGCCTGGCGGACGACGTGCTTGTCCCCGAGGCAAGCGAGATCTACCCGGACAGGTTCCGCTACCGGATGACGGAATCCGACTTCAGCCGGACGCTCGAGGGCGCGCACCGGCCGGGGCACTTTGACGGCGTCCTCACGGTGGTGCTGAAGCTTCTCAACCTTGTGCGCCCCCATCGCGCCTATTTCGGGGAGAAGGACCGCCAGCAGCTCGAGCTTGTGAAGGGCATGGTCCAGGCCCTCTTCCTGCCGGTCGAGGTGATCCCCTGCCCCACCGTCCGCGACCCCGACGGCCTCGCGCTCAGCTCCCGCAACCGCCGCCTCTCGCCCGCCGCCCGCGCGCGGGCGGCATCCTTCCCGCGCATCCTGCGCGAATCGCCCAGCCCCGCGGAGGCCCAGGCGGCCCTGGGCCGGGCCGGATTCGGGGTGGACTACGTGGAGGACCGCGAGGGCGTGCGTTCGGCCGCCATCCGCCTGGAGGAGGTCCGCCTCATCGACAATGTCCGGCCGTAACATCGCCTTCGTCCTCACCGGCTCCATTGCCGGCTACAAGGCGTGCGACGTGATCTCGCGCCTCGTTCAGCGCGGCCATCACGTCCGTGCCGTCGCCACCGAGTCGGCGCTTCGCTTCGTGGGGACCGCGACCCTCGAGGGCCTGACCGGCGAGCGAGTGCTCACCGACCTCTTCGAACCGGGTGCGGCCCTCGAGCACATCCAGATGACCCGTTGGGCCGACGCCGTCCTTGTCTGCCCGGCGACCGCCCACACCCTCAGCCGGTTCGCCGCCGGCCTTGCCGACGATCTGACGGGCGCCTTGTTCCTGGCGCACGACCGCTCGAAGCCGTTCCTGGTCGCCCCGGCGATGAACCCGGCGATGTGGAGCCATCCCGCCACGCGCGAGACCGTGGCCAAGCTGCTCCGCTGGGGCGTTCACTTCATCCCGGTCGGCGAAGGGCGCACGGCATGCGGCGAGCTTGGGGAGGGGCGAATGGCCGAGCCGCCTGTCGTTGTCGCCGCTGTCGAGGCGGCGCTCGCCCGCCCGGCCCGGCGCCTGCGGGTGCTTGTGACAAGCGGCGGCACGGCGGAGCCGATCGACGGGGTGCGCGTCCTGACGAATGCCAGCAGCGGCCACACCGGCGCCATGGTTGCCGAGCACCTGGCGTCCTGCGGCCACGAGGTGGTGCTTCTGCGGGCGCGCGGTTCGGCGCCGTGTCCCGCGGGATGCCGCGAGGAGACCTTCCTGTCGTTCGCCGAGCTTGACGACGCCCTGGGCCGAATCCTCTCCGCCGAGCGCTTTGACGCCGTGGTGCACGCCGCGGCCGTGAGCGACTTCGGTGTCGAGGAGATCCTGGACGGAGGCGGGGGGCGCCGACCCGGCGCGGGTAAGCTCGATTCCGAGTCGGCCCCCGTCCTTCGCCTGAGGCCCCTACCGAAACTGGTCGACGGCCTTCGCGCTCGCAGCCATAACGACGCCGTGAGAGTCGTGGCCTTCAAGCTGACCTCGGGGGGGCAACGGGCCGACGGCATTTCGGAGGTCCGTTCGCTCATGGAGCGCTCCGGCGCCGACGTGGTCGTCCAGAACGATCTCTCCGAGCGGGCGGGACCGGACGCGTTTCCCGCCACGATCCACTTTCGCGACGGAAGACCGCCCGAGCGCTGCGCAACGCGGCCGGAGCTCGCCGCCGCGCTCGAGAGCACCCTCGCCGGAACACCGGCAACGGCGCCGGCCTAGGAACCCCATGCTCCTCTGCCTCGACATCGGCAACACCCAGATCCACGGCGGGGTATTCGTCGGCGACACGCTCCTCTGCCAGTTCCGGAAGTCGACCCAGCCGCTCGGGTCCACCGACGAGCTCGGGATATTCCTGGTCGCCGTCCTGAGGGAGAACAACGTCGACCCCTGCGCCGTGGACCGGGTCGCCGTGTGCTCGGTAGTCCCCGCCGCGCTGCATCCGGTGCGGGGAGCGAGCAAGCAGTACTTCAGGCGGGAGCCGTTTGTCCTGCAGGCGGGCGTGAAGACGGGCCTGAAGGTCCGTTACCGCAATCCCCTCGAGGTCGGGGCGGACCGAATCGCCGGGGCGATCGCTGCCGCCCACAGGCAGCCTGCGCGCAACCTTATCGTGGTCGACTGCGGCACCGCGACGACCTTTGACGTCATCACCGCGGACGGGGACTACCTCGGCGGCGTCATCCTGCCCGGAATGGGCGTCTCGGCCGAGACCCTGGCGAGCCGGACGGCGAAGCTGCCGCGCGTCGAGATCGCGAGGCCCGAGGCCGTGCTCGGCCGCTCGACGGTCGAGAGCATCCAGTCGGGCCTCTTCCACGGCCACGTTGGGGCCATCCGCCACATCGTCACGCTGCTCACCCGGGAGGTCTTCGGCGGGGAGAAGCCGCACGTCACGGGCACCGGCGGGTTCGCACGGATGCTCGAAGGGGAGCTTCTGTTCGACGAGGTCGTGCCGGAGCTCGTGCTCCTGGGGCTGAAGCACGCGGAGGCGCTCAACCGCGAGGGGGCTGCAAGGGCGTAGACCCTCCGCGCCGACGGGCCGGGGCTCAGGCCCGGCCGGTAGGCGACCCCATGAAAACCCTCCTCCTCGCAGCCTACCTGGCGACATGGGCGTTCATTCCGCACCTGCTGCTGCTGAAGAAGCGGCCTTCGGCGACGCTGGCCTGGCTCTGGGCGATCGTGTTCATCCCGTTTGTCGGCGCGCTCGCCTATTTCGCGCTTGGTACCGACAGGCTGAAGCGCCGCCGGCTGCGGCGCCGCAGCCTCTACTCGGCGCGTTCCACGCGGAGCAGCGCCCCCGAGACCACGACGGACCCCGCGACGGCGCGCATGCTCGAAAGGGTCTCCCAGCGGGACCGGCAGTTCTTCCAGCTGCTGTCCCGCATCAACCAGCTTCCCGTCAGTTCCTCGGCCAGCCTCCGCATCCTGCGCGACTCCGTCGAGTTCTACTCGGCCCTGGAGGAGCGGATCCGGGGCGCAAGGCACCACGTCCACCTGGAGTTCTACATCTGGAACCCGGACGGCACCGGCGCGCGGTTTCTCGGCCTGCTGGTCGACGCCGCAAGGCGCGGGGTGGTCGTCCGCCTGCTCCTTGACGGCGTGGGCTCGCACGGCTTCACGGAGAGCCTTCTTGCGGACCTGCTGGCCGCGGGCGGCCGTTTCTCGTGGTTCCAGAGCCTGGACCCCAAGCGCAACCGCTTCTTCCTCAACCTAAGGAACCACCGCAAGCTTCAGATTGTCGACGGCGCCGTCGCGTTTGTCGGCGGAATGAACATCGGCAAGGAGTACGAGGGCCTCGACCCTAACCTGGGCCACTGGAGGGACGTGCAGGTTGAGGTCGACGGTCCCGTCGCGCGCGAACTGCAAGACGTGTTTGCGGACGACTGGTTCTTTGCGACCGGCGAGAAGATCTCCGCGCCGGAGTACTTCCCCGCGCCCGGACCCGCGGCGCGCCACCTCACCCACGTCGTGCTCGGAGGCCCGGACCGGCGGAACGAGCCGATAAGCAAGTCCATCGTCAGCCTGCTGAACGAGGCCAGCGAGCGCGTCTGGATCGCGACCGGGTATTTCGTGCCGGACGACGTCATTCTCGCGGCGCTCGAGCTGGCCGCCAGCCGGGGCGTCGACGTGAGGCTGCTCATCTCGGAGAGGAACGACCATCCGTGGCTGGTCGTCGTGGGGCGCTCGTACTACTCGCAGCTGCTGGCCGCGGGCGTGCGGATATTCGAGTACTCGGTCGGCATCAACCACGCGAAGGTCATGCTGGCCGACGACCGGTGGGCGATGATCGGATCGGCCAACCTGGATTACCGGTCGATGCGCCTGAACTTCGAGCTCAACGTGCTGTTCCACTCGGCGGAGCACAACGGTGAGCTCGCCCGTATCCTCGAGCACGACTTCAGCCTTTCCCAGGAGATCGACCCGGCGGTGTTCGCAAAGCGGCCCTTCCGGAGGAGGTTCCTGGAGGCCGCGCTTAGGCCCCTCTCGCCGATGCTCTAGGCGACGATCAGGACGTTGTCGACGTCCGGACCCTGTCGCAGGCGGTCTGCGCCCTGAGCCAGGCCGCGCCGACCTTGTCCTTCTCCTGGTCCCAGGTCTCGGGCGTCGCGCGGCCCGCCTCCTCGACCATCGACTTGAGATAGGCCTGGGAGTCGTTGAGCTCCTTCATCGCAAAGTCCCAGTCCGTCGTGCTCGCGGTCATTGCCGCGCGCTTCGCGTTCATTTCTGAGATCTGTCCGGCCAGCTCGTTTTCCAAGGAGGCCGCCCCTGCGGCGAATTCGGCGCGTTGTGCGAATGGCAAGTCCTTGATCGCCGCCCACGTGTCGGAGGCCTGGACCGACGCCGAACCGCTTGCGACCGGAGTCGCCTTCACGGTCTTCGCGGGGGGGACGGCAGGCACAGTCACGCCCGTGCGGTCCGGGGTCGGCGTATTCCTTGTAGTGGCTGACTTGTTGCTCGGGGTGCATCCGGACCAAAAGAGAAGAACGAGGCCGGCGCCCATGGCGACCGGGGTTAGAAAAGTAAGTGTCTTCATAGAGTTCTGCATTCGGCCCCAATATGAACCGGCAGTAGGTCCAGAAAAATGGGGTCATCACCTAGCTCATAGTAACCCGGTGGCCAACTTGGTTGCGCCACGGCACGCGTTTCCCGCGACCGGGCGTGAAAGATTTGACCCCCGAACGGCCGCCGCCAACCCTTGGCCGCGATCCATGAGCGGTACCGAATTCTGAAAACATAACCTGTTTTACTCCATGACGATGCCGACCTATTCCCACTCCAAAAGACAACCCCAGGCCAAGCCCAAGTCTTCCCCTAAACAACCTTGAAGGAGCCCAGCCATTCAGACCGGCAGCTGAGGTGCTTCCGCAAGAGGAAGTATCGCACCCAGGGAGATGCGCTTGACGCCGCGCTCTGCGCCGGAGTCGAGCGCCAGCGCAAGGCCTACCTTTGTCCCTACTGCAGGCAATGGCACCTGACGACGGTCGAGTGAACCATGCGCGTTGCGGGAAGGCGGAGCTCGACCCGGACGGGGCGCCGGACTAATGGATCGCAGCGGCAGCGCCACCCCAAAGCACCCGAGGCATGATGACAATCTCACGACGCGATGCACTGAAAGCAATGGCCGGCACGGCCGCCCTTGCCGCCCTGCCGCTCGCGCGATCGGAAGAGGCCAAACCCCTCCCGGCCGCGACCGCCGCAGCCGGCCCGGGCGGCTCCCTCAGGCATTCGGTGTGCCGCTGGTGCTACAAGGACATCCCCCTCGACGACCTTGCGCGCGAGGCCAAGCGCATCGGGCTGGAGTCGGTCGAGCTGCTCGAGCCTCCGGAATGGCCGGTGGTCCGGAGGCACGGGCTCACGTGCGCGATGGCGATGGGGACGACGCGGATTCCCGAGGGTCTGAACCGCGTCGAGCACCACGCCGTCATGGTGCCCGGGATGATCGAGCGCATCGGCGCCTGCGCCGACGCCGGACTTCCGAACGTGATCTGCTTCTCCGGGAGCCGCGGCGGCATGGACGACGAGCTCGGCCTTGCCAACTGCGCCGTCGCGCTCAGGCAGATTGTCGGCGCGGCGGAGAAGCGCAGGGTCACGGTCTGCATGGAGCTCCTGAACAGCAAGGTCGACCACCACGACTACATGTGCGACCACACGGCCTGGGGCGTGGAGCTCGTGAAGCGCGT
>Ga0265313_10000781_pt1 | contig 32156 bp, 34 predicted proteins | sample 4123metaG_FD_203122 | JGI IMG/M metagenome (GOLD analysis project Ga0265313, IMG submission 203122) | Rhizosphere microbial communities from Carex aquatilis grown in University of Washington, Seatle, WA, United States - 4-1-23 metaG | ecosystem: Host-associated > Plants > Roots > Rhizosphere >... | reverse complement strand
GGACGTTCGTCGCGACCCCGCCCGCAGCGGAAAGGCAGGTGGAGGATAAAGGGGGCGGAAAGTGGATGGATAGATTTTCGGAGAGGGCTGGAAACGCTGGGTCTGCGCCCCCTCCAGCATAGGTGGGCGCGCCGACTATCGCCGCATCGACCGGACCACCGGCACGAGCGCCGCAAGATAGGCCGCGAGCACCAGGCCCAGCATCACCGGCGCGACGATGGCCCCCGGTTCCGCTTGAGGCAGCGCCAGTACCTGGTTGATGACGATGAGCGCGGACATCAGGACGCCGAACACGAGCAATGCCGGCGCAAGGGCGAAGCCGAGCGGCCTGCGCCGAAGCAGCGATGCTCCGACCATCGCCTGGGCGGGCAGGAAGAACGACAGGTCGATCACCTGTACGGGATTTGTCGGCAAGCCGGAGGCGCGCAGCACATCGGGCGTCGACCCGCTCATGATGGCGGGCACGATCTCCTTCAGCCACAGGGCGGCGAATAGCGCGGCGACCGCGACGAGCAGCCACCCGGTGAAGCGCGCGGTGCCCCTGCCCTGCAGTTCACGTAGCGGCGGCCTCATGGCGCCGGCGACAAGTCCGATGAGCGAATATCCCGCGAGGCCGAGCGTCGCGCAGTAGACCAGGAACAGCGCGTTGAAGTGCACGTCGAACGTGTAGATGAGAAACGAATAGACGACGAAGAGCACGCCGCCCGTGAGGACGCTGGTCGCGATGGCAGACCCACGCAGCGAGAGGATGGCGCCGGCGAGAAGCAGCGGACAGACGACGACAAGATCGAACCAGTCCTGCGCCAACGCCTGAACCGCCCAGCCCGGCGCTTCGTTCGCATAGGTCGCGGGCAGCAGCACGCCGCCCAGCGACGCTACGGCCATGAACCCGGCAGCGGCAAGCGCCAGCCCGATGGGCCAGCGCGAGCGGTCGAGGATCGTGGTCCATTGGACATTTGCGAGCTGCACGAGGGGGAACCCGTGATGTTGGAGGCGACAGCGTACCGGCCGGTGTCGCGTGGGATTTTGATCCAGGGCAAATTGCCAGAATGGTCCGATCCATCCGCCAACGCTGGTGTATCCGCCCCCAGGGTGTATCCATGAGCCATGAGAACGGGCTTCGAGGAAATTCAGGCGGCCTACAATAGCGGCTCCCAACGGGCGCGCGTGTGGACCGAGGGCTGGGTCGCGCGCGAAGCCTACTGCATCAACTGCGGCAGTCCGAAAATCGAGAAGGCGACGAACAACAGCCCGGTGCTGGACTTCGTCTGCCCGGTCTGCGCCGACCAGTTCGAGGTCAAGGCGCAGAAGAAGGCGTTCGGCGCGAAGGTAGCCGACGGCGCATATTTCACTAAGATCGAGCGGCTGAAATCCGCGACCAATCCGAACCTGATGCTGGTCAACTACGATCCGTCGAAGTTCGAAATACGCAACGTCTGCATCGTGCCCCGGCACTTCTTCGTGCCCGATATCATCGAGAAGCGCCCTCCCCTCGCCGAAACCGCGCGGCGCGCGGGATGGATCGGCTCGAACATCCTCATCGGCAAGGTGCCCGAGGCAGGCCGCATCTTCGTGCTCCGCGACGGCATCGCCGAGCCCAAGGACCGCGTCCTCGCCAAGTGGAAGGAAACGCTGTTCCTGCGGCGCACCGGGAGTCGAGGCGCGCGGCTGGCTGGTCGAGGTGATGAAAGCCGTCGACCTCATCGGTCGACCGGAGTTCGCGCTCGATGACGTCTATGCGCACGAGGCGCGGCTGAGCGCGATCTATCCGGACAACAACAATGTGCGGCCGAAGATCAGGCAGCAGCTCCAGGTGCTACGTGATAATGGCTATCTGGAATTCCTCGGTGGTGGCCGCTACCGTCTCCGCGCGGGAGGGACGTGACATGGCCTGGTATCGCAACCACTATCACTGCGGCGACTGCGGCACGGACTGGGAGGACGAGTGGTCCTGCTGCTGCGACGATGAGTGCCCGGAGTGCGGATCGGGTGATTGGTCGCCGACCAAAAGCGACAACCTAACCTTCCAAATCGAGGAAGATGGTGAGGCTGTTATCATACGGATGTCGTCTCGTAACGCGGAGCATACGCCAAACTACGCAGAGGTTGCGATAGCTCTCAGCGTCTCGTCGGCCGAGGCATATGTGAACATGCGCGCCGCAACCTACTGGGACTGACTTTTCGAAGTCTACACCTTCAGGCCTTGGCAAAGGGTCAATCCCACTGCCTGTCGCGGCCACAGCTGGCGTCAATACTCAGGCGGGCCCAAACACATTTCGCTCCAAAAACCCATTCCGGAACTTGCCATTGGGATCACACCGGCCGGCCAGTGCGCGGAAATCACCGAGCCGCTCGTAGCGCGACATGACCTCGGCACCGGAGAGCTCGAACAGCTTGCCCCAGTGCGGGCGCGGTGCAAATGGACGGAGCACGGCTTCCGCGGCTTCGAGCGCGGCCTTCAACTCCGGAACGCGATGGAAGGCGAAGTGCAGCGCGACGCTGTCCTGATGGTAGGTCGTGCTGAGCCAATGCTCGTCGGCGGCGACCGTCCGGATTTCGGAAACGAGCAAGGCGGGGTGCAGTTGGGCCTCGATGGACTTGATTGCCCGAAGCGCCGCGGGCGCGTCGGACCGCGGAATAAAGTACTCGGCCTGCACCTCGTTACCGCTCGATGGCAGCGTGCTGATCCGCGCGTGCGTCAGCCGGTCGAACCACGGACCCGGGACGCCGCGCTGGGCGGTCATGCCACTAGGGTCACCACCCCAGATGGGACTGCACTCGCCCGGCGCGGGATGACCGCCCAGCAGTTCGGCCGGCATCGTGGCGCCGGCGAGGCTCTTGACGAACGCCTGGTCGACCCGATCGCCGTTCCAGTGCGTGAACAGGCTCACGCTGTAGGCGCTGCCCATGAGCCAGTCGAAATTGTCAACGACCTGCTCGAAATCGAGCCGGTGGTAGACGTCCTGCCGCATTTGAAACGACGGGACCAGGTCGAGCGTGATCGACACGGTGGGGCCTAACGCGCCGAGGGCGACAACTGCGCCGTTGAAATCCGCGTCGCCGCGCTTGAGCCGCAGCAGCTCGCCCGAGGCGGTGACGATCTCGAGCGCCGCGACCGACGCTGCGAGGTTCGGGTTCTTGTTGCCGGAGCCGTGGGTCGCGGTAGAGGTCGCTCCCGCTACGGTGAAATCGGGCGACGAGGCGAGATTGAACAGCGCCCAGCCGGCGGCATCGAGCACCGGCGTGAGCTCGGAATAGTTGATGCCGCCATCCACGGTGACGGTGCGGTTTGCCGCGTCGATGTCGATGCGGCGATCCATCCGGCGCAGCGTGACGAGATCACCCGAGGTGTCGGCGATGTCGTGGAATGAGTGCCGAATGCCGATGGGCCGGAGTTTCGAAGACCGGCGGACCAGATCCTGCACCTCCCCGATGGTGCGCGGATAGTGCGTCGCGGCTGCGTTGAAGGCAAAATGCCCTGACCAGTTGTGGGTGATGTGGTCGCTCTCGGCCATGGGATCGCTCAGCGCTCCAAACTTTCATGCGTCACTACCTGCCGCAACCTGGCCAATCCCCGCCCTCAGCGCCAAAGCCAGCGCATCGTCTGGGGGAATATCGCGGCGCCGTGCCGGCGATCGTGGGCGCCCTGACCGTACTCGAAGCGGTAGTCGTAGCCCTTGTAGCGCAGCGCCATCGCCATATCGAAATTGGCGACCGTCCAGCTGCCGTTCGTGTTGTCGAGGTCGGCGACGGCGCCCTGCAGGAACACGCGGATCGGCTTGCGCCCGTTCTTGCGCACCCGCGGCACATAGGCGTGGCCGCCGCGAATGTCGGTGAAGCTGCCGACGTGGCTGACGACACGCGCAAAGGAATCGGGCCGCTCCCAGGCGAGGTTGAACGCGCAGATGCCGCCAGAACTCATGCCGACGCTGGCCCGGCGGGCCGGATCGGTCGAGATCGCGTAGTCGGCGGTGACGAGCGGCAGCAACTCGTCGTGCAGCAGACGCGAATAGGCGTCGCTCAGCGAGTCATACTCAAAGCTGCGGTTGCCGCGCGAATTGGGCACCTCGTTGGGCAGGTCGCCCGGTTCGACGAAGAGACCAATGGTGGGCGGGATGTCGCCGCGAGCGATGAGGTTGTCGAGGACGATGGGCGCGTTGAAATCGTCGCTCAGATAGAAGCGCCCATCCTGGAAGACGACGAGGTTGGCAGGCTGCGCGGCGGCGTATTGCGCGGGGATGTAAAGCGTCCAGTCGCGGGAGACACTAGGAAACGCCCCGGTCGCGGCGCCGGTGTGGCGGTGGGTCGTCAGCGTCCCGCGCGGAACTCCCGGCTGGGACACGGAGTCCGGACCCAGCGGCGGGGACTCTATCGCACACGCGGCGGCGAAGGCCGCCTCGTCAGCGGGGTTGGCAAGGGCCGATGACGGATTGGGAATGTCGAGGGTCACGAGAGGCATGGAACGAGGGTGTCCTGATCTTGCAATTGAACAGCGCGTTTGCGCGGCAGCTACCGCTCCAACCTATCATATACGTCACCTTCTTCGGGTTGACGCTATCCCGCCCGAGCCGCCGGATCTTGTCGGCCTCGTAGTCGGCGAATTCCCCTCGAACCACTCGAAATGCGAATCCCCATCGGCAGCATACGCATCGCGAGACGCCAGGACCATGCGGCGGCTCCGGCAGATGATCACCGCGCGGCCGGCGAAGTCCTCGCGGGCCTCTCCACGCCGCGTGCGCCGCATTTGCTCAGGAGATGTGTGCTCTCCAGTTGCCAGGAACGTCGGTCCAATGGTCGAGGCAGCTGCGCCAGGCCTTGAGGGCGTCACCGAGGCCTTTGATGTCGAAAGTCGCAATGACGGTGCCGGTCTCATCCAGCATCTCGAGCGGAGGGTTGCCGGGAATCTCGAGGCCCGAGGTGATCGCATCGACTACGTCGGTGGGAGCGACCAAGGCGACGTACTGCCCCTGATATTGCCACTCGCCGAACGATAGCTTCCGGTCGGGCCCGACCCTCAGCTCCACCGACCCGCGGCGCGGCTCGAAATGCCAGGCCGGCCGCCTGGCCCTGATCACGCTGTTGGCGAGATTGCCGAGGATCTCGAACGTTTCGTCGGTAGTCATTCGCGCATCGCAGATCGGGTTGCCGGCGGCCTCGCCCCGAAAGACGATCCACGGGTCCTGCCGGTAGAGCAGCACCGGCTCGGCCGCCACGGTGGTGGTGGCGACAGCCAACGAAACGGCAAGGGCCAGCATCAAGCGCATCGCTCTCCCCTACAGCTTGTCGGCGCAGGCCTTCCACGCATCGAGCGCCTTGCTCATGCCGGTCACCTTGAACGTCGCGATGTTCTTGAGGGTGTCGTCCTTGATGTTGAGGGTCTCGACGTCGCTGCCGAGCGTGACCATCAAGAGGTAAAGTCCCTTGGCGTTACTGGTGCCGGCGTGCACGGAGAAGCCGGCATAGAGCGCGTTCATGCCGAAGCCCGAACCCTCGCCGGCAACCACATGCATCATCCCGACGTGGCGCGCGAAGTTCCAGTCCTTGCCGGCGACATTGATGAGCGCGCCCTCTTTCAGCGCGGCCAGCTCGAAGAGCCGGTCCTCGGTGAGCACGCGCGCGTCGCACATCTGTCCGTCGGCGCTTCCCGTGACGGACCAGGGCGGCGTGTCGTAGAGCACCTTGTCCTGGCCGGACGCAGTGCCCGCGGCCAGCGGTGCCATCGGCACGAGGATGAGAAGGCAGGCGATCAACGCGGGCGCACGCATGAGGCCATCCTCCGAAGCCTTGCCGCCAAGCGGCAATGGCCTCAGAGTTTCATGCGGGACTCCGCCGATCGTTGATGTGGCTCAACCGGCGCTTAGCGCTCGAGCCGCTTATACGTCACCTTCTTCGGGTTGACGCTGTCGGGCCCGAGCCGCCTGATTTTGTCTGCCTCGTAGTCGGCGAAATTGCCCTCGAACCACTCGAAGTGCGAATCCCCCTCATAGGCCAGCATATGTGTGGCCAATCGGTCGAGGAACATGCGGTCGTGGGAGATGATCACGGCGCAGCCGGCGAATTCTTCGAGCGCTTCTTCGAGCGCCGCCAGCGTTTCGGTGTCGAGGTCGTTGGTGGGCTCGTCGAGGAGCAGGACGTTCGCTCCGCTCTTCAGCATCTTGGCGAGGTGCACGCGGTTGCGCTGGCCGCCCGAGAGGTTGCCGACCTTCTGCTGCTGATCCGCGCCCTTGAAGTTGAAGGCGCCGGTGTAGGCGCGCGAGTTCATCTCGCGCTTGCCTAGCAGTAGAATCTCGTTCCCGCCGGAGATTTCCTCCCACACAGTCTTGTTGGGGCTGAGCGTGTCGCGGCTCTGGTCGACATAGCCCATGTGGACGCTCTCGGCGACGGTGACCTTGCCCTTGTCTGGCTTTTCCTGGCCGGTGAGGATGCGGAACAGCGTGGTCTTGCCGACGCCGTTCGGGCCGATGACGCCGACGATGCCGCCGGGCGGCAGGCTGAAGGTAAGGTTGTCGATGAGCAGCCGATCGCCGTAGCTCTTCGATAGTCCCTCGATGTCGATGACGTTCTGGCCCAGCCGCTCGCCGGGTGGAATGATGATCTGGGCGGTGTTGGACTGGGTGCGCGCCTCGTTGACCTTGACCAGCTCGTCATAGGCGCGGATGCGCGCTTTGGACTTGGCCATGCGCGCCTGCGGGCTCTGGCCCATCCATTCGGCCTCGCGCTGCAGCACCTTCTGGCGGGCGACGTCCTCGCGCTCTTCCTGCGCGAAGCGCTTGGCCTTGGAACCGAGATAGGCCGAGTAATTGCCTTCGTAGGGAATACCGCGGCCGCGATCGAGTTCGAGGATCCAGCCGGTGACGTTGTCGAGGAAGTAGCGGTCGTGGGTGATGATCAGCACCGCGCCGGGGAATTCGCGCAGGTGCTTTTCGAGCCACTGCGTGGTCTCGGCATCGAGATGGTTGGTGGGCTCGTCGAGGAGCAGCAGGTCGGGCTTCGACAGCAGCAGGGCGCAAAGCGCGACGCGGCGCTTCTCGCCACCCGAGAGATTGTCGACCGAGGCATCGCCCGGCGGGCAGCCGAGCGCTTCCATCGCGACGCCGACCTGGGCTTCGAGGTCCCAGAGGTTCTGGGAATCGATGGTGTCCTGGAGCTTGGTCGCCTCCTCGGCGGTCTCGTCGGAATAGTTCATCATCAACTCGTTGTAGCGGTCGACGATGGCCTTCTTTTCCGCGACCCCGGTCATCACGTTGCCGAGCACGTCGAGCGCCGGATCGAGCTGCGGCTCCTGCGGCAAATAGCCGACGCGCGCGCCATCGGCGAGCCAGGCTTCACCGACGAAATCGGTGTCGATGCCGGCCATGATGCGGAGCAGCGTCGACTTGCCCGAGCCGTTGGGCCCGAGCACGCCGATCTTGGCATCGGGGTAGAAACTGAGGCGGATGTTGTCGAGGACCTTCTTGCCGCCGGAATAGGCCTTCGACAAATCGTGCATGTGGTAGATGAACTGGCGCGCCATGTATCCTGCCGCTAGGCTGAGTTTTGGAGTGGGTATGTAGGGCAAGCCCCACGGGCGGGCAACACTTGGAGGATTTCAGATGAAGCGGATTTCCGCGGTTTTCGCGTGCCTCGTGTTCGCGGCGTCACTGCCGGTGCCGGCATTCGCGGCCGGCAAGGTGCCGACCGCGCCGGGCAATTGCGCCGAGACCAGCATCAAGGATATCGGCACGCGCCTCGATGGTGTGGCCGACAGCGGCAGCGCGCTCGACTATGCCAACGGCATCGACGGCGTCAGCTACGACACGGTGCCCGAAGTGACCAGCGCCAAGGCCGGCGACAAGGTGGAGCTCTGCCTCGTCTCGCTGCCGCAGAACTGCCCCAAGGGCGACGATCGCGGCAAGGTGTGGCTGGCGGTCGATCTGAAGACGCATCAGTTCTGGCAGCTGCCCGACGCCGAGCACATGTGTGGCGGGGCGTGAGCCGCACGGCTACCCTCGGCTGGACCAGGCCACAGGGCACGTCTAGATTGGCGTGGCGGTAGTCAGACTTTGGGTGCTTGATGCAGAAGTTCAGTTCGTACGTGCTGTCTGGACTGCTCGTGGCGTCGGTGCTGACACCGGCGCTGTCGTTTGGCGACGACCGCACGATCCATCTCGAAATCCAGCCGCAGGGCGACAATACCGCAGACGTGCACGTCGGCGGCGACGGGACCTACTCGGTCGTCCTGGCCGAGGTGCTTGCGCTCAGAAACGATACGACGAGGACTAACGACCAGATCGTCGCCTTCATTACCGCCAATCGCGACAGCTTGCCGCCGCCGTACTATCTCGAGGCCGTGCGGCGCACCTGCGTGTCGGCCCCGGACGCCGCACTGGCCTGGCTCACGCTTTACAGCATCCGGGCGCGCTACGACGCGATGCGCTGCACCGACGCCACCGCCATCGACAACGTGCAGGCGACGATTGGCTGGGTGAACTTTCGCGAATGTGCGTCGCACCTGCCGGCGGGTCAGGCGAGCTTCAACGCCAGCCTCGCCAAGACCCTCGCCGAACCGGACCTGTTCCAGTCCGCCGCATCACCCTGGTGGATCTGCTCGGGTGGGTCGAGCCTGCTGAACAAGCTCAGCAGCGACGTGCCCGAGGGAGCCAGCCAGGGTCCGCAGGTGACGGTCGCCGACGCCGACTGGCTACGGCCCGAAAGCGACTGGCCGGCCATCCAGCAGAACCTGACCGACCTGGTCAAAAAGGCGCTCGCGCAGTAGGCGAGCCCGGCCGCGATCAGCCCGCGTGCCGCTGCACGACGACGCCGACCCAGCCCTGCCCGTCATATTCCTGGTAGCCGTGGGTCTTGGCGAACGCGACCTGCGCGCCGGTGGCGTCGATGTAGCTGCCACGGGCCTCGCCGCGATCGGCGAGCTCATAGGTGCCGAACAGCGTCGTCTCATCGGTCGAGGCGATGATCCGCCGCTTGCCGTCGAGCAGCATGACGGTGGTGCGCTCGACCTCATCGGCAGCCAGCGCGATCTCGTTGCGCACGATCGAAGCGCCCTGCAGCTCCCAGTCGAAATAGACGCCGAGTGCGCCGAGCACGCGGCCGTGCGTGTCGCCGCCTTCGCGCACCGCGGTGCCGTAGATCAGCACCTGCCGACCGGACTGCGATCGTGAACGGCGCACCTCGTCGGCGACGTAGGCGTCGCCGGACTTGAGTGCGATGGCGTTCTGGAACCAGACCGCAGTGTGGTAGTCGAGCGCCCTCACCTTGTCGCGATAGGCGCCATTGGCCGTGGTCACGGCCCGGCCGCGCGCGTCGACCAGCACCAGGTCGGAGTAGACCGTATAGTAGCGGTGGATGACGCCGAGCCGCTCGGTGGCGCGCGCGATGTTGTCCGGGGTTGGATCCTGCAGCGCCCGCCACAGCCAGGTGTCGGTCGCCCACCAGCGGACGTCGGCGGTGCGCTCGTAGAGGTTGCGCACGATCAGCTGCACCAGCGATTCGGCGAGATCGATGAGCCGCGCACCCTCGAGCACGTCGACCAGCTTGCGGCTCTCGGCGATGCGCGTCTGCACGCGGTTCTGGAACAGGTCGGCGGCGTCCGCCGCCTGGCCCGCGAGCCGCTGCACCTCGTTGGCGACCACCGAGAAACTGCGCCCGGCGTCGCCGGCGCGCGCCGCCTCGATCACCGCGTTGAGCGCGAGCAGCTTGGTCTGCATCACCACCTGGCGGTTGGCGACGCCGTAATGCTGCAGGTCGGAATTGATCTGTTCGATAACGCCCCGCACCCCATCGGGGGCGGTCGCTGTGGCGTGCACCTCGCTCACGGCTTCCCCTCGTCTGACTCGCGGGGGGAGGATGGCGCTATCGCTGGAAATGCCTAGGCGCTAAATCGACGGGCAAACCAGACCTGCGCCAAATGCATGACAGCAAAGGCCTTTTAGCTGGCGATCTCCTCGAGCAGCCAATTGCCGATCGGCCAGAGCGCTGCGTAGTGCCGCGCCGCGACGTCAAGGAAGTCTGCCTTGGCCGCAGCGCTTGCCGGCAGCTCGACGCCGGCATGTAGTCCTTCGAACAGCAGGTACGGCTCGCGGTCGGGCTCGGTACTGAACCCGCGCGGCAGCAGCTTGCGGGTCTTGCCGCCGAGTTCGTAGCCGGCCTTCTCGATCTTGGCGACCGCCGCGAGCAGCGCCTTGCCCGAGCGCGGATGGATCACCGCCTGCCGGTAGCTGTCGAGCACGTCCTTTTCGAATTGATACATGCCGACGCCCAGATACACCTGCTTGGCACCGAGCCCGAACCAGAAGCCCGGCCGGTGCCAGTCCTTGTTGTCGCCGTGCCAGAACCAAAGGTTGAGGTGGTCCTTGTAGGGCCGCTTGTCCTTCGAGAAGCGGATGTCCCGGTTGATGCGGTGCATCGACCGATTGACCTTCGCCTCGAACTGGACCGTGGGAGAAATGGCCCGCAGTCGCGAGCCGAGCGCTTCGACGAAGGCGCGGCCGGGCGCGACATAGCCGGCTTCGTAAAGCTCGCGATGCGCCTCGAACCACGCCTTTTCGTTGTGCGCGGCGATGCCGGTCAGAAACTCGAAGGTCTGTTTGGGAAAGCCGGCGAATGCCGACGCTTCTGCTTTGGCCATGATCCCTCCGCCGCATATTCTAGCTGGTTTGGAGGAGACCGCAAAAGCGCCGAGGGACGAGGCTACGAGACGTAGACGATCAGCGTTTTTCCCTGCCGGTCGATGGCGATCACGTCGCCTGGCCGGTGACCCCATTGCGCCAGCTGGGCGCGCAGCTGGGGATCGTCGGTGATGTAGGTCTGCAGGCGGCCGATGTTCTGCTGCGCGCCGATCCGCGCCGCGGCGGAATCGCAAACGCCCGCGTCGATCACCTTGACGGTCGAGGCGCCGGACCAGCCGGCGAAGGTCGTGGCATCATAGGAGTGGCGGCCAACGAGCGCCGCGAGCTGCCGGGCGTTCGGCGTGAAGCACGGCCGGGCAGACGGATCGGCAGGGGCGTCGGCCGGCCCGAACAGATTGCTCGCCACCGCATTGGGCACATTCGCCGCGCCGCTGGCGCTGTCATCGGTGCCGTCGCCGAACAGGTCGAGCGTCACGTTGCTGCCTCCGACGGAGGCCCCGGCGTTCACGTCACCGCTTCCGAGCTCGACCCCGAGCGACAGGCCGGCGTTGCCGGCATCCCCGCCATTGCCGAACAGATCGATGAGGACGTTGGCATTGGCGTTGCCATTGTCGCCGGCTTGCGCCGCGGCCGCACCATCCGTGCCGGGCAGACCGCCGGCTCCAACGGTGACGGTGACAGAGGGGCTCGAATTGCCGCCGCTCAACAGGCCCGTGCCCAGCAGGCCGCCTTTGCCGCCGATGATGCCGAGCGACGCGGACTCAGCATGGCCGCTCGCCAGGATGGCGACAGCGAAGACGAGCAACGGCAGACGACGACTCGACAGTTCCCCTCTCCTCGATCGCCCGAGCGAGGCTGCGGCAAGCACCGACCTTGCCCCGGACGCCGCGGCCAACCGCGGCAGCCCTCGATTGGTTGCGTCACTTTGCACCGCGTGGTTGCCGCGGCGTCAAGACGACGGGTCAAAATGAGCACTCGGAGTTGCCGCACCGGCGCGACGCACCCCGCGGAAATGGAGACCCGCGCTTTGGCCGGAATTGCGGCGAGCGGCAAGGAAGTTCGGCCACGCCAGCGATTGCGCGCCCCAAAAAGGAAGCGCGGGACCGAAGTCCCGCGCCCCTCCGGCTCCGACAGACAAGGGAGCGTCAGCCCTTGCCCACGGTCACCGAAGCTTAGGCGGAGCTCCCATCGGGAGCGCGCCAATCTCTCGGTGCGTGGGTCGTTAACGGAAGGATTGCGCGAAAGGTTGCCGGGCCAATGCACTGACAGCGCGAAACAAAAACCCCGCGCCCGAAGGCACGGGGCCGAGGCGTCGGTGCAAACAACCTCTGCCGGAAGCGAACTCCCGGTGATGCCGATATTAGCCGATGGGTCGGGAGCGGTCATCGTCGGGACACGCGCCCGTGAGCGGCAATTCCCAACTCCGTGAGCGACGTGCCCAATTGTTAATCAGGCACTAACGACCTGCACACAGAACCGGCAACCATCTGCCTGGACAGCTTGGGCATTTTGTCGGCACGCACTCTAAAAGCGACGTCTTTTCAGACTGTTACGTGCCGGGAACGACGCTGGCATAGGGTTTGCAACTTCCTTCGCGGTGCAAACAACCAACTGTCGGAGGCATTAATTGACAGGGATGAAACGCATTGCCGCCGGGCTCGCGCTCGGCGCCGCCATGACGCTGGGGGCGCTCGCCCCCGCCGTCGCCGATGACGATACCATCAAGGTCGGCATCCTCCACTCGCTGTCGGGAACGATGGCCGGGTCCGAGACGATCCTCAAGGACACCATGCTGTTCCTCATCGACCAGCAGAACAAGAAGGGCGGCTTGCTCGGCAAGAAGCTCGAGCCGGTGGTCGTCGATCCCGCATCCGACTGGCCGACCTTCGCCGAGAAGGCCCGCGAGCTGATCAGCCAGGACAAGGTGTCCGCGGTGTTCGGCTGCTGGACCTCGTCGTCGCGCAAATCCGTGCTGCCGGTGTTCAAGGAACTCAACTCGATCCTGTTCTATCCCGTGCAGTGGGAAGGCGAAGAGTCCGAAAAGAACGTGATCTACACCGGCGCCTCGCCGAACCAGCAGGCGATCCCCGCCGTCGACTATCTGATGAGCGATGCCGGCGGCTCGGTGAAGCGCTGGGTGCTGGAAGGCACCGACTACGTCTACCCGCGCACCACCAACAAGATCCTCGAGCAATACCTGCTCGACCATGGCGTCTCCAAAGACGACATCATGATCAACTACACCCCGTTCGGCTTCTCCGACTGGCAGACCGAAGTCGCCAAGATCAAGGCGTTCGGCTCGGCCGGCAAGAAGACCGCCGTGGTCTCGACCATCAACGGCGACGCCAATACGCCGTTCTACAAGGAGCTCGCCAACCAGGGCATCAAGGCCGAGGATATCCCGGTCGTCGCCTTCTCGGTCGGCGAAGAAGAGCTGAGCGGCCTCGATACCGGCCCGCTCGTCGGCCATCTCGCGGCCTGGAACTACTTCGAGTCGGTGGATACCCCGGCCAACAAGCAGTTCATCGCCGACTGGAAGGCCTACATGAAGAACGACAAGGTCGTGACCAACGACCCGATGGAAGCGGCCTATCTGGGCTTCAACCTGTGGGTCGCGGCCGTGACCAAGGCGGGCACCACCGATACCGACGCCGTGCTCAAGGCGATCGTCGGGCTCTCGGTCCCCAACCTTACCGGCGGCACCGCGACCGTGCTTCCCGACCACGAGCTGACCAAGCCCGTGCTGATCGGCGAAGTGCAGGCCGACGGACAGTTCGACGTGGTGTGGCAGACGGACAAGGAAGTCCCCGGCGACGCCTGGTCGGATGTGCTGCCTGAGGACAAGACCATCACCGCCGACTGGACCGATCCGCTCAAGGGTTGCGGCCACTTCGACACCTCGACCAACACCTGCACCACGGCGCCTTCGCCGTAACGGGTTCGACGACGACATCGCGAGGGCGGTCCGCCGCCCTCGCCTCCCCCGACGAATGAATGGACCAGACGACTGATGGACAGCGGCGTGGCGTCACCCTCCACCTGTCCTCCCCCGTTGCGGGAGAGGGACCCGACTGAGACCTCAGCTGTTTCGACTTCTCTCCCCAAAGACAGGAGAGCCCGGGTGACGTTTGGCGCCCTGCGCTACGTGATCCTGGTGCTCCTCACCCTCCTCTTCGCGTCGCCCACTTTCGCGCAATCCACCCTGACGCAAGCGCTGGTCGATGCGCTCGGGCCCGGCAGCTTCCCCCAGCACGAAGCGGCAATCACGGCGCTGCTCGCGACGGGCGATCCCAAGGTCGCGCCGATCCTTCAGGCGCTGTCGGACGGCAACCTCTATCTCCGCAAGTCGGACTCCCGCGTCGCCATCGGCGACAAGGCCGGCGACGGTCTCGATCTCAAGGACCCGATCACCAGTGCCGATCTTGGCCAGGCGACGACCGACGACGTCGACAAGATCCGGATCAACAATGCGCTCCGCGGCAAGCTCAAGACCGCGATCGGGCAGCTCACGCTGATGAGCCCGGACCGGCCGACGCGCCTGTCGGCGGCGCAATCGGTGCTGAAGACCGCAGATCCAGCGACGCTCGACCTGCTCAAGAAGGCGCTCGCGGCAGAGACCGACCCCCAGATCAAGCACGTGATGGAGCTGGCGGAAGCCGTCATCGTGCTCAAGACCGACACGTCCATTGATGAGCAGCGCGCCGCCATCGCGACCGTCGCCGCACACAACGACCGCGACGCGCTGACTGTGCTGACCGCCGCGCTGGCCACGGCGCCGGATGCGCTCAAGGGCGACATCCAGTCGGGGATCGATTCGATCAACCGCACGCTGCAGCTCTGGGACGTCGCGCAGAACCTCGTCTACGGCATCTCGCTCGGCTCGGTGCTGCTGCTCGCCGCCATCGGCCTTGCCATCACTTTCGGTGTGATGGGCGTCATCAACATGGCGCATGGCGAGATGGTGATGCTGGGCGCCTACGTCACCTACGTGATCCAACAGCTGATCCTCGCCTACGCGCCGAATCTGATGGACCTCTCGCTGGTGTTCGCCATTCCGGCGGCGTTCGTCTTTACCGGCCTCGCCGGGGTCGCCATCGAGCGCGGCATCATCCGCTGGCTCTACGGGCGGCCGCTCGAGACCCTGCTTGCCACCTGGGGGCTGTCGCTGATCCTGCAGCAGGCGGTCCGCGCTATCTTCACCGCCAACAACCGGCCGATCGTCAACCCGAGCTGGATGTCGGGAGATTTCGCGGTCTGGGGGCTGACGATCACCTGGAACCGCCTCTGGATCTTCGTCTTCGCCATCCTGGTGTTCCTCGCGTTGCAACTGGTGCTCAACCGCACGCCGCTGGGGCTACAGATGCGCGCCGTGACGCAGAACCGCCGGATGGCCTCGGCCATGGGCATCAGAACGCCGTTCGTCGACGCCATGACCTTCGGGCTCGGCTCGGGCATTGCGGGGCTCGCGGGCGTCGCGCTCAGCCAGCTCGACAACGTCTCCCCCTCGATGGGACAGAACTATATCGTCGACAGCTTCATGGTGGTGGTGTTCGGCGGCGTCGGCAATCTCTGGGGCACGCTGATCGGCGCGCTGAGCCTCGGCGTGGGCAACAAATTCCTCGAGCCCTATGCCGGCGCCGTGCTCGCCAAGATCATCATCCTGGTGCTGATCATCCTCTTCATCCAGCGCCGCCCACGCGGCCTCTTCGCGCTCAAGGGCCGGGCGGTCGAGCAGTGAGGACGCTGCTGGTCACCGGCCGCGCTGCCACCGCCTCCCTCCCCCCTGAGGGGAGGGAACGAGGGTGGGGGTGGTGCGGTGATCACCGATGGACCCCCACCCCCAACCTCTCCCCTCAAGGGGGAGGGGAGCGAAGCACCTGCGGCAGTCTCCGATGATCACGCAACTCATCTTCCGCGCCATGGATCGCCGGGCCGTCTGGCTCGTCTGCGCACTGCTGCTGCTGGCGCTCGCGGTCCCGTTCTCGAGCCTGGTGCTGCCGGAAACCAGCCCGCTGCACGTGCCCGACTACATCGTGCCGCTGGTCGGAAAATACCTGACCTACGCCATGCTGGCGCTCGCGCTCGACCTGGTGTGGGGCTATTGCGGCATCCTCTCGCTCGGACACTCGGCCTTCTTCGCGCTCGGCGGCTACGCCATGGGCATGTACCTGATGCGCCAGATCGGGGCCCGCGGCGTCTACGGCAATCCGATCCTCCCCGACTTCATGGTGTTCCTCAACTACAAGGCCCTGCCCTGGTTCTGGTACTTCTTCGACAATTTCTGGTACGCCATGGCGATGGTGGTGCTGGTGCCGGCCGTCCTCGCCTTTGCGTTCGGCTACCTCGCCTTCCGCAGCCGCGTCACCGGCGTCTATCTCTCGATCATCACCCAGGCGCTGACCTACGCGCTGCTGCTCGCCTTCTTCCGCAACGATCTCGGCTTCGGCGGCAATAACGGTCTCACCGACTACAAGGACATCCTCGGCTTCCCGGTGCAGGCGCTGAACACCCGCGCCGGTCTGTTCGCGACCTCGGCGATCGCGCTGGCGATCGCGGTGCTGGTGTGTTCGGCGATCGTCAACTCCAAGCTCGGCAAGGTGATGATCGCCATCCGCGATGCCGAAAGCCGCACGCGCTTCCTCGGCTACCGCGTCGACAACGTAAAGCTGTTCGCGTTCGTCGTGTCCGCCGTGATCGCCGGCATCGCCGGGGCGCTGTTCGTGCCGCAGGTCGGCATCATCAACCCCAGCGAATTCGCGCCGGCCAACTCGATCGAGGTGGTGATCTGGACCGCGGTCGGCGGGCGCGGCACGCTGGTCGGGCCGATCATCGGCGGGCTCCTCGTCAACGCCGGCAAGACGGTGTTCACCAGCCTTTGGCCCGACTACTGGCTTTATGCGCTGGGCGCGCTGTTCATTCTCGTCACCCTGTTCCTGCCCAAGGGCATCTTCGGCACGCTGCGCGATGCGTTCAGCCCCAAGGCGCCGCCGCGCAGCGACAACTCCGAGCCCGAGGAAACCGGCCAGACCGATCGCCCGATGGTCGCCGAACCGACGCCCGCTCCCGGACCGGCGGAGTAGGCGATGAGCGAAGCGCGCGACCGGCTCAAAACGATGCTCTACCTCTCTGGGGTGAGCGTCAGCTTTGACGGCTTCAAGGCCCTGAACAATCTCTCGATCATCGTCCACCCCGCCGAGATGCTGGCCATCATCGGCCCCAACGGCGCCGGCAAGACCACGATGATGGACATCATCACCGGCAAGACGCGCCCCAATTCGGGCGACGTGTTCTTCGACGGCAAGGTCGACCTCACCAAGCTCGACGAGGCCGCCATCGCCAATCTGGGCATCGGCCGGAAGTTCCAGAAGCCGACCGTCTTCGAGAGCCACACGGTGTGGGACAATCTCGAAATGGCGCTCAAGAAGCCGCGCGGCGTGTTCTCGGTGCTCGGCTATTCGGCCAGCAAGGACGACATCGCGCGCATCGAGGAAATCCTCGCGACCATCCGCCTGACCTCGCGCAAGACCGACCTTGCAGCCAACCTCAGCCATGGCCAGAAACAGTGGCTCGAGATCGGCATGCTGCTGGCGCAGGATCCAAAGCTCCTGCTCGTCGACGAGCCCGTTGCCGGCATGACCGACAGCGAGACCAGCGAGACGGCCAAGCTGCTCAAGGACATCGCCAAGACCCGCTCGGTAGTTGTGGTGGAACACGACATGAGCTTCGTGCGCGAGCTCGGCACGCGGGTCATGTGCCTCGCGGAAGGCTCGGTGCTGGCCGAAGGCACGCTCGAGCAGGTGAGCGCCAATCCCGTGGTGATCGAGAGGTATCTGGGGAGATGACGAATACGAGGCATCGGGCCCATCGCCTTCCCCCCTTGAGGGGGAAGGTGCCCGAAGGGCGGATGAGGGGTTGGTTCAACACCTGCGACGTCCGAGAGAACCCCTCATCCGGCGCTTCGCGCCACCTTCTCCCTCAAGGGGAGAAGGGGCCACCCTCGAACCGCGGGCACCGAAGATGAGCTCTTCCCTCGCGATCAAATCCATCGATCTCTATTACGGCGCGGCGCAGGCGCTGCACGAGATCACCATCGATTGCCGGCCGGGGCGGATCACCGCTGTGCTCGGCCGCAATGGCGTCGGCAAGAGCTCGACCCTGCGCGCCGTCACCGGCATCAACTCGACCTCCGCCGGCGAGATCGTCTTCGACAACGACGTGCTGCGCAAGGCGCCGCCCTACAAGCGTGCGCGCATGGGCATCGGCTACGTGCCGCAGGGCCGCGAAATCTTCGCCCTGCTCAGCGTGCGCGAGAATCTGGAGACGGGCTATGCCGGGCTCAGCGGCAAGGACCGATCGATCCCCGACTACATCTTCACGCTCTTCCCCGTGCTGAAGTCGATGCTCGGCCGGCGCGGCGGTGACCTCTCGGGTGGCCAGCAACAGCAGCTCGCGATCGGGCGCGCGCTGGTCACCCGACCCAAGGTGCTGGTGCTCGACGAGCCGACGGAGGGCATCCAGCCCTCGATCATCAAGGATATCGGCCGGGCGCTGCAATTCCTGCGCGACGAGAAGGGCATGACCATCCTGCTCGTCGAGCAGTATCTGGACTTCTGCCGGGAAATCGCCGACGACATCTACATCATGGATCGCGGACAGATCATGCATGCCGGCCCCGCCAGCGACCTCGACCGACCCGAGGTGCGCCGCCACCTGATGGTGTGAGGGACGTGCTCTCCCGCTCCGGCGCGTCAACCCCCTCCCCAACCCTCCCCCTTTCTGGGGGAGGGAGAGAAAGAGCCGAACCCTCAGTCGGGTCCCTCCCCCAGAAAGGGGGAGGACAGGTGGGGGTTGAACCGCGGAATACCGCTGCCCTCCAGCGCGCCCGCGGCGAAGGCCGCGTCATCGTCAATGCCCGCGACGGCAAGACTGAGATCGCTGCGCTCTACCAGGAGGGCTGCGCGAAGATCCGGCTGCCCCACACGCACGACGCGTCGCTCCAGGCGGTGCTGATGAACACCGCCGGCGGGCTGTGCGGAGGCGATCACATCAAGTGGTCGGCAACCGCCGCGGCTGGCGCACGGCTGGTGGTGACCACTCCGGCCTGCGAACGCGTCTATCGCTCACTCGGCGGCGACGCGGTGATCGAGAACCGGCTCGTGGCCGGGCCCGGCTCCCGCCTCGACTGGCTGCCGCAGGAGACGATCCTCTATGAGGGCGCGCGGCTCGATCGGCGGCTCGAGGTCGATCTCGCGCCCGACGCCGTGTTCACCGCCGTGGAGACCGTGCTGCTCGGTCGCGCGGCGATGGGCGAAGCGGCCCTCGACGCCCGGCTCAGGGACAATTGGCGCATCCGTCGCGATGGGCGGCTGATCCACGCTGAAGCCACCACCCTTACCGCCACCCCGAAGGAACGGTCGGGCAGCTCGCTACTCGCCGGCGCGCGCGCCTTCGCCACCCTGCTCCATGTCGCCACCGATGCCGAACGGCGGCTCGACGCCGTGCGCGCACTGCTGCCCGAAACCGGCGGCGCGAGCGCCATCGGCGAGCGCCTCACCGTGCGGCTGATCGCCCCCACCGGCCTCTCCTTGCGCCGCGCGCTGACACCCATTATCGCTCTGCTGTCGTCGGCCGGCAGCCCGCCTCGCCTCTGGAGCTTTTGATGAACCTCACGCCGCGCGAGAAGGACAAGCTGCTGATCTCGATGGCCGCGATTGTCGCGCGAAAGCGGCTCGAGCGCGGCGTCAAGCTGAACCATCCCGAGGCAATCGCGCTGATCACCGACTATGTGGTCGAGGGCGCACGCGATGGCCGCTCCGTCGCCGACCTGATGGAGGCCGGCGCACACGTCGTCGCCCGCACGCAGGTGATGGATGGGATCGCCGAGATGATCCCGGACGTCCAGGTCGAAGCCACCTTCCCCGACGGCACCAAGCTGGTAACCGTCCATCATCCGATCAGGTGAGCCATGATCCCCGGCGAAATCATCCCCAAATCCGGCGACATCGAGCTCAACAAGGGCGCGCCGCAGATCACCATCGAGGTCGCCAACAGCGGCGACCGGCCAATCCAGGTCGGCTCGCACTATCATTTCTTCGAGGCCAATAACGGGCTGCAGTTCGATCGGACCAAGGCACGCGGCATGCGTCTCGACATCGCCGCCGGCACGGCGGTCCGCTTCGAGCCGGGGCAGACCCGCGAGGTCAAGCTCGTGCCGCTTGCCGGGACACGAACGGTGTTCGGTTTCCAGCAAAAGATCATGGGCAAGCTGTGAGCGAACGCGACAACGTCTTCCGCGACCGGCTGATCGCGGCCATGACCGACCTCAACGCCAACGGCCGGCAGGACGCCAAGCTGCGCCGGACGCTGGGCTCCATCGCGCTCAAGCTTTACCGCACGGGCAGCGCCCTCAACTGGGCCGACCTCAAGGAGCGCGCCGACGGGCCCACCTATGACTCGCTCCTGCGCCTGTTCCAGCGCGAGAGCCAGGCGGCCACCAAAAGTGGCGACACCACGACGGTGCGCGCCTTCGAACTGCTTGCCCTGTCGCTGATCGCCCGGCGTCAGTACCAGACCGATCTCGACCCGGGCATCGCCTACCTCGACGCCTTCATCGAGGAAGTCGCCAAGTACGAGCAGACCGGCGGTGTGCGCCTCCACATTCCGGCCAAGGGAGCGCGCTGATGCCCGCCCGCATTTCTCGCTCCACCTATGCCGACATGTATGGCCCGACCACGGGCGACAAGGTCCGGCTGGCCGACACCGACCTGATCATAGAGGTGGAACGCGATTTTACCACATATGGCGAAGAGGTGAAGTTCGGCGGCGGCAAGGTGATCCGCGACGGTATGGGCCAGTCGCAGGCGACGCGCGCCGAGGGCGCCGTCGATACCGTCATCACCAACGCGCTGATCGTCGACCATACCGGCATCTACAAGGCCGATGTCGGCCTCAAGGACGGGCGCATTTCGGGCATCGGCAAGGCCGGCAATCCCGACACGCAGCCGGGCGTGACCATCATCATCGGACCCTCGACCGAGGCCATCGCCGGGGAGGGCAAGATCCTCACCGCCGGCGGTTTCGACAGCCATATCCATTTCATTTCGCCCCAGCAGATCGAAGAAGCGCTGATGTCGGGCATCACGACGATGCTGGGCGGCGGCACCGGGCCGGCGCACGGCACGCTGGCGACCACCTGCACCGGCGCATGGCACGCCGAGCGCATGATCGAAAGCTTCGAGGCGTTCCCGATGAATCTGGGGCTCGCCGGCAAGGGCAACGCCAGCCGGCCGAAGCCGCTCGAAGAGATGATCCTGTCGGGCGTCTGCTCGCTGAAGTTGCACGAGGACTGGGGTACGACGCCGGCCGCGATCGACAACTGCCTCGACGTCGCCGACCGCTACGACGTGCAGGTGATGATCCACACCGACACGCTGAACGAGTCCGGCTTCGTCGAGGACACCGTCGCGGCCTTCAAGGGCCGCACCATCCATGCCTTCCACACGGAAGGTGCCGGCGGTGGCCACGCGCCCGACATCATCAAGGTCGCGGGCCTGCCCAACGTGCTGCCCTCCTCGACCAATCCGACCCGGCCCTACACCGTCAACACGCTGGCCGAGCATCTCGACATGCTGATGGTCTGCCATCATCTGTCGCCGCAGATCAACGAAGACGTTGCGTTCGCCGAAAGCCGCATCCGCAAGGAGACCATTGCCGCCGAGGATATTCTCCACGACATGGGCGCGTTCTCGATGTTCTCGTCCGACAGCCAGGCGATGGGCCGGGTCGGCGAGGTCATCATCCGGACCTGGCAGACCGCCGACAAGATGCGTAAGCAACGCGGCCGGCTGAAGGATGAGACCGGCGACAACGACAATTTCCGCGTCAAACGCTACATCGCCAAATACACGATCAACCCGGCCATCGCGCAGGGCATGAGCGAGCACATCGGCTCGATCGAAGTCGGCAAGCGCGCCGACCTCGTGCTGTGGTCGCCGGCGTTTTTCGGCGTGAAGCCCGAGATGGTGCTGCTCGGCGGCTCGATCGCCGCCGCACCGATGGGCGACCCCAATGCCTCGATCCCGACGCCGCAGCCGGTTCACTACCGGCCGATGTTCGCCGGCTTCGGCCGGCTGGTGACAAGCTCGTCGATCGTCTTCACCAGCCAGGCCGCGCTCGATGCCGACCTGCCGCACCGGCTCGGCACCACCAAGAAGATGGTGGCGGTCAGCAATACGCGCGGCGCGATCGGCAAGCGCTCGATGATCCACAACGCGGCGATGCCGAAGATCGAGGTCGACCCCGAGACCTACGAGGTGCGCGCCGACGGCGAGCTGCTGACCTGCGAGCCCGCGACAGTGCTGCCGATGGCGCAGCGCTATTTCCTGTTCTAGCTGGCGAGCGCCCGGATCTCGGGTTCCGGAGCCGGCACAACCGCGGTAGGCGTCGCCGGCTCGGCGACCAGCCTGAACCGGTGGCCGTGAAGCGTAATCGTCGGGACGATGCCGTGGAGGTTGCCGGCGAACGCCGCGACGCGCAGCTCGAGCTCCTCAGCGGAGATGTCGGGAGCGATTTCGGCGAGCGCCGCCATGCTCCGCCGCGTGCTGCGCGCCGTCCCCCACCGCATCGGCAACTCGGCGAGAGGCTCGGCGGAGGCGGCGAGCAGCGGCGCCAGCTGCCAGAACAGCCGCAGGAGCTCGCCGAACGACAGCAGTTCGAGCACTTCGACGGTTGGATCCGGCGGCACGTTGAAGACAATGGTGCCGACGATCGGCCCGGCGTCGACGCGCTCTGCCATGGCGTGCGCTGTGACGCCGAACTCTGCGCTCCCTTGATAGACGGCAAGCTGCGCCGGCATCAGCCCCGGATAGGCCGGCGGTCCGGGGTGGAAGTTATAGGCGCCGTAGCCGAGCTGTCGCAGGACCGAGCCGGGGACGACCACGCCGGTCGCAAAGCTCACGAGGCGAGCGTGGGCCAGAACCTCGCCCGGCACCGCGAGCAGGTCGGCGAGCGCCGACACGACGAGCACGCGGAGCGAAGGGGCCAGTTCCTTGAGCCGCGCGGACAGATAGGGCGCCTCGACCACCCCGGTCAGCAAAACGATGGTGTTCAGGACGCGCCCCCACGCAGACAAACGCCGACTCCACGGCCGGCAGGATGAATGGAAATGGTGAACTTTGCGCCAACATGGGCGAAACATTAACTCGGGGCCGCGCGGTGGCGCCCCGCCGATCACGTTCGCGTGGCGGGGCCTCACGTCCCCGGCTCGATCGCCTGACGTAGATCAAGAGCCGCGAAGCACAACCGCGGCAAATAGCACCCCATCATGGAAATGGAGGGTGCGATGCGCCTCAAGGATAAAGTCGCGGTCGTTACCGGAGCAGCCTCGGGCATGGGACGCGAGATCGCGCGCCTGTTCGTGTCCGAAGACGCCAAGGTCGTGGCCGCGGACTGGCACGCCGAGACGATTGCCGCGGCGGTCAAGGAGATTGGCGGCCCGATCGTTGCGGTGACCGCGAACGTCGCCGAGCAGGCCGAGGCCGAAGCCATGGTCGACCGCGCCCTGAGCGAGTTCGGCCACATCGATATCCTCGTCAACAATGCCGGCGTCATGGACCTGTTCTCGTCCGTCGCGGACGTCACCAACGAAACCTGGCGGCGGGTCCTGGGCGTCAACCTCGACGGACCGATGTTCGCAATGCGCCGCGCCGTGCCGCTGATGCTCAAGCAGGGCCACGGCGCGATTGTCAACATATCGTCGGTTGCGGGCGTCGGGGGAGGCTCGGCGGGAGCGGCCTATACCGCGAGCAAGCACGCGCTCATCGGTCTCACCAAGAGTACGGCGTTCCAATATGCCAAGCAGGGCTTGCGCTGCAACGCCATCGTGTCGGGCGGGGTGAACACCAACATCATGCAGAGCATCGACCCGACCAGGATCGACCAGGCCGCCCTCGCCCGGCTCAGCCTCTATCACGCGGCCAATCCCGGCTCGCTCGAGCCCATCGACATCGCCAATGCGGTGCTGTTCCTTGCCTCCGACGAGGCGCGCTACATCAACGGCGTCGAGCTGCCGGCCGATATGGGTTGGCGCGCGGCCTGAGCCGGCACGAAACGGGTGACTTTGGGGGCAAACCGGTTATCCTGCCCCCATGATCGCTCGAACCTTTGCCGCTCTGATCGCGCTCGCCCTCTGGTCGGCGCCAGCCTTCGCCGAGCCGACCTTCATGACCGGGCTCGGCGTGACCGGCGACGCCGAGATCAAGACCGTCAAATACGATTGCGAGCACCACGACCCGGTGACCGTGCAATATCTCAACGCCGCGCCGAATTTCCTGGCGCTCGTGCCGGTTGCGGAGGGCACGCTGGTCTTCGCCAACGTCCTCTCCGGCTCCGGCGCAAAATACGCCGCAGGCAAATATGAGTGGTTCACCAAGGGCCCGGCGGCGACGCTTCATGATGTGACCGAAGGGCTCGATGCGGCCCCACTCCTCACCTGCAACGAGGAAGTCGACACGCCATGAGCGTCCGCGCCGTTTCGGTGCTCGCGCCGCATCACGGCAAGGGCAAGCCCTTCGATACGCTGACGCTGACGCACGACCAGCGCCGCATCCGCCGCAAGCTGCTGCAACTGCCCAAGGGCGAAGAGGTGCTGGTCGATCTCGCCGACACGACCACGATCGAGCACTTCGGTGGCCTGCTGCTGGAGGACGGGCGCGTCGTCGAGATCGTCGCGGCAACCGAGCCGCTCTACGAAGTGACCGCTGCGGGACAGGAGCAGTTGACTAAGCTCGCCTGGCATTTGGGCAACCGGCACCTCTCGGCGCAGCTCGAGAAAAAGCGCATCCTCATTCCGCGCGACCACGTGGCGCGCGCCATGCTGACCGGCCTCGGCGCGACGGTACGCGAGGTCAGCGAACCGTTCTCGCCCGAACGCGGCGCCTATCACGAGCACGGACATTGAGCCGGCCCACGTCGCTGCAGCGACTGCTGACCTTCCTGTCGCCCGCCTTCCCGGTGGGCGGGTTTGCGTGGTCGCAGGGCCTCGAGACGGCGATCGCGGACGGCCGCGTCGGCACGGCGGCGCAGCTGAACGACTGGCTCGGCGGATCGCTGGCGCATGGCGGAATGCGGACCGACGCGATCCTGCTGGCACAGGCGCATCGCGCCAACACGGACGCCGATCAGTTGAGCAAAATCACCGAGTTCGGCCTTGCCCTGATCGCCGCCAGCGAGAGGCACCTTGAGAGCACTCTGACGGGCGAGGCGTTTGCGCTCGCGGCACGCGCCTGGCCCTCCGATATCTATGCACGCTTGCCGCAGCCCTGCCCTTACCCAGTCGCGGTGGGCGCCATCGCGGCCGCGCACGATATCCCGCTTGGCGACACGCTGCTGGCGTTCCTGACCGCCGCGGTTCATGCTCAGGTCTCTGTCGCGGTGCGGCTCGTGCCGCTCGGGCAGACCGCCGGCCTGCAGGTGGTCGCCGCGCTCGAACCGGCGGTTGCCGCACTCGCCGAGGCGGCGGCGAGGGCGAGCCTCGACGACATCGGCGGCATCGCCTATGCCGCAGACATCGCGCAGATGCGCCACGAAACCATTGGAACGCGAGTCTTCCGTTCATGAATGCGGTCATCGGCATCCTCACCTTCCTGCCGCTCTTCACCGTGGCGTTCGCGCACTACCTCTGGGCGTTCGGAAACACCTGGCCGATCCGCAGCGAGGAGCTTCTGGTGCGGACGGTCTTCGGCCGCGTCGGCGCAACGCGCATGCCAAACCGCGCGCTGACCTTTGGGGTCGCAACCCTGCTGCTGCTGGCGGCGATCGTCGCAATGGCCGTCGCCGACCCCGTGGCTGGCGGCATCGGCCTTACCGGTCTCGGCCTTGTCCTCGCCGCGGTTTTCCTGCTCCGCGGTCTCGCCGGCTACACGCCCGCCTGGCGCGCGCGCTATCCGGTCGAGCCCTTCGCCACGCTCGACCGGCGCAATTACTCCCCGCTCTGCCTCTGGATTGGAGCGGGATTCCTGATCATGGTGCTGATGAGGGTTACATGAGCATGAACGGTCCGCTGCGTGTCGGGATCGGTGGACCCGTGGGGTCCGGCAAGACGACGGTCTGCGAAATGCTGTTGAAGGCAATGCGCGACCGCTACTCGATGGCGGTGGTGACCAACGACATCTATACGCGTGAGGACGCGCTGATCCTCAACCGCGTGCAGGCGATCAGCGAGGACCGCATCGTCGGGGTCGAGACCGGCGGCTGCCCGCACACCGCGATTCGAGAAGATGTGTCGCTGAACCTCGCGGCCATCGCCGATCTCAACCGACGTTTCCCGGACCTCGACCTCGTGCTCATCGAGTCGGGAGGCGACAACCTCAGCGCCACCTTCTCGCCTGACCTCGCGGACATTACGCTCTATGTCATCTCGGTCGCCGAGGGCGAAAAGATCCCGCGCAAGGGCGGCCCGGCGATCACCAAGTCGGACCTGCTGATCATCAACAAAGCCGACCTCGCGCCATATGTGAATGCGAGCCTCGAAGTGATGGAGGCCGACACCATCAAGGTGCGCGGCGGCCGGCCTTATGTGTTCACCGACATGCTGCGCCGTGACGGCCTTGAGGAGGTCATCGCCTTCATCGAGAAAATGGGCGGGCTGCAGTCAGCCGTCGCAGCCGAGTAGTCACGTCGCCTTCGGCGGCGGTACGTCAGTCGGATACTGGCCGGGCGTGGTTTCGGGCAGCGGCGCCGGCTGCTCCTGTGGCCCGGACGGGGGGACCCCCTCCGGCTCACGGGCCGGCTCCGGCGCCTTCTCCGGCGGCATCTCGGCCGGCGGCTGGTCGGCTTGGGCACGCACCAGAGCCACAACGGACCGCGGCGGCAGCATGATCGTATTGCCGGTAAAGACTGCGGGCACTTGATCGTCCGACTGGAGGCCGATTTCCCAGCTGCCGTCGGGCAGTATCGCCTGCTTACCCTCGGCATGGCGATTGAACCACACCAGGACCTCATCGTTCGGCACGCGGAGTTGCATGCCGAGCATAGACTGACCCGGATTGCTCCAGTCCCCGTCGTTCATCTCGCGGCCATCCGGATGCAGCCAGACAACATCGCGAACGCCGTTCTTTTCCTGCCCCGACAGAAACGCGTCATGCGTGAGCGACTTGTGCGCCTGCCGGAAGCGATCGAGTGCGGCCACATAGTCGACCAGCGCACCGTCAGCGTTCTCCCAGTCCACCCAGGTGATCTCGTTGTCCTGCGCGTAGGCGTTGTTGTTGCCGCGCTGCGTGCGGCCCATCTCGTCGCCCTGCTGAATCAGCGGCATGCCGCGCGACACGAACAGCGTCGCAAGCAGCGCGCGCACGTCCCGCTTGCGCGCCGCGTTGATCGCAGGGTCGTCGGTCGGCCCCTCGGCGCCGCAATTCCATGAGCGGTTGCTGCTGTTGCCGTCGCGATTGCCCTCGCCATTGGCTTCATTGTGCTTGTCGACGTAGGAAACGAGGTCGGCGAGCGTGAAGCCGTCATGCACGGCGAGGAAACTCACGCCGGCGCTCGGCTTGCGGCCGGCGAAATTGTAGATTTCCGCAGAGCCCGCGACCTTCCCGGCGAGCGCCCCGATCTTGCCCGGCTCGCCCCGCCAGAATTCGCGGATTTCATCGCGGTAGGTGTCGTTCCACTCCCGGAACTCCTTGCCGAACTTACCGACGCCGTAGCCGCCCGGACCCGGATCCCACGGTTCGGCGACAAGCTGGCACTTGCTCAGCACGGGGTCGGACTTGATCATCTGCAGCATCTTGGCGTCGGGATTGAACCCCGGCTCGCGGCCAAGCACGGTCGCCAGATCGAAGCGGAAGCCGGAGACGCCGGTCTCCTCCACCCAATAGCGCAGGCTCTCGACGACGAGCCGCTGCACCGCAGGATGGTCGCAGCGGAGCGTGTTGCCGGTGCCGGCATCGTTGACCAGCACTTGGCGGCCGTTGACCTCGACATGCCGGTAGTAGGTTTTGGCGTCGAGCCCCTTGAGGCTCAACACCGGCCCCATATTGTCGCCCTCGCCGGTGTGGTTGTAGACCACGTCGAGAATCACTGAAATGCCGTTCCGGCGGTAGAGGTCCGTAAGGAATCGCAGCTCCTGAGGCCCACGCGGCGCAAGACGCGGATCGATCGCAAAATAGGCGACCGGGTTGTAGCCCCAGGCATTGGTCAGCCCGAGCGCCGGCAGATGGCCATCGTCGATGAACGCCGCGATCGGCATCAGCTCGACGCAGTCGACGCCGAGGAACTTGAGATGATCGACGACGCGGCGAGTGGTGAGGCCGGCGACGGTGCCGCGCAATGGCCCCTGCACGCTCGGATGGCGCATGGTGTAACCACGCACGTTGAGCTCATACATGAGGCTCGGCGCCTTACGGCGCGGCATTGCGTGCTTGTAGAGCTCGGGCGGCATCACCACCGCCTTGGGCACCAGCGGTGCGGTGTCGACGGCGTCCTCGCGCGGCAGCCGCAGGCGCGGCGAGCGCACGAACACGCGATCGAGCCGGCGCGCATAGGGGTCGACCAGCAGCTTGTTCGGATCGAAATGCAGCCCCTGGTCCGGATCGTACGGGCCGTCGGCACGCAGTCCGTATTTCGCGCCGGGGCCGATGCCGGTGATCAGGCCGTGGTGGATGTTGTCGTCGTGCCCGTCGAGCTCGAAGCGGCCGATCTCGCGATCGGCTTCGTCATAGAGCGAGACGAACAGCGCCGAGGCGGTCTCCGAATAGACCGCGAAATTGATCCCGGCGGCCGTAACGGTCGCGCCGAGCTTTTCGTGGCTGCCTCCGTGCGGAACCAGCTGCGGCGTCGTCATGCCCGGAACCTCAGGTAATGACGTCGGGGGCGCTTCGGCCGGTTCGCGTCTTGATCTCGGCGATGCGGTCCGCAACGGAGATGAGGAAGCCAAGGGCTGCCTGGGTGTCGAGATCATGCTGTCCATGGGCCGGCTCATACCTTTCAAGATAGAGCCGTAACGTCGCGCCCACAGTTCCCGTTCCGCTGAGCCGGAGCACGATCCGGCTACCGTCCGCGAAGCCGATGCGGATGCCCTGATTCGCGCTCACCGAGCCGTCGATGGGATCGGTGTAGGTGAAGTCGTCGGCATAGGAAACTTTGAGACTGTCATAAGTTCCCTGCCCGATTTCAGGCAGCTTGGCCTTGAGATCGGCCATCAGCTTGCCGGCGACACTGGAATCGACTTCTTCATAGTCGTGCCGCGTGTAGTAATTCCGCCCGTAACGCGCCCAGTGATCGCGCACGATGTCATCGACCGACTGCTTGCGCGCCGCGAGGATGTTGAGCCAGAGCAGCACGGCCCAAATGCCGTCTTTCTCGCGCACGTGGTTCGAGCCGGTGCCCGAACTCTCCTCGCCGCAGATGGTGACGCGGCCGGCATCGAGCAGATTGCCGAAGAACTTCCAGCCAGTCGGCGTCTCGTGCATCTCGATGCCGAGGGCCTCCGCGACGCGATCGGCGGCAGCGCTGGTCGGCATCGAGCGAGCGACCCCGGCGAGGCCGCTCGCATAGCCCGGCGCCAGCGGGGCATTGGCGGCGAGCAACGCCAGCGAATCCGATGGCGACACGTAGCGCTTGCGGCCGATGATCAGGTTACGGTCCCCGTCACCGTCGGATGCAGCGCCGAAATCGGGGGCGTTCGGCCCCATCAGCAAATCGTAGAGGCCCTTGGCGTGGACCAGGTTCGGGTCGGGGTGGCCACCGCCAAAATCAGGCAGCGGCGTGCCGTTGACCACGGTGCCCTTCGGCGCCCCCAGCATATCCTCGAAGATGCGGTGGGCGTAGGGGCCGGTGACCGCATGCAGCGCGTCGAAGCGCATGGTGAAACCGGCGGCGAACATCGCGGCGATCGCAGAAAAATCGAACAGCGTCTGCATCAGCGCCGCATAGTCGGTCACCGGATCGATCACCTCGACACTCATGTCGCCGGACCGATGGCTGCCGATCGCCGCGAGATCGATATCGGGCGCGTCGGTGATGAGATACCGGTCGATCACCTTGCTGCGGGCGAAGACCGCGTCGGTGACCGTCTCCGGCGCCGGACCGCCATTGCCGATATTGTACTTGATGCCGAAATCACCATCGATCCCGCCGGGATTGTGGCTGGCGCTGAGGATGAAGCCGCCGAACGCCTTGTAGTGGCGGATGACGTGCGAGGTCGCCGGAGTCGACAGAATGCCGTTCTGGCCGACCATCACTCTGCCGAAGCCGTTGGCAGCGGCGATGCGGATGATGGTCTGGATCGCGCGATCGTTGAAATAGCGGCCGTCGCCGCCGATCACCAGCGTCTTGCCCTTGTAGCCATCAAGGCAGTCGACGACCGACTGCACGAAGTTCTCGACGTAGCGCGGCGCCATGAAGGCGCGGGTGCGCTTCCTCAACCCCGACGTGCCCGGCTTCTGGTCGGTGAAGGGAGTGGTGCTAGTCGTCGTTGTGGTTGTCATCGTCCCTCATCCCCAGGAGCTTACGATAGAGCCTGGCGTATTTTTCTGCGCTCAGGTCCCAGCTCACATCGGACTTCATGCCCCGCCGCTGCATCTTGCGCCAGACCTTCTCGCGGCCATAAAGCCCGATGGTCCGCCGTACCGCCTCGCGCAGCGCGTCGGCGGTTGCCGGCGCGAACACGATGCCGGTCGCGACGCCCGCCTCAACAGCCGCCTCATTGGCATCGATGACGGTGTCGGCGAGACCGCCGACGCGACTGACCAGCGGCACGCAGCCGTAGCGCAGGCCGTAGAGCTGCGTGAGCCCGCAGGGCTCAAAGCGCGACGGCACCATCATGACGTCGGCGCCGGCCTGCACGAGATGGCTCAGCGGTTCGTCATAGGCCCGCACAAAGCCGACCTTGCCGGGATGGCGCATGGCCGCCCCCGCGAGGCCGTTCTCGATCTCCGCATCGCCCGAACCGAGCACGGCGAGCTTGCCGCCAGCGGCCACCAGGTCGTCGGCGATTTCGACGAGCATGTCGATGCCCTTCTGCCAGGTGAGGCGGCTCACCACGGAGAACAGCGGCCCGGGGCTGTCGTCGATGTCGAAGCGCTCGAGCAGCGCACGCTTGTTGACGGCGCGATGCTCGGTCGAATTGTGGTTGTAGTGCTGCCGCAGCAGCGGATCGACCATCGGGTCCCACTCGCGGTCGTCGATGCCGTTAAGGATACCGGTCAGCAGCTCGGCGCGCGACTGCAGCAGGCCTTCCATGCCCATGCCGTACGCCGGCCCCTTGATCTCGATCGCATAGGTCGGGCTCACGGTCGTGAGCTGGTCGGCGGTCTGCAGCCCCGCCTTGAGGAATCCGATTCCACCGAAATACTCGATCGCCCCGGTCTGGGCGGCGCGATAGTCGATGCGCAGCTGATTGAAGATGTCCCAGCTGTAGCGTCCCTGGAAGGCGATGTTGTGAACCGTGAGCACCGACTTGGCGCGGGTCGGCATGTTGAACGCCATGTAGGCCGGGGCGAGCGCTGCCTGCCAATCGTGGCAATGAACGATCTGCGGCCGGTAATCGCCGATGATACCGCGCGCGATGTCGTAGGCTGCATAGCTGAGCGCCGCGAAGCGCCGCCAGTTGTCGGGCCAGTCTTGCCGATCGGGACCGAGATACGGATTGCCCGGACGGTCGTAGAGATGCGGCGCCTCGATGGCGACGATGCTGAGCCCCTTGGCTTTCCCCTCGATCAGCTGCGCCGCGCCACCGAAAAAATCGCTGTAGCTGGCCGCGACGCGGCCCTGCTCGATCGCGCCCATCACCGACGGATAGCCCGGCAGCAGCACGCGCATCGAAACGCCGTGGCTCGAGAGCGCGCCCGGCAAGGCTCCGGTCACGTCGGCGAGCCCACCCGTCTTGATCAGCGGGTAGGCCTCCGACGCGACCGAGAGGACCTCGATCACTTGCTTGCCAGGAATTTGTCCACCATCGGCTGTGTGACGAGGGTGACGCCATCCTCGGTGCGGCGGAACCAGCGCTTGTCGAACTCCGGATCCTCGCCGACGACGAGCCCCTCGGGGATCACCACGCCGCGATCGATGACGACCTTGCTGAGCCGCGCCCCGCGGTTGATGGTGCAATATGGTAGCACCACCGCCTCGTGCAGCAGCGAGTACGAGTGGACGCGCGAGCCGGTCGACAGCAGCGTGCGCTCGAGCCGCCCGCCCGAGATGATGCAGTCGCCCGAGATCAGCGAGTTGACCGCCTCACCGCGCCGGCCGTCATAGTCGTGCACGAATTTCGCCGGCGGCGTGATCTCGGCGAAGGTCCAGATCGGCCAGTCGCGATCGTAGAGATCGAGCTGCGGCGACACATCGGTGAGATCGATGTTGGCCTTCCAGTACGCGTCGATCGTTCCCACGTCGCGCCAGTAGGCGACCTCTTCGTTCGGCGAGCGGACACAGGAGCGCGGGAAGCGGTGCGCCCAGGCGGTGCCGTTCTTGACGATGTAGGGGATAATGTCCTTACCGAAATCGCGGCTAGAGCCTTCCGTCGCCGCGTCGCGCCGC
>Ga0265313_10000779_pt1 | contig 32214 bp, 29 predicted proteins | sample 4123metaG_FD_203122 | JGI IMG/M metagenome (GOLD analysis project Ga0265313, IMG submission 203122) | Rhizosphere microbial communities from Carex aquatilis grown in University of Washington, Seatle, WA, United States - 4-1-23 metaG | ecosystem: Host-associated > Plants > Roots > Rhizosphere >... | reverse complement strand
TCGACGCGGCCTGACGCCGATATCGACTATATGTTCCTGCAAGTTGCGGTGGACAAGGCCGAAGTCAGCGACAGCCAGAATTGCGGCAACATACTGGCGGGTGTCGGTCCCTGGGCCATCGAACAAGGGCTGGTGACGGCGCAAGACGGCGTCACGCCGGTTCGCATCCATATGGTGAACACCCAGACGCTGGCGGTGGCGCAGGTGCAGACGCCAGGCAGGCAAGTGGAATATGAGGGCAGCGCGCGCATAGACGGGGTACCCGGCACGGCGGCGCCGGTGCTGCTCGATTTTCTGGATGTCGCGGGGTCGAGCTGCGGCGCGCTGCTGCCGACCGGTTCGGTGACCGATGCGGTGGAAGGCGTCCAGGTCACCTGTATCGACAACGGCATGCCCGTGGTCATCCTGCGGGCCGCCGATTTCGGCAAGACCGGCCAGGAATCGCCGGATGAGCTGGAAGCCGATGCCGAACTGTGCCAGCGCATCGAAGCCATCCGCCTGCTGCTGGGGCCGAAAATGAACCTGGGCGACGTCGCCAGAAAAACCGTTCCGAAAATGAGCCTCGTCTCGAAAGCACAATCGGGCGGAACCATCGCGACGCGGACCTTCATTCCGCACCGGGTGCACGAAGCGATCGGTGTGCTGGGAGCGGTAAGCGTCGCCACCGCCTGCCTGCTGCCCGGTTCCGTTGCGGCGCAGTTCGTGGCCGGTGGCCCCGCGCAAGCGGTGCGCCGGATCGAGGTGGAGCATCCCACCGGATTTTTCACGGTGGAACTGGAATTGGGAGAGGCGGGCGCCGCTCCCAAGCGCGCGGCGCTGCTGCGCACGGCGCGCAGGTTGATGGCCGGCAAGGTTTATGTTCCCGCCTCGGTTTGGGCTGGGCCATGACAACGATCACCGCTATCGCCCTGCTGGGTTTCGGAGAGGTTGGCCAGGCCCTGGCCGATGACCTGCAGCGCCACCAAAGCCTGCGCCTGTCGGCCTGGGACGTCAAATTCACAGATCCGGCGAGCGGCGCATTCCTGGCGGCCCGGGCTCGCCTCGTTCGGTGCGCCGCCAGCGCGCCCGATGCGGCGCGGGGCGCCGAGCTGGTGATCAGTGCTGTCACGGCCGCGCAAACCCTGGACGCTGCCCGGGCCGCCGCGCCCGGCTTGGCGCCCGCAACATGGTATCTCGACCTCAATTCCGCCTCGCCGGGGCACAAGCAGCAGGCCGCCCGAGCCGTGGAGGCCGCCGGCGGGCGCTATGTCGAAGCCGCGGTGATGTCGCCTATTCACCCCCGGCGCAGCGCCGTGCCGATGCTGCTGGGCGGCCCGCATGCCGCGGCCTTCGCAGGGCAGGCGCAGGCGCTGGGCTTTTCCGCGGCAACCGTCTTTTCGCCGGCGTTGGGCGCCGCCTCGGCCGCCAAAATGTGCCGCAGTGTCATCATCAAGGGGCTTGAGGCGATCCTTGCCGAATCGCTGCTGACGGCGCGCCATTACCAGGTCGATGACACCGTGCTGGCCTCGCTGCAGGATTTACTGCCCGGCCATGACTGGCCGAAACTGGCCGCTTACATGATCTCGCGCTCCGTCGCGCATGGGGCGCGGCGGGCTGAGGAAATGCGCGAAGTCGCCCGCACCGTTGCGGAAGCCGGGCTGGAGCCCCTGATGAGCGAAGCCTGCGCCCAGCGGCAGGATTGGGCCGCGCAGTTTGGATCGGCGCTCGAAAGTCCTGCGCTGACCGCAATGCTGGATACGATGGCCGACACTATTGCCGGGCCCATGAAGCGGGTCGCCCCATGATCATCGACTGCCACGGTCATTACACGACGGCGCCGGAGCCGCACCAGACCTACCGCAAGGACTTGCTGGCGTCCTTCAAGGATGCGTCACTGCCGCCGCCCGCCACACCCGCGATTTCAGACGATGAAATCCGTGATAGCATCGAAGCCAATCAGTTGCGCCTGCAACGCGCGCGTGGCGCCGACATGACCATATTCTCGCCGCGCGCTTCCGCCATGGGCCATCATGCCGGTGATGCGGCGGTCAGTGGCGCCTGGGCAAGGGCCTGCAACGACCTCATCAAACGGGTGGTCGATCTGTATCCCGCAAACTTCATCGGAGTCTGCCAGTTGCCGCAATCGCCTGGCGCCTCGATCAACAGCTCGGTCGCCGAGCTGGAACACTGCGTGCGCGAGTTGGGCTTCGTCGGCTGCAACCTCAACCCCGATCCGTCCGGCGGTCACTGGACCGCGCCGCCCCTGACAGATCATTATTGGTATCCACTCTACGAAAAGATGGCAGAACTGGATGTGCCGGCCATGGTGCATGTCTCAGCCTCCTGCAATCCCAACTTTCACGCCACCGGCGCCCATTACATAAACGCCGACACCACGGCGTTCATGCAGTTCATCGAGGGCGATCTGTTCCGGGATTTCCCCACCTTGCGCTTCATCATTCCCCATGGCGGCGGCGCCGTTCCCTATCACTGGGGCCGCTATCGCGGTCTGGCCGACATGCTGAAACGGCCGCCGCTGCCCCAGCATGTGATGAAGAACGTCTTCTTCGACACCTGCGTCTACCACCAGGCCGGGATCGACCTGCTGTTCAAGGTCATCGGCATCGACAATATCCTTTTCGGCTCGGAAATGGTGGGGGCGGTCCGCGGCGTCGATCCCGAGACCGGATTCCACTTTGACGATACCAAGCGCTATGTCGATGCGGCGGCGATCACGGAGGAAAACAGACGCAAGGTCTATGAAGGCAATGCGCGCCGCGTTTTCCCGCGCCTGGACGCGGCCCTGAAGCGGATGGGCAAATGAGCGCGGCTTTCGCCATGGACCCCAACTGGGTATGCTTTCACCCGAGCCCGTCGAAGCCGCGCTTCATTTTGCCGCCTGGCGCCGTCGATGCCCATTGCCATGTCTTCGGGCCTGGAGACCGTTTTCCCTATGCGCCGGAGCGCAAATACACGCCCTGCGACGCCGGCAAGGAGCAGTTGTGGGCACTGCGGGATTTCCTGGGCTTTTCGCGCAATGTCATCGTCCAGGCGACCTGTCACGGCGCCGACAACCGCGCCATGGTCGATGCGTTGCAGTCTTCCGGCGGTCGGGCGCGCGGCGTTGCAACGGTCAATCGCTCCATCACCGATCGGGAACTGGATGATCTGCATGCCGCGGGTGTGCGCGGCGTGCGCTTCAATTTTGTCAAGCGCCTGGTCGATGCCCTGCCCAGGGACATGCTGGCCGAGATCGCCCAGCGCATCCAGCGGTTGAACTGGCACATCGTGATCTATTTCGAGGCGCAGGAGCTGCCAGAGCTTTACGATTTCATCGCGGGGCTGCCAGGCATCGTGGTGGTTGATCACATGGGCCGCCCGGATGTCACCAAGCCGGTGGCTGGTTCCGAATTCCAGCTTTTCGTCCGCCTGATGCGGGAGCAGCCCAATATCTGGTCGAAAGTCACCTGTCCGGAACGGCTTTCGAAGCGGGGGGGGCCTGGCTATGACGATGTCGTGCCATTCGCCCGCTGCCTCGTTGAGCAATTTCCGGATCGTGTGCTGTCCGGCACGGACTGGCCGCATCCCAACATGGCCGCGGTGGCGCCGGATGACGGGGCGCTGGTGGATTTCATTCCCACAATCGCCGTGACGCCCGCGCTGCAGAAGAAGCTGCTGGTCGATAATCCGATGCGGCTCTACTGGCCGGAGGCGGGGCGTCCATGAAAACACCGCGTCCCTATGACGATGTGCCCGGCACGACCGTCTTCGACGCCGGGATGGCGCGCCAGGGCTATCATCTCAACCAGTTCTGCATGTCGCTGATGAAGGCGGAGAACCGCCGGATATTCCTGGCGGATCAGCGTGCTTATCTCGACAATTGGCAGATGACGGAGGCGCAGAAACAGGCCGTCCTCGCCCGCGATTACAATGCGATGATCGCGCAGGGCGGGAACATTTATTTTCTCGCCAAGATCTTCGCCACGGACGGCAAGAGTTTCCAGTACGCCGCTGCCCTGATGACCGGCATGAGTCAGGAGGATTATCTCAAGATGATGGTTGGTGGAGGGCGCCGGCCCGAAGGCAACCGCTACAAGGGCGAAACCGGGGGAGGCAAGCCCCATGGCTAGGCTCACCGCCGGCATCGGCACTTCCCATGTTCCGGCGATCGGCGCCGCGCTGGACAATGGCCGAACCGCGGAGCCCTACTGGAAGCCGGTTTTCGCTGGTTACGATTTTTCGAGAAGCTGGATCGCACAGGAAAAACCGGATGTCGTCTTCCTGGTCTATAACGACCATGCCACCAGCTTCAGCCTGGACTGCATCCCCACTTTCGCCATCGGCTGCGCCGAGAGTTTCCTGCCGGCCGATGAGGGCTGGGGCGCCCGTCCGGTGCCTATGGTGATGGGCCATGCGGAACTGGCCGGCCACATCGCCGAATCCGTCATCCAGGATGACTTCGACCTCACCATCGTCAACCGGCTGGACGTCGATCACGGTTTGACGGTGCCGCTGTCGCTGATGTTCGGCCAGCCCACCGCATGGCCCTGTCGCGTCATTCCCTTTGCGGTGAATGTGGTGCAATACCCGCCGCCATCCGGCGCACGCTGCTTCGCACTGGGCAAGGCCATCCGCAAGGCAGTCGAGTCCTTTGATGGTGATCTGAATGTACAGGTCTGGGGAACAGGCGGCATGAGCCACCAGATTCAGGGGCCGCGCGCCGGCTTCATCAACCAGGCCTTCGATGCCGCCTTCCTCGACCAGTTGGTCACGGATCCGGCGGCGCTCTCCCGCAAGCCTCACATCGATTATATCCGTGACGCCGGCGCTGAAGGTATTGAACTGGTGATGTGGCTGATCATGCGCGGCGCACTCGACGAAGAAGTCGAGGAAGTTCACCGTTTCTATCACGTGCCGGCCTCCAACACCGCGGTCGGGCACATCATCCTGAAAAACCATTCCGCTTCCAACTCGCAAACAAGAGCGTAGCCGCCATGAAAGTCATCCTCGCCGGCGCCGGCGCCTTCGGCCAGAAGCACCTGGACGCTATCGCCAAGATCGGCGGCATCGAAGTGGTCTCGCTGGTCGGTCGCCGGATCGAACCCACCAGGGCAGTGGCGGAAAAGTATGGGGTGCCGCATGCCACCAGCGAACTCGCCGAGGCGCTGGCCCGGCCGGGCGTCGATGCCGCCATTCTGTGCACCCCGACCCAGATGCATGCCGCCCAGGCCATCCAGTGCCTGGAGGCGGGCAAGCATGTGCAGGTCGAAATTCCGCTCGCCGACAGCCTGGACGATGCCGACGCGGTGCTGGCCAAGCAGAAGGCGACCGGCCTTGTCGCCATGGCCGGCCATACGCGGCGCTTCAACCCCTCGCATCAATGGGTGCGCAAGCGCATCTTGATGGGGGAATTGTCGGTGCTGCAGATGGACGTGCAGACCTATTTCCTGCGCCGGACCAATCTCAACGCACTGGGCCAGCCCCGCTCCTGGACCGACCATTTGCTCTGGCATCATGCGGCGCACACCATCGACCTGTTCCAGTACCAGACCGGCAGCGAAGTGATCGCCGCCCACGCGGTTCAGGGCCCGAAATCGCCCAGTCTCGGCATCGCCATGGACATGTCCATCCAGCTCAAGGCGGCGAATGGCGCGATCTGCACTCTGTCGCTATCCTTCAACAATGACGGGCCTCTGGGCACCTTTTTCCGCTACATCTGCGACAACGGCACCTATATCGCCCGCTATGACGATCTGTTCGACGGCAAGGAAGCCAAAATCGATGTTTCCGAGGTCGATGTCTCAATGAACGGGATCGAGCTCCAGGACCGGGAATTCTTCGCCGCCATCCGTGAAGGCCGCGAGCCCAATGCCAGTGTCGCCCAGGTAATGCCCTGCTACCGGGTGCTGCACACGCTGGACCGCGCCCTTGCCGAACAGGACCGAGCATGACCGTAATGCCGTTCCGCCGCCGGGTCACGATTGAGTGGGGCGACTGCGATCCCGCCGGGATTGTCTATTATCCCCGCTATTTCGAGATGTTCGACGCCAGCACTGCGCATCTGTTCGCGGACGCCCTGGGCTGCAACAAGCGGGAAATGCTGCGCCGCTTCGATATTGTCGGCTTTCCGATGGTCGACACGCGCGCCAGTTTTTTCATTCCCAGCAAGTTCGGGGACACGGTCACGATTGAAAGTCATGTCAAGGCCTTCAACCGCAGCAGCTTCGAGGTTTCCCATCGTCTGATGGTTCCGGATGGGCGCGTCGGCATCGAGGCTTCCGAGGCGCGGGTCTGGGCGGGGGTTCATCCGGACGATCCTGAACGTATCAAGGGCCGCGCCATTCCCGCTGAGGTGATTGCCGCCTTCGCCGGCAACAACAATACCCAAAAGGGAGGAAACGGGCCATGAGCGAACGCAAGCTGATCATCACGGTGGCGCCGACCGGCGGCATGGCGTCGAAATCGCAGAGCGCCCATCTTCCGACCCAGCCGGACGAGATAGCGGAATCGGTGTATTTATCCTTCAGGGCGGGCGCCGCAATCGCCGCCCTGCATGCGCGCCGTCCGGACGACCAGGCGACCTGCAACGCCGATATCTATCGAAGCATCAACAGCAAGATACGCAGCCGCTGTGACATCATCCTCAACAACTCTACCGGCGGCGGCTCCAGCGGCGACATGCTCGTCGCCCGCGCCGACGGGCTTTATGAATCGAATTTCGAGGAAAGGTTGAAGGGGTGCGAGGCTGGCGCGGAGATGGCGACCTTCGACGGCATGACATTCTGCGACGTGCATGGCGGCAAGGAAATTCTTGTTCTCACGCCGCCCAGTCGTTGCGAAACGCTGGTGCAGCGCATGCTGGAGCGCGGCATCAAGCCGGAATGGGAAGTCTTCAGCCCCACCCACATTCTCCAGGATGTCACCCGCCTGATCCGGAAGGGATACGACAAGCCGCCCTATTACGTGAACATGGTGCTGGGCGCCGACAAGGGCTTCCAGGGCGCAATGCCCTATAGCCACGATATCCTCGCTGCTATGGTTGCGGCCCTGCCGCCGCAGTCGATCTTCTGCGTTTCCGCCATTGGCCCGGCCCAGCTTCCCGCCACCACCCAGGCGATGCTGCTGGGCGGCCATGTGCGGGTCGGGTTGGAGGACAATCTCTATTACAGCCGCGGTGTCCTGGCAAAAAACGAGGAGCTTGTGGCGCGCACGGCCCGCATCGCCGCCGAACTGGGTCTGTCCGTCGCCAGTCCGGCGGAAGCGCGTAACATGCTCGGTCTGCCGCCACCGGCCCAATTGGGAAGCGCATGACGAATCCAACCGGAAACGCGTATGATCTTGCCAACCCGGTGCTGGAGCGCATGCGGGCCGGCGAGGTTGCGCTGGGCATGAATGTCCGGCTGGGCCGTTCCGGCGATATCGCGTCCATCGCCCGCACGACGGGGCACGATTTCCTTTTCCTCGATGCCCAGCATGCCATCTTGCCGATGGAGACCCTGGCCCATATCGCCCTGGCGGCGCGCGGTTGCGGTGTCGCCCCCATCGTCCGGGTGCGCAGCTGCGACGATCCCGATGTTTCGCTGCTGCTGGACAATGGCGTCACAGGCATCGTTTTTCCGGACATCAACAATGCGGCCGAGGCCCGCCGGGCGGTCGAGGCGGCCAGGTTCGCTCCCCTGGGCAAGCGGTCCGCCTCCGGCGGCTATGTCCAGTTCGATTTCCGTTCGGTCCCGCTGGCCGAGGCCCTCCCGGCATTGAACCGCAGCACGCTGGTCGCCTGCATGATTGAAACGAACAAGGGCCTGGCGAACCTCGAGGAGATTGCCGCGGTGGACGGCGTCGATGTTTTGCATGTCGGGTGCAACGACCTGTTGCTGGACATGGGCAAGCCCGGCGCTTTTGGCGATCCGCAAATCGTCAGCGCGGTGGAACGCGTCATCGCGGTCGCCGCGGCCAATGGAAAATTCTCGGGACTCGGTGGCGACCGCGATGTGGCAAGGCAGGTGCATTTCATCCGCAAGGGGGTGCGCTTCATGACCACCCATTCGGATATCGGATTTCTGATGGCGGAAGCCTCCCGCCGCACCGGCGCGTTGCGCCAGGCGCTGGCGAAGGGCGGCGTTTGATGGCCGTGCGAGGAAGGTATTGGGCGCATGCTATGCCGCAGCTTCGCAACGCGTAAGCAGGGTTTCATGACCTAAAAGGAGAGGGCAGGCAGATGAGCGCCGGAATCCAGACATATCGCTTCGATGAGGCGGTTTTGCGTGTTCGCGAGGATGATGTCCGCGGCCGCGGGCTTGACGGCAAGGATGGCGGCAATGTCCAGGCTTACATGTATCCCTTCGATCCGGGGATCGAAGGCCTCAATCTGCGTTTCAGCTTTGATCGCGTCCTGGACGGCTTCTACTCTCCGCGCCACCGGCACAATTTCGATCAGTTCCGCTATGTGCTGTCCGGCACGATCAATATCGGCAAGGGGCTGGCGCTGGCGCAAGGCGAGTGCGGCTATTTCCCCGAAGGCACCTATTACGGCGCCCAGGACCAGAAGGGCGATGGCGAGGCGCTGGTAATGCAGTTTCCGGGCCCCCAGGGGGCTCATTTCATAACGCAGCCGGAATACAGGGAAGGCGTCGCCCGTCTGAAGGCCGCGGGCGCGGTGTTTGAAAATGGCGTCTGCCGCCGCACCGATGGACAGGGCCGTGAATTCAACCAGGACGGCTTTGAAGCGGTCTGGGAATCCTTTACCGGAGAAGCCGTGACCTATGCGCCGCCCCGCTATGGCGAGCCGGTCATCATCAAACCCGAGGGCTTTCGCTGGCTTCCCGATCCTGTCAGCCCTGGACTTGAGGTCCGCCGGCTTGGCACCTTCAACGAATATCGCACGGCATTGTCGCAATGGCGGCTGTCGTCAGGTGCGGTCATTCCCGGTGGAACACTGGCGGCGCCGGAGTTCCGGTTTGTCCTCAAGGGCGAGGTGACGTTCGCCGGCAAGACGCTGCCGGCACGCAGCGCCGCCTTTATCCCCGAGGGGATCGAGACGGGTATCCTGGAAAGCCGCGACGGGGCCGAAATCCTGGTGATCAGCATACCCATGTATGCTGCTGCGTTCTGGCGCCAGATCCGCGAAAAGCGCGCCGCTGCTGCCTCGGCCCCGTGACGGGGACGAGATTGGCCGGCGCAGGCGGCGCCCGGGACATTGTATGGGATAATACTGTCGGTTATCGTACTGAGGCCGCGAGAGGATGCGCAGATGGCAGCAGGAATTCAGACTTTCCGCTTTGACGAAGCCCGTGGCCGCGAGGTCGGAACCACGCGAGGCCGTGGCGTCGATGGCGGCGCCAGCCCCGATCTCAAAGTCGTTCTCTATCCGATCGATACCGGCATCGGCGAAATCAATCTGCGTTTCGGCTATGACGAAGTCGGCGATGGCTTCTACACACCGCGGCATCGTCACAATTTCGATCAATTCCGCTTTCTGGTGTCCGGTGAAATGAACCTCGCCAAGGGTGTGGACCTGCACGAAGGCGAGTGCGCCTATTTTCCGGAAGGCGCCCATTACGGCCCGCTTGCCCAGAAGGGGCCGGCCAGCCTGCTGGTGCTGCAGTTTCCAGGTCCGAATGGCGCCTACCGAATCAGAGATTCGGAAAAGCGCGCCGCCATGGCCGCGCTCAAGAGCAGCGGCTATTTCGAGGATGGCATCTACAAGAAGCGAAAGCCGGACGGTGGTGTTATAAACCAGGACAGCTACGAAGCGGTCTGGGAGCACCATATGGGGCGGCCGATCTCCTATGCCTCGCCCCGCTACCGCTCGCCCATCGTCATGCGGCCCCAGGCCTTGCAATGGATCGCCGATCCGCGGCGGCCCGGGGTCGAGATCAGGCATATGGGCAGCTTCACGGAATTCCAGACCGCCGTGGCGCTTTGGCGGATCGCGCCCGGCACCACCATCCCCAGCGAGATCCTGGCCGCGCCCGAACTGCGTTGCGTGTTGAGCGGCGACACGGTTTATGACGGCAAGGAACTGGATCGCAACGGCTGCTATTACATCCCCGAAAATATTTCCACCCATCCCCTTCACAGCCGGGGCGGCGCTGAGTTGCTGGTGTTCACGCTGCCAATGTATGCGAGAGCGACTTGGGAGCAGGTGCGCGATCCTGCCACACAAGCAGTGGCCGCCGCCTGAGCGGCTTGCCCGCGGCTGGAAGGCAAGCCGCCGCAAACAGAAGGTGCGAACGCATGACCGACGCCATCGATAAGATTTCTGCTGAGTCCGGCGCCGCGAAATATCTGCGCCGCATCGACATGGAGCGTTTCCTTGCCGACAAGGCGCGCTTCAACCAGCGCCTGCTCGATCGCAGCAATTCCGACATCATGAGTTGTGCCGTCAATTACGTCCGTACGCCGCCAAATGGCGGAACGCCGGGCGGCGAGCATGTTCACGACTATGATCAGTTCATGTTCCTGATCAGCGGTCGGATGATGGTCAAGATTGAAGGTGAGACCTATCCGGTGTCGCCGGGCACACTGATGATTTTCCCCGCCGGAATTGCCCACCATTTCTGGAACCTGGAGGAGGAAACCATCCATCTCACCATCATGGCGCCGGCGCCCGATCCCCAAAAGCCTCGCGCCACACAGATCAAATCCTGATGCGGGGGCATGCAACGCCGGTCCCTCGCGACGGACATGCAGCAATAGCAAGGACGGCATATGCCAGAAAAAATTCGCGTTGGGATCGTCGGAGCAACCGTCACAGTGGGAGGGAGCGGTTGGGGCGCGCGGACGCATGTTCCGGCGCTCAAGGCGTTGGCTGCCCATTACGAGATCAAGGCGGTCTGCACCACGCGCGCGGAAACTGCGCTGGCTTCAAAGGCGGCGTTCGGCGCTGAACTCGCGTTCGACGATTTTGACGCCATGCTGGCTTCGCCCGATATCGACCTGGTGAGCGTGGTGACCAGGGTGCCTACCCATCACGGCCTGGTGATGCGGGCGCTGAAGGCAGGCAAGGCGGTCTATTGCGAATGGCCGCTGGGCGCCACCCTGGCGGAGGCGGAAGAGATGGCCGCCCTGGCCTCTGAACGCGGACTTACCACGGCGGTAGGGTTGCAGGCCCGCAGCGACCCGGTATTGATGCATGCGCGCGAACTGGTGCAACAAGGATTCATCGGCGATATTCTCGCCGTGAATTTTTCCTATGTCGGCAAGGCTACCATAGCGCGGGGCAACGGCCGCATCTGGCAGAGCGACCGCCGGGCCGGCGCCAATATCCTTACCATCGGTGGCGGCCATGCCATCGACGCCCTGAGTTTCATTCTGGGCCGGTTCGACGCGGTTTCGGCAAGGCTGGGAACTATGGTCGGCCAATGGCACAACACCGATACAGGCGAGGAGGTGAAGGTGGACTCGCCCGACTGGGTCAGCGTCAGCGGCCGCCTGGAAAATCGCGCGGAAGTCTCGTTCCTGGTGGCGGCGGCGCCGGCGCTGCCACAGGGCCATCGCCGCTTCGAGATTTACGGCAGTCACGGCATGCTCGCTATCGTGCCGGCGCCGGGCAGTCCGGAGCCCAATCCCAGCCTCTATCATGGACCAAATCAGCTCCTTGCGGCGCGCGGCAGGGGGGCACTCGCGCCGATCGAGACGCCGGCCCGCCTTGTCCTGATACCAGACAGTGTTCCTGCCGGCCCGCCGCGCAATGTTGCCCAGGCCTATGCCCGCCTGGCTGCTGCAATGCGGGACAACGAACCCTACGAACCGGGTTTCGCGCATGCGGTGAGGGCGCACCGCTTGGTCGCGGCGCTGGAAGAATCTTCGCTTATGGGACGGACGGTGGCTCCGGCTGTGTAGCTGAACGTCAGTCGGACAGGCGGTGCGTCAGCGAAGACGCCAAGAGTTTCAGCATACGGAAGAATTCCGCGCTATCCTCCTTGCCAAGGGCCTGACGCAATTTATGCTCGTGCTGATCGGCGGCTTTTAACAATTTTCTTTGCGCCTTTTCTCCTCGCGGCGTGAGGTTGAGCGCATAGGCTCTCCGATTGGTTTCGATGCGTTCCCGATTGACCAGATCGTGCCTCACCAATTCGTCCAGCACGGGGGTCAGGGACGACTTGTCCCGTCCATTGGCTTGGCTGAGGGCGGTTTGGGTAATTCCAGGATTTTCGCCGATCAGGGTCAGGACAGCGAAATAGCCCGGCCGAATGTCTGTGTCGCCAGCCTGCTTCACGAAGGCCTGGAATGCCAGCGATTGCGTTATCCGCAGGTAAAATCCGATATAGCCGCTGAGGGCGCCAAAAGAAATTCCGGTATTGCCCGAACTCGCTTGACCGGACGTTGTCGATCTGGCGGAAGGTCTTGTTTTCATACTTTTCTCTTATCCGATGTGCGATGGGCCGCGCCGAATGTAGGCATTCCAGTGTTCAGCCGGCATGAATTGACACTATTCAAACAGTTGGATACGATACATTATCCTGGGATATGGGGCGCATTCCAGCCGATTCACGGAGCTTCGGAGGGTAATGTTATTCTCAGCAACCAAGAATGCAAACTTGGCTGAGACAGTGGGCCGGGATGCGCCAGGGGCGCCGCCGCTCCATAGTGCCGGCGCGGCCCTGATCGAGAGTCTTCAGGAACTCGGGATCGAATTTATCTTCGCGAATTTTGGCAGCGATCATCCCGCGATTGTCGAAGCCCTTGCCGCGGCGCGGGCGATGGGCCGTCCCTTGCCGAGCGTAATCACCTGTCCCAATGAGATGGTCGGCATGAGCGCCGCCCATGGTTTCGCGGCGGCGACCGGGCGGGCGCAAGCGGTGCTCGTGCATGTCGAGTGCGGCACACAGGCGCTGGGGGGCGCCGTCCACAATGCTGCGAAGGGCAGAATTCCCGTCTTCATATTCGCCGGGGCCTCGCCGGTAACCCAGGCTGGCGAACTGGCGGGTAGCCGGAACGAGTTCATCCAGTGGATCCAGGATGTTCACGACCAGCGCGGCATTGTGCGCGGCTATATGCGCTATGACAACGAGATACGCGCCGCCGCCAACATCAAGCAGCTTGTGGCGCGCGCCTTTCAGATCGCATGCAGCGATCCCAAGGGCCCCGTCTATCTGACCGGCGCCCGGGAGATCATGGAAGCGACCGCGCCGGCCGCCGCGCTCAATCCCGGACACTGGAAGCCCGCCGCGCCTTCGGCGCTGCCGCCGTCCGCCGCCGCCGAACTGGCCCGCGCCGTGCTTGGCGCCCGTGCCCCCTTGGTCGTGACATCCTATCTCGGGCGCAATCCGGCTGCGGTCGGCGAACTCGTCAAGTTCTGCGAGAGGCTGGGCGTAGGCGTTCTGGAATCGGTTCCCAGCTATGTCAACTTCCCCCACGACAATGCTCTCTATCAGGGAAACCAGTGGAACGAACCGCGCCAGAACGCGGCGCTTTCGGAAGCGGATTTGGTCATTGTCATCGATAGCGATATTCCCTGGATTCCCACCGTCAGCGCCCCCAAGCCCGAGGCGCGGCTCTATCACTTGGACGTCGATCCGCTGAAGATGCAGATGCCGTTATGGTACATCGCGGCAGCCGAGCGTTTTGCCGCCGATGCCGGCACCGCCTTGCGGCAGCTGAATGCCGAACTCGATAAATTGGCCGCGGACGGCCCGCTGGTAGAGGCGCGCCGCGGAATATGGGAAAGGCTGCATCGCAAACGTCGGGCAGAGCTGTCGCAAAGAGAGCAGCCGGGAGACAGCCTCACCCCGGAATATCTGACGGCAGCCCTTCGCCGCCGCGTCACGGCCGACACGATGGTCGTCAATGAGGGCATCTCCAACTACCAGACGATCTTCGATCATCTTGCCATGAACCGGCCCGGCTCCATGTTCACCAGCGGCGGCGGCTCGCTGGGGTGGAATGGCGGCGCCGCCATCGGCGTCAAGCTTGCCCACCCATACAAGCTCGTGATGGCCCTGACGGGCGACGGCTCCTACATGTTCTCCGTTCCGTCGAGTGTTCACTGGATGGCGCGGCGCTACAACACGCCCTTCCTGACGGTCATTTACAACAATGGCGGCTGGAAATCGCCGAAGCTCTCAACGCTGGCGGTTCACAAGGACGGCTATGCCAGCAAGAGCGACAATCTGGACATGAGCTTTCATCCTGCGTCCGATTACGGCGGGATCGCCGCGGCCGCCGGCGGCGCCTATGCCCGAACCGTGGACCGGATCCAGGATCTGGAGGATGCCCTCGATGCCTGCTTGCATGCCGTGCAGACCGAGGGGCGTTGTGCGGTACTGGATGCGCGTCTGACGCACTTTTAAATTCGGACGGGAATGGTTTACGGGTCACAAGACAGAGTTGGCAGATAGGCGACAAAAGCCGCTGCAGGCATAGTTAGAAAAAGCCAATAATCAGGGGAGACGGCCCATGGGCCCGGTCAGCGCAAAAACATCGGACAACGCGGTGGAACCTGGCGGCGATGGCTTGCCGGAGATCGGCGCCAGGCTTGATCGGCTGGGAACCAGCAGGACGGTATGGACGCTGGCGCTTCTGCTCGCCTTCGGCGGTTTCTTCGACGCCTACATGCAGAGCTCTGGCGGCAATATCGCGCCTAGCCTGGTGAAAAGTGGTATCCTGGCCGATCGCACAGAGGAGTTTTTCAGTCTCAAGGGCTACGCCGGCTTCACCGCTGCGACCTTCATGGGCCTGTTCCTGGCCTCCAGCTGCTTTGCCTTCATCGCAGACAAGTTCGGCCGTCGCACGATTTTCACCGTCGGATTGCTTTGGTTCAGCATCTGCGGCTTCATTATGGCTTTCCAGAATACCGGCACTGGGGTCATCTTTTGGCGCTTCATGCTGGCCGTCGGCATGGGACTCGAGGTCATCACCATCGATTCTTATCTCAGCGAACTTGTTCCGAAGGCAACCCGCGGCCGGGCCTTCGCCATCAACAATTCCATCCATTCCACTGGCCAACCCGTGGCGGCCCTGGCGGCATTCCTCCTGGTTCCCCACACTTTTCTAGGCCTGGAAGGTTGGCGCTGGGTGGTGATCGTGGGAACCGTGGGCGCCATTGTGGTGTGGCCGCTGCGGATGCTCATTCCCGAAAGCCCCCGCTGGCTGGCGGCCCATGGCAGGCGTGACGCCGCCGAAAAAATCGTGGCCGGCCTGGAGAAGAAGGTGGAAGGGGAAACGGGTAAGCCCCTGCCGCCGCCCCAGCCCGTGACCTATCGCCCGCCCCACAAGGTCGGCCGCTACGTCCAGATTTTCGGGACGGAATATCTGGGCCGCACCGTAATGCTGAGCGTTTTCCATGTCCTGCAGGCGATCGGCCTCTACGGCTTCATCAACTGGATGCCGACCTTCCTAGTGCATCAGGGTGTCAGCATCCCCCACAGTCTCGGGTATACATTCGGCATGGCCCTGGTCGCGCCGCTGGGCGCACTGCTCTGCCTGTCCTTCGCGGACAAGGTAGAGCGCAAGTGGCAGATTGTGGGTGCGGCGCTGGCGGTTGCGGCATCTGGACTGGTTTTCTCCTATTTTCGCAGCCCTTACGTCATCGTTCCGATGGGAGGTTTCGAACTGCTAAGTGCGGCGATTCTCAGCTACAATTTCCACGCCTATCAGGCCGAACTTTTTCCCACGCGCATTCGCGTCCAGGCGATTGGCTTCGTATATTCCTGGAGCCGCATCAGCGCCATCTTCAGTGGCTTCCTGATTGCACGTGTGCTGGGGCAATATGGTGTGACCTGGGTGTTTCTGCTAATCGCCGGCAGCATGCTGCTGGTGGCGCTATTCATTGGCGTGCTGGGGCCGCCGACCAAGGACCGTTCGCTGGAGACGCTTTCGCCCTGACATCCCGGGCGCGTTGCAGCATTGCACTACGGCATCTAGGTTTGACGGCGTTTCCTGCGCTGCCGCCCGGTCCGCTTCTCCTTGACAGGTCGGGAGGATTGGTCAAAAATGGTAGGACTCCATACTGTTGTCAGGCAAACAAATTTGTCGGGCATATGAAATGGATTGGCTGCTCCGGGGAGCCAAAGGGACTGGCGATGGCCGGTAGAGCGAATAGGCTATCCTCTTCTGCCGCGAGGACAGTTTCCAGGAGAAGGGAATGCAGATAGTTCACGGCGATGAGGTTCCGGTTGCCGGCAACGAGGGGGAAGGGGTTCGCTCGGGCAAGGTCGGCAAGCAGTTTCTCATGTTCGGCGATCCGGCCTCTCCCGGCAATTTCAAGTTCGGCCTGTTCCGCCAGTATGGCGATTTCACCTCGCCGCGGCACCGGCATAATTTCTGCCAATTCCGTGTCCAGATCGAAGGCGAATGCGATTTTGCCCATGACGGCAAGATGACGCCTGGCGTGATCGGCTATTTTCCGGAAGGCACCTCCTACGGTCCGCAGGGACCGGACAGGGAGGAATCTTACGTCGCCACTCTTCAGTTCGGTGGTCCTAGCGGCTCGGGGTTGCTGACGACCCAGCAACTGGCGGACGCAAAGCGCGAGTTGAGCAAGATCGGCACCTTCGAGGGTGGCGTGTTTCGCCGCCATCAGGGCGTTCCCGGCAAAAAGAACATGGACGGATTCGAGGCGGTTTGGGAGCAGGTCAGCGGCCGCGAACTTGTGTATCCTCCCGCGCAATATGGGCGTCCCGTCCTCATGCATCCGGAAGGCTATCGCTGGATGCCGGTGGCGAATGCGAGAGGTGTATCGGAAAAAGCCCTCGGCACATTTTCTGAATGTCAGATTCGCTGCGCCCTCTACCGGCTCGATCCCGGCGCGGACTTCGCGGCGCAGGGTCGGGGTATTTACCTGGTCCTCTCCGGGCGCGGTGGGGTCGAAAGGCAGACATTCCGCCGGTTCAGCGCAGTGTATCTGGACACCGGCGAGACTGCGCGGTTCAAGGCCGGCGAGGTTTCCGAGATTGTGTTGCTGGGCATGCCGGATGTGGCAAACATGATGAGGCATGAGTCAGCGCGGACATCGAGTCAGGCGGCCGAATAACCAAATGCCACGGCCTGGGAGTGTCATTGTCGCCGACAAAACGACCCGCATGCCGAAGCGCGCAGGGCGGGTCGCGCAGGGGCGCAACCGGCCGCAATCGCCGCCGGAGAAGAGGGAATGTTCGTGAGCAGCCGTACCGACCTGTTGATCAACGGCGTGTCCTGTCCGGCTTTGTCTGGGAGCAGTTTCCGCCGTTACAATCCTCTGGACGGTTCCATCGCCACCGAGGCTGCGTCCGCCGCTCCGGCCGACGCGGTCCGGGCAGTCGAGGCGGCGCAGGCAGCATTACCAGGCTGGGCCGCGCTGGGACCGAATGCCAGGCGCGCGCTGCTGAACAAGGCGGCCGACGTTTTGGCCGCCAAGAGCGCGGACCTGGTCGCTGCGATGCAGGAGGAAACCGGGGCCACCAAGGCCTGGGCCGGTTTCAACATTCATCTCGCCACCGGCATGATCCGCGAAGCTGCGGCACTGACAACGCAGATTACGGGCCAGGTAATCCCCTCGGACAAGCCGGGGTGCCTGGCCATGGCGGTGCGCGAACCCGCAGGCGTCGTGCTCGGCATGGCGCCCTGGAACGCCCCGGTCATTCTGGGCGTGCGCGCCATCGCCACGCCGCTGGCCTGCGGCAACACTGTCGTGCTGAAGGCTTCTGAAATCTGTCCGCGCACCCATGCCTTGATTGGCGCCGCCTTCCTTGAGGCCGGCCTGCCTCCTGGCGTGGTGAATGTCATCACCAACGATGCGGCAGACGCACCCGCCGTGGTCGGCGCCATGATCGCCCATCCCGCCGTACGGCGGGTCAACTTCACCGGCTCGACGCGAGTGGGGCGCATCATCGCCGAACTTTGCGGCAAACACCTCAAACCCGTGCTGCTCGAACTGGGCGGCAAGGCGCCGTTTATCGTCCTTGACGACGCCGATCTGGGCGAGGCGGTCAAGGCGGCTGCGTTCGGCGCCTTCATGAACCAGGGCCAGATCTGCATGTCCACCGAACGGATCATCGTGCTGGACAGCGTGGCCGATGCCTTCATGGCGCAGTTCTGCGGCAAGGCGGCGACACTTGCGGCCGGGGATCCATGCGAGGGCACATCGCCGCTCGGTGCTGTCGTGGACCAGCATGCAGCGCAGCATGTCCGCGAGCTTGTCGCAGATGCGGTGAAAAAGGGCGGCAAGGTTGCGGCAGGCGGCGACGGCGCGGGCGTGCTGATGCCGGCCACCGTCATCGACCATGTCACGCCCGACATGCGACTGTACCGGGAGGAAAGTTTCGGACCGGTGGTCGCGGTCATACGCGTCAAGGACGAGGCTGCGGCGATTGCGGCGGCAAATGACAGCGAATACGGACTTTCCTCTGCCATCTTCAGCCGCAACATTCCTCGGGCGCTGGCGCTGGCCAGGAATATCCATTCCGGCATTTGCCACATCAACGGGCCCACCGTGCATGACGAGCCCCAAATGCCGTTCGGCGGCGTCAAGGCCAGCGGCTATGGCCGCTTTGGCGGCCAGGCGGGCATCGCCGAATTCACCGACTTGCGCTGGATCACCATCGAGACCCAGCCGGGACATTTTCCAATTTGAGTCTCATTGCTCATGCTCAATTGACCTTGCGAAACCCAACAGGCACCAGCCAGACAGCCAGTCCGTATCGGAGACCAAACGCCATGTCGAAATTCTCTTTCGCCCTCTGCTCCATACCCAGACGCTCCAACAGGATCGCCCGCTCAGTGCTTTTCCAAAGGTCCGTTGCCTGCATTATACCGCTCGCGCTGGCTTTAGCCATTGTTCCGTCTGGGGCGCAGAACGCCAAGCCGTATGGACAGCCCTCGACGGCGCGCGGGGACTGGCCGATGTATTTTGCCGATCCATCCGGTTCGCGCTATTCGCCGCTGGACCAGATCAACGCGTCGAATTTCAGCAAGCTTGAGGTGGCCTGGCACTTCAAGACCGATCAATTGGGCGCGCGTCCGGAATACAAGCTGGAAGGCACACCGCTGGAGATCAACGGCACGGTCTACACCACCGGCGGCTCGCGCCGCGCCGTTGTGGCGCTGGACGCGCGGACCGGAGAATTGAAATGGGTTTACAGCCTGAACGAAGGAGCGCGCGCGGCCAACTCGCCGCGCCAGCTTTCTGGCCGTGGCGTGTCCTATTGGACCGACGGCAAGGGCGATGAGAGAATTCTCTTCATCACGACCGGCTTTCGGCTGGTGGAACTGAACGCCCGGGACGGCAAGCCCATCGCCTCTTTCGGCAAGCAAGGCATGGTGGACATGAAGGTGGGCTTGCTCCAGGGAGTTCCCGGAAAGCCCGGCAAATACAAGCAGATCGACTTGGAGACGGGCGAGGTCGGTCTGCACTCTACTCCCACCCTGGTGGGGGACATCGTGATTGTCGGCACCTCCATGAAAGAAGGCTTCCAACCGACGACCCAGAATAACACCAAGGGTGCGGTTCGGGCGTGGAACGTGAAAACCGGCAAGCTGCTCTGGGCCTTCCATGACGTGCCGATGAAGGGGGAGGTGGGTTATGACAGTTGGGAGAACAACTCGGCGGACTTCAACGGCAATGCCGGTGTCTGGGCCAATGTCACGGTCGATGAGAAGCTGGGGACGGCCTATCTGCCGATCGAGGACCCGACCAATGACGTGTATGGCGGCTCGCGCCCGGGCAATGACTTGTTCGGCGATAGTCTGGTCTGCGTCGATCTGAAGACCGGCAAGCTCAAATGGTACTACCAGCTTGTCCATCATCCGATCTGGAACACGGACATTACCTCGCCGCCGATGCTGATCGACATCACAGTGGCGGGAAAGCCGATCAAGGCCGTAGCCGTTCCCGGTAAGCAGGGATTCCTTTATGTCTTTGATCGGGTGACGGGCAAGCCGGTCTGGCCGATAGTCGAGCGGCCGGTGCCGCAGAGCGATGTGCCGGGCGAAAAGACCTCGCTGACTCAGCCCTTTCCGACCAAGCCAGCCGCTTATTCGCGCCAGGTCTATCGTGAAGAAGACCTGATCGATTTCACGCCGGAAATGAGGGCAAAGGCCCTGGACGTGGTCAAGCACTTCAAGGTCGGACCGATGTTCACTCCGCCGGTGGTCAGCAAGGTCGAGGGACCGCTCGGAACAATGGGCTTGGAAAGTGCCGCCAACGGAACCAACTGGGAAGGCGGCGCCTTCGATCCGGAAACCCATACGGTCTTCTTGCCGGCCGGCAATGCCGGCGCCGTGGTGCATGGTCTGATCGAGCCGCCGCCTGGATACAGCGACGCCCGGTATGTGGGAGGCACCGCAGGCCAGCCCTTTAGTATCCAGGGCGGTCCGGGCTCCGGCACCGCATCCGATGCGCCTGCTATCAGCGCCGACGAGGCCAAGCTGGCCGCGATCCTGGCCAGGAACGGTGGGCTGGCCGCGCCGGCCGCGCCGGCGGTGCGGCTCAGTGTCGAAGGATTGCCGCTATTCAAGCCGCCCTATGGCACCATCACTGCCATCAACATGGACACCGGCGATTTCCGATGGCAGGTGGCGAATGGCGACACGCCTGACGAGATCAAGAATAATCCCGCCCTTCGCGGCCTCACTATCCCCAGGACAGGACAAGGCGGCCGGGACATATCGGGCCTGATGGTGACAAAGACGCTGGTGGTCACCGGCGATCCGTTGCTCTCGACGGCGCCGGGCCATCCGCGCGGCGCCATGCTGCGGGCTTTCGACAAGGCGACCGGCAAGGAAGTCGGCGCGGTCTGGATGCCGGCACCGCAGAGCGGCTCGCCCATGACCTACATGGTCGATGGCCGCCAGTACATCATAGTCGCCGTTTCGGGAGGCAATTACTCAGGGGACTATATCGCCTACCGTCTGCCGGCCGGAAATTGACTATTAAGACAGGTGGGCTGCCGAGAAGTCGCCCGCCGAACCATGGCTTGAGGACTGGATCATGATGCTACGCTGGCTTTCGATTTCTGCGGGTTGTTTGGCCGCCATCATGGGCACGACCACGCTGCTTCACGCCCAGAGCTCGGCCCTGCGTTCCGCCTGGGAGGGCGTTTATACCGCCGCCCAGGCGGACCGCGGCAAGGCGTCATATTCGAGCAATTGCGCACGCTGTCATGGCGAAGGGCTGGAAGGACGCGACGAGATTGCACCGCTTAAAGACTCGCATTTCATGTCCAACTGGGAAGGTCAGACGGTGGCCGACCTGGTGCAGCGGGTGCGGGGCACCATGCCTCTGGACCGGCCGGGCTCGCTCAGCAGCGCCACCAGCACGGATATTGTGGCCTATCTGCTGCAGCAGAATGGCCTTCCCGCCGGGAATGCGGAATTGCCAAGCGATTCCGGCGCTGGGTCCAATATCCGCATCGACTCGCTCGCACCCCCCGGTGTGACTGCGCCGGCCGCGCCGCCGGCCGCCCCGCCAGCACCTGCCCAAGGCGGGCTGGCGCCGGTCAATTCGGCGCCCAATCCCTATGGCCGGGTGGACAATTTCCTCAAGCTGCCGGCCGGTCGGCATATGGGCTCGACCAGCACCGTGGCAGGCGACAGCCATGGCAATATCTGGCTGGCGGAGCGCTGTGGCGAGAATGACTGCAATGGCAGCCCGCTCGATCCGGTCCTTGAGTTCGACGCCAAGGGCAATTTCATCAAATCCTTCGGGGCGGGACAAATTCTGTTTCCGCACGGCATCTGGATCGACAAGAACGACCATATCTGGATCGCCGACAACCACAACAATGGCAAGATCGGCGATGTCGTGTTGGAGTTCGACCAGAATGGGAAGATTCTGAAGACCCTGGGCAAGCCGGGCATCGCCGGCAGCGATGCGCAGACCTTCCATGAACCCAACGCGGTGCTGATCGCGCCGAATGGCGACATCTTCGTCTCCGACGGCCATGGCGGCGATACGATCACAACCGCCGCCCATAGCCCGACCATGGGAAATTCTCGCGTCGTCAAGCTCGATCCCGACGGGAAGTTCCTGATGCAATGGGGCAGCCATGGCAGCGGACCGGGCGAGTTCCAGACGCCGCACTGTCTGGCGATGGACAGCGCCGGGCGCCTTTTCGTAGGCGACCGCAGCAACAACCGCATTCAGATTTTCGACCAGAACGGCAAGTTCATAGCCGCGTGGAGCCAGTTCAGCCGGCCAAGCGGCTGCTATATCGACAAGAACGACGTCCTTTATGTCTCGGATTCGGAATCCCGCGACAGACCGGGCTATGCCTATCATCCGGGCTGGAAGCGCGGCGTACGCGTCGGCAGCGCCAAGACCGGCGTGGTGACTGCCTTCATCCCCGACGAGATCGACGACCCGGCGGTCGGCGCCAGCGGCGGCGAAGGTGTCTGGGCCGACCCCAGCGGCGCGATTTACAACGCTGAAGTTTATCAGAAGGCTGTTGTCCGCTATGTTCCAAAATAGGTTGCAGTCTCATTGCGCCACCTTTGATGGCCCCTGAGAGGCTAACCATGAAGTTGAGCCCGGCATTCGGTTGCCTCTTCGCCTTCGTTCTCTGTTTCTGGGCGGGAACCGCCGATTCGGTCATGGCCCAGAAGCTTGCGCCGGAGCCGCTACCCGTTTTCGAGGTCGATCCAGTTTGGCCGGTACTGCCGAATGGCTGGGTCATCAGCAATATTTCCAAGATCGCGGTTGATAGCCACGATAACGTCTGGCTGATCCACCGCCCACGCACCGCCGTGGAAGGAAAGACTGCGGCGCCGCCGGTCGTAGAGTTCGATTCCGCCGGCCGATTCCTGCGGGCCTGGGGCGGAGAGGGCGCGGGGTATGATTGGCCGGATTCGGAGCACAATATTTTCGTGGACCGCAACGACAATGTCTATATCAGCGGCTCCAGTCCCAGCGGACGTTCCCGAACCAACCGCTCCGACGACATGATCCTGAAGTTCACCGCGGATGGAAAATTTCTCAGACAGTTCGGCGGTCGTACCACCAGCAAGGGCAGCCTGGATCCGGCCTCGGTCAACAAGCCGGGCGATATCTTTGTCTGGCCCCGCACCAATGAACTTTTCATTGCCGACGGCTATGGCAACCGGCGGGTGCTGGTTCTTGATGCCGACACATTCGCCTTCAAGCGCCTGTGGGGCGCCTTCGGCAAGCCACCGGTGGACGACGCCAATTCGGGCGGCCCCGGCATCAGCGGCGGCCCCGCCCGTCCACCGGGTGCGCCCGCCGCTCCAGCTGCGCCTGTCGCGCTGGAAACCGAGGGCCTCGGGCCTGGCCAATTCGCCAGCCCGGTACACGGCATCCTGGTTTCTGACGATGGCATTGTCTATGTCGCCGACCGCGCCAACCGGCGCATCCAGCTTTTCACGCCGGATGGGAAATATCTGACGCAGATGTTCCTGAACCGCACAGGGCCGTCGCCGGATTCGGTGTCCGGGATGGCCTTCTCGCCGGACCCCGCGCAGACCTATCTCTATCTCGCTGACTTCGGCAATTCGCACATCGCAGTCCTGGACCGCAAGACGCTTACAATACTCTATCAGTTCGGCACGCGCGGGCCCGAGCCGGGCAATTTCCAGGGCATCCACCATATTGCTGTGGATTCGAAGGGCAACTTATATGCGGCCGAAGTGGTGCCTGGCTCCCGCGCCCAGAAATTCCTTTTCAAGGGCTTTTCATCAACCCTCCCGGCAAACGCGCTGACAGCAGAGCAACTGACGGCGAGACCGCCAGCACGGCCTTAAACCCCTTGCGCATGACCTTTACCGCCCGCACGGACGCGGCCCGGCGCTTCAGATCGTGGACTGGATCAGGTCGCGCTTGATCGTCATGCCCAGGCCCGGCTTTTGCGGCATATCGAAATAGCCGCCCTTGTTGAACACCGGCGGTTCCTCAAAGACCGCGAATCCGTTGGAATAGTCCGCGAGCGGCAGATCGTGCGTGATCTCCAGATAGGGCGCGTTCGGCAGCGAGGCAATCAGGTGCATGTTGCAGATTGTCCCGACACAGCCTTCCGCCAGATGAGGGCACATCAGCTTGTTCATCGACTCCGCCAGTGTGGCGATCTTGCGAATTTCCGACGGTCCTTCGAGCAGGATTTCCGGCTGCACAATGTCGAAGCAGCCCCGTTCCAGCAGCAGGCGGAACTCGTGCAGGCCGCGATTGCCTTCGCCGCCGGCTATGGGCAGTTCGACCAGGCGGTTCAGTTCGGCTTGATGGTCAAAATCAAAGCGAGGCAGTGGCTCTTCCAGCCAATAGACGTTAAGTTCCTGATAGGCGCGGGCGGTTTCGACCGCGCGCTGAAAACTCCAGCGGACGGTCGGGGTCAGAAAGCCGTTGGTCGCCTGGTTGGCGTCGCACATGATGTCGAAATCATCCCCCACCAGCTTGCGGGTCTGTTCCACCAGCGCGATATCGTCCTTCTTGGTCTCGAAATGGGCGCGGTACTTGATCGCCTTCCAGCCATCGGCCTTGATCCTGGCGGCGAATTCGGCGCGGGTTTGCGGCGTACCCAGGCGCGACTGGCTGGCATAGGGGGTGACGCGGTCGCTGACCGGCCCCCAGAGGCGGTAGAGCGGCTGGTTGCAGGCCTTGCCAATAATGTCCCAAAGGGCGATCTCGATGGCGGCATAGGCGCGATCGGCGCTGGTATCGCCGCCGCGGCCGGCGGCCTCGGCCAGGGGAAGCTGGGTGTTATCGGGCGGCAAGGGCGGCTTGGAGGCGATGATGCGCCGGACGCTGGCCATGCCCGTCACCTCGCGCATGTTCGCCACGATGAGCTGTATGTTGAAAGGATCCTCGCCGATCAACTGGGCCTTGAGGGCGGGCAGATGCACCGGGTCCATCGCCGGGCCCAGCCCCACCAGCCCCTGATCGGTATGGACCTCCACAACGGAGCCGCCGCCGATGCGCGGCCGGTTTGTATCTGACGGACCCATGAAACCCGCAAAGGTGCCCAGATCCTGGATCACGCGCAGCCGCAATATCTTGATATCGGTGATCTTCATGCGCAGGCCGGTGGGCCTTGAGACCTGTGCCTGCGCCGGCAGCGCCGCCGCAGCCGCAGCCACCGGCATACCCTTGAGAATGTCTCTGCGACGCATATTGAACTCCCCGAGTGAACGTTCGTGCCCCGCGATCACGCCCTGTGCTTGGTCAATGTTACCCTATTGCGCCACCATCGCACCCTGTCTAGGGGGATGTCTCTTCGTAAAACCTCCGGACAATCGCCGGAATGGCGCCCAGGTTCTTCCAGTCGGGGTATTTTGCGTCAAACTCGGCTGTCAGGGTTCCGCCGGCCGCTTCCGCGGTGGCGCCTTCGGCCTTCAGTTCCAGAGACCGCCGCTGCAAATCCCGCAGCACCGTGCGCTGGCTTGGGATGAGTGCGGCATCGCGGACATCGCCATGATTGGGCAATACGATCAGGGGGTGCAGCGCTTCCAGCCTGTCCAGGATATCGAGCCAGTTCTTCACGCTGGGTGTGCTTTCCGGCATGCCTGGATAGCTCATGCTCGACAGGATGTTGCCCCCATGCAGAAGCCGGTCTGGTTCGACAAAGACCACGACATCGCCATTGGTCCGCGCCGGGCCGTACCAGATGAGATGGACGATCACGCCGCCACCCAAATCGATCTTCACATCGCGGTCGAAAATGATGTCGGGATCGCGCAGTTTGACATCCTGGAGCGCATTCCTCAGATCCGCCGAACGCGCCATGAAATTGTTCATGTAGGTCTGGGTGCTGGCGTTAATATCCAATTTCTGCGCCGCCGGAATCAGCCACTTTGTATTTGGCGGAAGCGCCATCGCGCCGGTGATGTGCTCCGGCCGGAAATCGGTGGTGGCAAGATAGAATTCGGTGTTCTTGCTCAGCTGCTGGGCTTCGCGGGCGACAACCGCGCCGCTTTTCGGCCCCATGCCGGTGTCGACGATAAGCGTGGCGCGGGTGCCCACGACGATGGCGACGTTGGGAACACCGGGCCGGTTCCTGTCCGGGATTTCCCAGACATGCTCCGACAGCTTGCGGATGGTGTGCTCCTGCACGATGAAGGGGGTGGGCGGCGGTCCCTTGTCCTGTGCCGCCACGGGCGCGCAGGCCAAGGCCGCAAACGCCTGCAAAAGGGCTGCCGCCACTCCGGCCTTGAACGGCCCGTGCAATACCATCGTCGTCTCCCGCAGGCCCAGGCGCTTTTAAAAGGTGCAGGTGGCCGGCCAGACGGCTGACTCTGCTTGTAAAATCCCAACAGTTTGATATCATACTATCGTCGGCGGGAAAAGCGGTTGTTGCGAAAGGTATCCATTCGCAACCGCAAAATGCCGCTTCCGGTCCAGCAGCACCTATTTTGCCTCATGTCTCGGGACGCCTAAATTTCCGAGCAGCAAGTGAACACGGAAGGAGGGGAACATGAAGCTGTGCAACCGAATTGGCGCAATCCTGATCGCGGGCATGCTGGGCGCGGTGCCGGCTGTCGCCCAGGCACAGGCTGCCCCGTCCGGCGAGGCGGCGAAAAACGTCACGCTTCCCAAGGATATCTATCCGGAATCCGGAAACCGCCTGCCGCTGCCCAGGCGCGAGGACATGGACGAGGCCGGCAAGAAGATATTCGACGAGATCATGGCGGCTCAGGGCGGTGGCTACAAAAGCCGGGGCGAGGATCGTCCGCCGTTGCGGCTGCACAGCCCGGGGCTGGCGAAGGGCCTGGCGGAGGCGCATCACTATCTGAAATACGATACCGGGCTGGCGCCGCGCACCATGGAAATCGCCATCCTCACCACCGCGCGCGAACTCACCAACCAGTATGAATGGACGCAGTGGATAGAGCATGCCCAGGATGCCAAGGATCCGCGCCATCTGGACGCTAGGATTGTGGACACGATTCTGAATTGCAAACCGGTGACGGGCCTGGACGAAAAGGATGCCGCTGTCATCATGCTGGGGCGCGAGACGCTGGGCCGCCGGAAAGTCTCGTCCGAAACCTTCGCGGACGTGCTTCGCCTCTATGGCCGGCGTGGCACCGTCGATCTAGTTGAATTGATGGCGCTGTACGGCGCCACGGGCGCGGAACTGGTGGCGTTCGACATGCAACTGAATGTCGGCCAGAAGCCCATGCTGCCGGCCGGCATCAAGACCGCTTGCGGGAAATGACCTTTGCGCTTCAGGGCAGCGATTTGGCCAGTTTCTCCAATGCGGCATGATCGAAGTCGTTGGCGAAGGCGATGAAGTCCCCGCTGACGACCTCCGTCGCGGGAATGACGGTCTTGGTGACCCCTGCCTCGGCTAGCAATTCGCTGTAACGCTGCAAGCCTTGCACGGACAGCGCGCCGATCCGCCGGTTGTCCGGTTCTGCTGCCGGAAGATCGCTTTGCCAGGCCGTCAATTCTGCGGTCACCCGCGCAAGATCCGCGCCGGTGAAGGGTGCGCCGTCGGCGGTCAGCAGAAGCCGCGCCGCCGCCGCGGCATTGGTGCGTACCAGCAGCGAAGCCTTGACGATGGCCCGGGAAAAGCGGCGGATCGCGTCGCCCTTGGCGGCCAGAACCGCCGGCGAGGCGGCATAACCGACATTGGGCACATCCTTGAAGGCGGGGTGATAGAAAATGCGAAACTTGCGGCCTGACACCATCAGCGGGATGAATTCGTAATAGGGAAACGCCGCTCCCGCGACCTTGCCGGAGGCGAGGGCGCCGGCGGCCTCATCCTCATAACCGATCGCCTCGAAGCTGTAATCGGTGGGCTTGAGGCCGGCAACTGATAGGGCCGACCGGGTCGTGAAGACGCCGGAGGCCGCCGCCGTGATCACATGCACACCGATCTTGCGGCCCTTGAAATCGGCCAGCGTCCGGATCGGGCTGTCCTCGGGCACCGCGATCACATACGCGAATTTGGAGGCGCGGGACAGGAACAGCTTCAGGCGGATGCCGTCATCGTAATTGGCGAGCAGCGGTTCAACGCCGATGGGGCAGATGTCGCCCTTGCCGCTGGAGCAGGTCTGGGCCGCTTCCAGCGCGCCATCGACCAGGATTTTCGAGACGGTGAGATGTTCGTCCCGGTAAAACCCCGCACCCTGGGCGATGAGGTTCAGCGCGTTCATCAGCGCCGGGGTCTTGGCCCCCAGGACGACGGAAAGAGAATCGTCCGCCCGCGCCGGTTGCCCCGCCAGCAGCAGCGCGACCAGGATAGGCAGGAATGGAATTCTATTTCGCAAAATTCTCGATCTCCCTGTGATCGAAATTGTTGGCGATGCCGACGAACTCATCAGTCGCCACCGCTGCTGCCGGAATTGTATTCTTAACGGCCCCCGCATCCTTCAGGAGCTGGATATAGCGCCCCATGCCGTCAACCGAGGGCGCACCGATCCGCCTGCTGGCGGGATCGGAAGCCGGAAGATCGTCCTGCCAGACGGCGAATTCCGCAACCTTGCGCCGTACGTCGGCATCAGTGAAAGGCTCGCCGGCAGCGGTGAGAAGGGCGCGCGCCGCCGCTTCAGGCTTGTCATGAACGAGCAGCGCCGCCTTGACGATGGCGCGCGAGAAGCGCCCGATCGCGTCGCCCTTGGCGGCAAGCACAGATGGCGCCGCCAGATAACCCGCATTGGCCGAATCCCCCAGGGTTGGGTGATGGAAGATGCGCAGCTTCAATCCGCCCACCATGTAGGGTATGAGCTCATAGAGGGGCAGGGCCGCAGCCTGTACCTTCCCGGAGGCAAACATGTCGATGGCCGCATCCGTCATGCCGATTGGCACAAAGGTATAGTCCGCCGCTTTCAGACCCGCCGTCGCCAGAGAGGATTGAGTCGCCAGCAGCGGTGAGGTGCCGGTGAGGGAATGGACGCCGATCGTCTTGCCCTTGAAATCGGCCAGCGTCCTGATCGGACTGGAATCGAGCACAGCGAGCACATAGCCGAATTTCGAGGCGCGGGTGAGGAACATGGTCAGGCGCCTGCCCGTGTCGTAGCCCGAAATTGCCGCTTCGATGCCCATGGGACAGATATCGGCTTTTCCGGTCGCACACATCTCGGTGGCCAAAGGTGTGCCGTCCACGATGCTTGTGGTGACGTTCAGATGCTCGGCCCTGTAGAAACCTGCGCCCGCCGCGATCAGGTTAAGGGCGTTCATCAGCGGCGGGGTCTTGCCGCCAAGCAGGACGGACAGCGAATCGTCCGCCATGGCCGCCTGCGGCGCCGCCAGGAAAATCGCGCAGGCGCAAAAGACGAGGGTGCGGGTGCTTTGCAAAAGTGTCCTGGGCATTGCGGCCTTCTTTCCGTTATTTTTCATCTGGCTGGGGATCCATTAAGTCCGCAATTTGTGATCTGCACCGCCGCATGTGCGCTCGCGTCAGTGGCCCAGATGGCGGTCAAAGAACTTCACGATGATGTCATAGACCTGCTTGGATTCCGGCGGCGCGGGATCATACCAGAAAGAATGGCGGCCCCCCTCGAACACATGCAGATCGGATTCCACCCCCAGCTTGACCATCTGCTCATGGGTATAGGCCGCGGTGCTCAATTCGACACCGCGAGTGCCGGCGATCAGCAGCGTGGGAGGAAATTTCGATAATACCCCTGGGGCATAGACGGGCGCCGCCAGCGGCCCGTTGGGATCGACATTTCCCAGATCGCGGTCCACCGACGGTCCACCGCGCGCCATCGTGCCATTGCCCAAGGCGCTGCCGGTATAGACGGCATCGCCGCGTTCGCCGCCCGCGCTGGAGCAGAGCAGGCCCGCTGCCGCCGGACGGGGCAGCTTGTCTTGCTGGAACAGGGCCAGGGCGCGCGCCACCAGCACGCCCCCGCGCGAGCAGCCATAGATTCCGATGTCGCGCGCCTTGTGGCTTTTCAGAAGTTCCTTGTAGACGCTTTCGACCTCGCCCACCGCGGTCGGAAACTGGGGCTCATGATAATCGACCGCCACGACTTTTATCCGTCCGAGATAGGCGATGGGCTGGGAGCCGAGTTGGGCACAATCGGTCCAGCAACCGGCGCTGTGCAGCTCGATCAGTACGCGGTTCTTGTTTCTGGGCGCTGGGCCCTTCTGGGGCGTGAAGACCATGACATGAACGCCTGCGATATGCGTGTCTTCCTTGCGCACGGGATAGAGCGCGTCCTGGCGGTCGCGATGGAGCTTGTGCAGCAGGGTCGAACCGTCGGGTTGAAGGGCGGTGTTGTTCGGGTCGCGCGCCATCAGTACGTCATGCAGCAGCGACTGCTTCAGCTCCGGGCTCATCAGGTTCGACATCGGCACCGTCATCGCGGGGATGTGAAAAGTGCCATCCGGATCGACAGTTATTTCTGGCGGCTTGGCGCCGGCGCCATCCTGCGCCCAGGACGGCGCCGCGCCGGACAGGACCGCAAGAAGCAGAAGGCCGATCAGCAAAGGCATGCGATGAGAGCGTAAGGGCATGACGGAAGCCTCCCTGTGGGATCTACTTGGCACGGCCGGTGAATTTGCTGGCAAGCATGCGCAGTTTGTAGAGATTGCCGTCCCGGGCCTGCAGGCCGTGGCCGACAATGTACAGCGTCCGCCCATCGGTCCCGCCAAAGGCCAGGTTTTGCGCCTTGATGGGCAGCGCGATGACGCCAAGGGCTTCGCCGCCCGGCGCGAAGATCTCGAGACCGGCATTGCTGATGACATAGACATTCCCGTCATTGTCGATGGTCATGCCGTCAATGCCGTTGTTCATGCCGTTGGGGCCGTTCACGATACCCTTGAGATGGGCAAAATTCCTGCGGTTGGCCAATTTGTGATCGGGCTGCACATCATAGGCGAAGACATATTCAGAGCGGGCATCCACGGCATACAGGGTCTTTTCGTCGCGGCTGAGAACAAGGCCGTTGGGGCCGCCCAGATTGTCGGTGGCCAGAATGACCTCGCCCGACGGCTTGACGTAATAGATGGCATGGGGCCGTTCGGTGCCTTCGCCGGGGTCGGTGAAGTAGATGCCGCCGTCCCGCGCCATGGACAGGTCGTTCGGCGCCACGAAAGACTTGCCCTGGTAAGCGGTCGCGACGAACTTCGCCTGGGCGGCGGGATAGACGATGGCGATGCCGATCTGTGTGTTGGCACGGCGGCAGGCATATATGTTGCCCTTGGCGTCCACCGCCAGGGCCGGCAGGCGCCAACGTTCACCGGCCGGGTCGTCGGTCTTCTGCGGATCGAACAGCAGGCTGATCGTGTCGTCCGGAGCGACCTTGTAGATCTTGCTGACGCTGGGTTCGGAGAAATAGATGCTGCCGTCGGGCGCCGCAACCGGCCCTTCCGAACTCGTCATTCCGCCCTTGAGGAATACCAGCGGCGTCCCAGCCGCCACGACGCCCGGAATGCCGGTTGCCACCTGCATGTTTTGCTGAACCGGTGCGGGGGTTGGCGCCTGTGCCAGCGACGGTGTCAGCAGCGCAAGGAGGATCAGCCCCGTCCCGGCAACGCTTTGGAAATTTCGCATCAATTCTGCCCCCCGTTTTTATCCGTCTGCACGGTCCTGTTCCCGGACCCGCGAAAATTTAGCCATATTGGCTATCCGAATCCACACTATCGTCCCGACCGGGAAAGGTTCGGCGAGCCGCTTCTTGCCGCTCGCGCGGCAAGGCTTTAGATTCGTACCGGTGCAGGGGGTACGTGACATGCGGCAGGCTTGGATTGGGGTCGCGACGGTCGTGGTCCTGGCTTTGCCGGGCTTTGCGGCTGGGGCTGCAGGCCCTGGTGGTGCGGCATGGATGAAGGTTCGCCGCACCGGCTTCGCCACCTATCGGGCCGCCCACCCCGATCCCGATGCTGAAATTGCCGATCTCAAGGCCAGGACCGCCGCCCTGGTTGCCGCCGATCCGCCTGCCCCTGCTCGGTCCGGCGACGCGGTTCTGCAAAGCCCCCCCGTGATCTGGCGCCTGCCCGGCAAGCCCATCGAACTTTGGGACGGCCCCGATTATCCAAGGATGATCGTGCTGCCCGCGGGTGAGTATACGATGGGTTCGCCCGCCTCCGAGCAAGGCCATCTGGCCAATGAAGGCCCGCCGCACCGGGTTCGCATCGCCGCCAGCTTTGCCGTCAGCCAGTATCCGGTCACGATGGGCGAATTCGCGCGATTCGTCGCCGAGACGCATCATGACATGGGGGAGGCCTGCTTCACCATGGAGCATGGTGAGTACAAGTTGCGGGCCTGGCGCGATTACCTTCATGTCGGCTTCCCGCAGACCCGGAACGGTCCGGCATTGTGCTTGAACTTTGCCGACGCGCAGGCCTATGTCGCCTGGTTGTCGAAAAAGACCGGCCATGGCTATCGGCTGCTGTCGGAGGCCGAGTATGAATACGCCAACCGC
>Ga0265313_10000778_pt1 | contig 32214 bp, 28 predicted proteins | sample 4123metaG_FD_203122 | JGI IMG/M metagenome (GOLD analysis project Ga0265313, IMG submission 203122) | Rhizosphere microbial communities from Carex aquatilis grown in University of Washington, Seatle, WA, United States - 4-1-23 metaG | ecosystem: Host-associated > Plants > Roots > Rhizosphere >... | reverse complement strand
GCCGCATTACCATGTCCACTTCACGCCGACTTCAGCGTCATGGATCAATCAGGTCGAGCGCTGGTTCGCCGAACTCACCAGAAAACAGATCCAGCGAGGTGTTCACACCTCCGTCAGGCAGCTCGAGGCCGACATCCACACCTTCATCGACCTGCACAACAAAAACCCGAAGCCCTTGAAATGGACCAAGTCCGCAGACCAGATCTTGGCTTCCGTCAAACGCTTCTGCCACAAAGCACAGCAGACTTTATGTGGCGAACTTTAGATTCACGTGACTAGCGAACCACCCGAGCGAGATTGCATCGACTTGAGTAAAGAGATGCCGACAAGGCGATTCTTGGGGCCGCGAGTGCGCTCAAAGGCGTGGATCGCCCTCCCTTCATGCCGCCGCTAGACGTTCCAGCAATGCGACGATCTCGCCACAAACATCCTGCGGGGCCCCCTCCCAGGGATAGTGATACGGCAAAACCCCCGGCGAGCTGTTGATTTCCAAGATCCAGAAATTCTCGTTCGATGGCGGCTGCGAGGGATTCCGGATCACCGTGTCGATGCCCGCCACAAGCAGGCCCGGGATCGCGCGGCAGGCAGCTTCGACTTGTTGCCCATAGCCAGGATGCAGTCCTTGCGTGCCGGAGATGCTGTCCGCGCCCAGCGCCCCGTTCGAAGCCGATTGCAGGAATACGCGACAACCCTCCGGCACCACCGATTCCAGCGACAATCCCTGGCGTGCCAGCATGGCGGCCAGCGTCGGCCCCCTGGGTATGAGAAAATGGCCGACGACACCGCGACGCTCCCGCTCGGCATTCTTCAAATCGATCAGCCCGGAGACCGAGGTCATTCCATCGCCGACCACGCATGCCGGGCGGCTGTGTTTCACGGCGACAATATGCGGATGCACATAGAAGTAGCGCCAAACCTCTCCTGGAACACTGGCTTCTACCAAGACCTCCTCATAGCCTCCGGCCACGGCCAGACAGGCTTCCAGAATCGAATCCGCATCCCGCAGCCGCGGGAAGACGAGATCTCCCTTGCCGCCGCGATTTGGCTTTACGCAAAGCTCTCCAGGGAATTCCGCGGCATAGACCAGCGCCTGGTCCAACGCGCCGATCTTGAACATCCGGCCGGGCGGGACCGGAAAGCCGGCGCGGGCGAGAACTTCTTTGGTCCGCTGCTTGTTTCTAGTCAGGATGTGGGCGGGGCCATTCAATGTCCGGCCCAGACCGCCGTCACGACCGGATCGCAGAACCCTGCCGGAGCGGTAGTAGTAAGCATCCGCCGAAACGTTCAAGCGCAACCACGGCCGCTTCGGCCGACTGAGCGGCCAGCTTGTTGCGAAAATAACTTCGGTGGCGATGCCTCGCCGACGAGCCGCATCCGCCATGCAAACGGCATGATCGTCCAGCGGATCGGCCCCGGCGGGCGCCTCCGAAGCCATCACTCTCCCGAAGCTGCGAGTGCCCTCTTGGATTGCAACAAGCCCAATACGGCCGGCGACGTCACGGCGACGAACTTCGCCATTTTCTTGAGGGATTGCCGGCGCACGGCAAACTCCTCCGATTTCAGAACCGGCATTCCCTCGCGGTTGCCGGTATCTGGGCTGTTGTCTTCGCTATCGGGCATTTTTCCCCTCCCCCGTCGCTGTACTCGATCGCGCTGCATCTTCCCAGGCGCCGAGAGCGGGCGTCAAGAGCCGGTCCTGTCATGTGTCAGATCGCATGCGCGCGAGCGCCAAGCCGGGGCGGCGTCTCCGGCCATTGCCTCGGTCTTGGAAGAGTCCTACGAGAGGTCGGCCCGGATCTTGTGAATTCCTGCTATGCCATCGTCCATGCTTGCGTAGCGCAGGCGGTAGAACCGGGTCTTTCCGCACCAGACAGCGATGGCAGGCGCGGCGATCGCCGGATCCGTCGACTCTGCCAATGACGCGCCGCTTTCTATCAGTGCGGCAAGGCCCCGCGCCGAATCGATCGGAGTGACCGAGCAGTCCGCGCCGGGAACGAAGTCCAGCAGAATCGCGGCCGAAGCGGGTGGGGCGTGGTCCACCGTCCCGCCAACCCAACTTGGCGGGATGTGGCGTAGGCCAGAGGCGTTTGGCGCGATCGATCCCGCCTTCGGCGGCATCCGAGGGGCGATCACGGGCCAGCCCGCCTCCCGGACTCGCAGGGCGACCGGAAGCCCCGTCAGTCCAAGATCGTCCTGATCTATTCCGACCGTATCGTCCGATAGCAGGAATGCTCCCGCATGAATCAGCCCGACGGAGAGCGTGGTCTTGCCCCCGCCGGAGGCGGCGCTGAGCATCAGGCTTCTACCGCCCACGATCAGCGCCGCCGCATGGGCCAGCAGCATCAAACGCCGGGGTGAATGGGCAAGCTCCAGCAGAACGCCATAGACCTCTCCGACAAGATCGGCCGGGTCGCTGGTCGTGAACACGAGATTCCCATCCTGCCACAGCTGATACCTGCCGGCGTTCTCGACCAGATCAAAGACATGGGAGGGCGGACCGGCGAGCGACTGCGCCAAATGAGCGATGCGTGGAAGCACGCCGATGTTCCGGGCCGGGACGCGGCTGCGCAGCCTGATGCTTTTGCCGCAAAGTACGATATCCAACTGCCATACAACCGATTCCCGGAAATCGCCTGAGAAACCACGCTCCGGGTGCTCTCCGGCAGGAACGGGAACTTCCGGATCGATCCGCCAGTCTCCCGATTTCCAAGCCAGCGCCGCTGCCTCATCGATCACGGCTATGGCGCGACGCCGTGAATCCACAACGATCGCTCCGCCCTCTATGGGGATCATTTTCAGCCGTTCCTTTGGCACAAACGGGCGCTTCCGCAACGATATCACAATGGCGCGGGCCTCCCTTCGCCAGAGGCCGCAAGATCATCCGACCGGCTTTTTTTGGCAAACAGCCTGGTCCATGCCTGAAGGCGGGTGCGCTTGAGCCGATCAGGCCCTAGACGTCCCTCACCAGACGATGGAAGCGAATCGCGCAGCCGAGCGCGATCAGGGCGACGGCCGTGCCCGCGCCATAGACGACGACGGGCACCGACCAGGGTATGTCCGTGGCGCCGCTGCCGGCGAAGCCGGCGGCATTGCCGAGCAGCCCGCCGAGAGCGGCACCGATGGCCGCCGAGATGTTCTCCAGGGTGGGAACCGCGCCGGCGGTGACGTCGCGCTCGCCCTCCGCGGCCAGCGAGATCGCATATTCGGTGAAGAAGCTGTAGCTGATCCCGAAACCGCTGCCGACCAGGAAGAGCGCCATGGCGCTGAGCCAGAGCGACATGCTCGACCAGAACATGAGCGCGGCCAGGCCCAGCGTCAGCGACAGGGGGCCGAGGACCATGAGCGGGCGGCATTGACGCTTGTCGAAGCGGCTGACGGCGAGCGCGGTGACCGACCAGGAGAGCGCCACGATGGCGGAGAACTGGCCGGCGAAGAAGACCGAGGTGTGATGGCCGATCTGCACGAAGTAGACCATGTAGAGCGGTGCCGCGGCCTCCGACCCGAACATCAGCCCCAGGATCCAGACGCCGAGCGGCGACGGCTCGGTGAACGACAAGATCCGGCGGGGAAAGAGCCGTGCCGGGCTCAGCCGGTCCAATCGAAAGGCGAGGCCGAGAAGCAGCAATGTCAGGAGAACCAGGGGGACCGCCAGAAGGATGTTCCGGCTCGTGCCGGCGAAGGAAATGCAGACGATGGCCGCGGCGACAAGGCCGAGGCGGCCGAGAGGCAGCGGCCGGTTGTCGGTGACTTCGGCCTTCGCCGTTGTCGGTCCGGTCAGGACGAGCCACAGAAAAGTCGCAGCGATGGCAAGCAGAGGAAGGAAGGCGAACCGCCACGAGACCAGGGCGGTCAGCAGCCCGGCGAGCGACGGCCCTATCAGGGTCGCAAGAGCCCAGACCACCGCGAGGATGCCGAAGGTCGGCGTCACCTCGCGCGGCGAGAGCGAATCGCCCACCATGATGTAGCAGAGCGCCAACACCATGCCTTCGCCCAGGCCCTGGAGGCCACGGCTTACGAGGAAGAGGGCCATGTCCGGCGAGGCAAGGCCGAGCAGGTTGGAGGCGAGCACGAGGATGGAGGCGGCGACAAGCAAACGCCGCGAGCCGAAGCGGCCCTTCAAGTAGCCGGCACCGGCACTGCCCGGAATGGAGAGTGCTAGAAAGGCGGTCGTGCCCCAGCTGAGCTGCGCGGGACTGCCGAGCTCGAGCACCACGCTCGGCATGATGGTCGAGACCAGGAACCAGCCGAAGGCCTGGATCGAGACGCCGGCGCAGATGGTCCACACGGTCCGCGCGCGGTGCCCGAAGAGCAGCGCGCCCCAGGTCGGAGCGGCGCCGGACTCGACGAGGCGGACTCCTTCGCTCATGCGGCTGTCCCCGATGGCGCGCGTCGCGTGAGAGGCGCAATCCTCTATATCGGCCGGCAATTTCGAAAGCAATTGCTTTCATAAACGGTCGGAGCATGCTATGCGGGAGCCATGGCCGAACGCGGCGCCACGCGAGTGCTGTATGCGCTGAAGGCGGCGGGGCCGCAGACGGCGGACGCCATCGCCCGCAAGCTCGGCTTCACCCCCACGGCGGCGCGCCAGCACCTCGACCGTCTGCGATCGGAGGCGTTGGTGGCGTTCGCGGATCGCCGTCGGGGAATCGGTCGTCCGGCCAGGGTCTGGTCGCTGACGGCCAAGGGGCACGGCCGCTTTCCCGACAATCACGCGGGCTTGAGTCTCGAGCTGTTGCGCGCGGCGGGAAAGGCGTTCGGCACCCGCGGATTGGCGCGGCTCGTCGCCGAACGGGAAAAGGCGATGGAGCGGCTCTACCAGGCGCGGCTCGCCGGCGCCGCGGGACTGGCGGGCAGGCTGCGGCGCCTCGCCATCCAGCGCAGCGAGGAAGGCTACATGGCGGCGGTCGAGCGCAAGACCGACGGCAGCTTCCTGTTGAAGGAGAATCACTGCCCGATCTGCGTCGCGGCCAAGACCTGCCAGGGGCTCTGCCGCTCAGAGCTCGATCTCTTCCGGCGGGTCCTGGGGCCCGAGGCCGAGGTGGAGCGGGTCGAGCACATCATCGCGGGCGCCGGGCGCTGCGCTTACAGGATCACGCCAAAGGAGAAGCCGCGTGGGGCGGCCAGAGCATTTTCCGCCGATCCTCCTACGCAGCTGCGCTGCTTCGGAGGACTGACACCAGACCCGCCGAAGCCTTAGCGTAGGCGGGAGTGGGCACCGGTTCGACGCAGAAAACGCGACCAAACTAACCCTCTCCGCCCGCTTGCGGGGGGAGAGGGTGCGAGCAGTAGCGAGCGGGTGAGGTGGGCCTCGCCGCAAAGGACACCTCACCCTCCCCGTCGCTTGCGCCACGGGTCCCCTCCCTCTCCCCGCAAGAGCGCGGAGAGGGACATTGGCAGTGTCAATGGTTCACCAGGGTCTGGCGTGGCCTGAAATCAGTCCCCGCGATCCTTCAACAGGGCTTTGGCGATCGTCTCCCATTCGCGCGGGAACGGGACGCTCGCCGCCGGCTTGGCGGCCAGGCGATACCAGTAGCCCGCATTGTCGAGATCGCCCTGCTTGCGGTGGAGATAGGCGTGCACCCATTGGCCGGCCGCATCGTCCTCGACCTTCTGGGCGGACTTGTGGGCCCTGTCCCAATCGCCCTTGGCATCCCACCACAGAGCATCGAGGGCGTGACCCAGGTCCTTGGGCGGCTTCGCCCCGGCGATCGAATCCCTGAAGGCTGGAAAATCCATGCTGGCCACGGGTTCCTCCTATAGCGCGCGCGTCACCGTCACCTCGACCCCATGGACCGAGGTGCTGCCGCCCATGTCGGCCTTACGGCCGCGGTGGAGCACATTGATGTTCGTGTGCGCTTCCGACAGTTTCGGCCAGGCTCCCTTGGGCGCCAGCGCCACGCCGCGCGGAACACGGGCGGTCACCTGGACGGGCAACAGGATCTCGCCGTCCTCGTTGGCGAGCCTGGCCTTCATGCCCTGTTCGAGCCCACGCTCCGCCGCGTCATGAGGGTGGAGGGTGACGCCGACCTCATCGATCCGGACGCGGTTCGCCGGATCATTGCCATAAGACGTGTTCATGGCCCAGGACCAGCCCGGCGAGAGCAGGCGCAGGCGCCCGGGAGCGGGACGCGGATCGACATGGGGGATCGGCGCGCGCGGCAGCCCCATGGCCTCGGCCCGGGGCGATGCGATCTCGATCTTGCCGCTGGGCGTGGGAAACCGGCCGTCGGTGAACTGAAGCAAGGGCTCGGGGAAGAGCTCGACCGTGCCCTTGGCCTTCAGGGCCGCGAATCCGCCCTTGACGCCGGTCTGGCGGCAGAGCTCGTCCAGTATTGCTGCGTCGCTCTCGTAGAGCGCGGGCTCGTTGTAGCCCATGGCGTGGGCGAGCCGCCGGAAGATCTCCTGATTGGGCAGGGCTTCGCCTTGCGGCTCCACGGCCTTCACCTGGGCCGAAAGCGTCAGGTTGAAATAGGGCGAAACGATATCGTCGAATTCGAGGAAGCTCGCCGCCGGCAGGACGTAGTCGGCGAAATCGGCGGTGTCGGTCTGGAACAAGTCGCTCACCACGGTCAGCAGATCTTCACGCCGCAGCGCCTGATGCAGGCGGCGCTGATCCGGATTGGAGGCGGCGATATTGATGTTCCAGCAGAAGAGGGCGCGACTCGCCTTCGGATCCTCGAGCGTGGCGGCCAGGTCCATGTGGCTGAGACTCTTGGCCGGTTGCCGGCGCAGGCCGGGCGCGGCGAGATAGTCGCCGTCCAGGCCTTTGCGGGCGCCGCCGTTGAGATAGTAAAAGCCGGCGCCCGGCTTGCCGAGATTGCCGGTGGCCGCCGGCAGAAGGGCGCAGGCCCGCATCACGTTGCCGCCCATGGGCTGGCGCTGCAAGCCCTGGCCGAGCCACAGCAGGGAGGGACCTTGACCATACAGCTTCGCCGCCGATTCGATCAGGCCGGCGGTGACGCCGGTCTGCCCTGCCGCCCATTCCGGCGTGCAGGTGTCGAGCTCAGCCTCCACCTCTTCCCAGCCGAGCGCATGGCGCTCGAGATAGGCGCGGTCGAGTAGGCCTTCGCGCCGGAAGACATGAAGAAAAGCAAAAGCGAGCGCGGCATCGCTGCCGGGATATGGCTGGAGATAGAGTTCGGCCTTGCTGGCGGTGTCGTGGCGGATCGGATCGACGACGATCTTCTTGGCCTTGGATTCGGGAAGCCACTGCTTGTGGGCATGCGGGGCCGAGGCGGAGGGGTTGCAGCCCCAGATGAGAATACAGGCCGCGTCCTTGGCGGTTCGCGGATCGAAGCCGGTGTAAGAGGCGCCGTAGACGAGATCGAGGGCGATATGCCCGGCGAGATTGCAGATGCTGTCGGGCTCGACCTCGCTCGCTCCCAGCCGATTGAAGAAGCGGGACGGGAAGGCGCCGGCGATCTGGGAGCAGGTGCCGGTGTAGTGGGTATGCCAGATCGTCTCGGGCCCGGTTTCGGCAAGAATGCCGTTGAGGCGCCGGGCGATATCCGACGTCGCCTCGTCCCAGCTGATGGGCTCGAAGCGGCCTTCGCCCTTGGGGCCCGCTCGCCGCAGGGGCCGCTGGAGTCGCTGGGCCGGGTCGCGCCACACACCGTTATAGGCAAGGGCGCATTTGCCGCAGAGCGCGCCGCGGCTCACGGGATGATTGGGATCCCCCAGCACCTTGACGATGGCGGACCCGCGCTTCAGCACCGCGATGCCGCAGCTGTCGTAGCAGTCCCTGGGACAGGTGGTGCGGACGACGGATTTTTCCGCGGATTTTTCGGCGCTGATAGGGGTTCTCATCCCGCTCCTCCGGAAGGTTGGGCTAACATTGCCTCCGCCGTCCGGCTTTGAACAGGGTCAGTTTGGGTCTTTGCATGGCAGCGCGCGCCGGCACGGGCTTTGTACCCGGCCATGATGAAGGTATGGTCGGCCCCTCATGAGCGAAACCCCGGAGCAGCGCGGTCGGCATGGCCTCGGCTACGCGCTGGCCGCCTTCGGCCTATGGAATGAACCCGCTCTATTTCAAGGCGGTGGCGGCCGTGCCCTCGATCGAGATCGTCGGGCACCGGGTCGTCTGGTCGATGCTTTTCGTCGCGGCACTGGTCCAGCGATGGCGCCAGTGGCCCCAGGTCAGGGCGGCCCTTACCCACAAGCGGACCCTGGCGATGCTGGCGGCGAGCGGAGCCATCGTCGGACTCAACTGGCTGCTTTACATCCACGCGGTGGAATCGGATCAGGTGCTGGAGAGCAGTCTCGGCTATTACATCAACCCGCTGGCCAATGTGCTGCTGGGCCGCCTTTTTCTAGGCGAGCGCCTCAGCCGGCCGCAACTGGCGGCCGTGCTGCTGGCCAGCGCGGGAGTCTTGAATCTCGCCCTTGCCTATGGCCGGGTTCCCTGGCTCGGCCTCAGCCTGGCGGGGACCTTCGCCATCTACGGCTTGCTGCGCAAAGTCGCGACGGTGGAGAGCGTGCCCGGGCTGTTCATCGAGACGCTTTTGTTGAGCCCGCTCGCTCTTGCCCTATTGCTCTCGATTCACGGCAGCTTCGGGCATGTCGACCGAGCGACGGACGTGCTGTTGATGCTTTCGGGCCCGGTGACGGCGCTGCCGCTCGCCTGGTTCACCCATGCCGCCCGGCGCCTCAGCCTGGCGGTGCTGGGATTCTGCCAGTACCTGTCGCCCACGGGCCAATTCCTGCTGGCGATCTTCGCCTTCGGCGAGCATTTCGGGCCCGCCCGTTACGTGACCTTTGCCTGCATCTGGACGGCGGTGCTGATCTTCACCGTGGCGCCGCGCATCCAGCGCGCGGTTGCCCGCGGCTAGACCTACTCCGGTATCCAGGCGATGCGCAGCACATTGGTGGCGCCGGGCGTGCCGAAAGGGACGCCGGCGGTCACTATGACCCGCTGGCCGGGATCGGCGAAATGCTCCTCCCGGGCGATGCGGCAGGCCTTCTCGACCATCTCGGAGAAGCTGCTGACGTCGCTGGTCTCGACGCAATGGGTGCCCCAGACCAGAGCCAGCCGGCGCGCCGTCTCGCCCTTCGAGGTGAGGCAGAGGATCGGAACTTCAGGGCGCTCGCGGGCGGCGCGCAAGGCGGTCGAGCCGGAGGTCGTGTAGGTGATGATGGCCGCGGCCGAAAGCGTGTGGGCGACCTGGGCGGCGGCGGCGCTGATGGCGTCGGGCGCCGTCGCCTCGGGCTCGGGATGCTGGGCGCCCATGAGGCGCCGGTGCAGCGGATCACGCTCGGTCCGAGTGATGATGCGGTTCATCATCGACACGGATTCCAATGGATATGCCCCCATGGCGGATTCCGCCGACAGCATCATGGCATCGGCGCCGTCATAGACCGCGGTCGCCACGTCGGACGCCTCGGCCCGGGTCGGCGCCGGCGCATGGACCATGGATTCCAGCATCTGGGTCGCCACGATCACCGGCTTTCCCGCCAGGCGGCAGGCGCCGACGATCCGCTTCTGGGCGCTCGGCACGTCCTCCGGCGGCATCTCCACGCCGAGATCGCCGCGCGCCACCATGATGGCGTCGGAAAGCTGGATCAGCTCGTCGAGATGGACGAGCGCCGTCGGCTTCTCGATCTTGACCATGATCGCGGCTCGGTTGCCGATCAGCCGGCGCGCTTCGGCCACGTCCTCCGGTCGCTGGACGAAGGAGAGCGCTATCCAGTCGGCGCCGATGTCGAGGCCGAACTGGAGGTCGGCGCGATCCTTTTCCGTCAGCGGCGACAGGCCAAGCACGACGTCCGGCAGGTTGACGCCCTTGCGGTCGCTGAGGCGCCCTCCGGCGACGACGGTCGTGTCGGCATGTTCAAGGGTCGCTTCCTCGACCCTGAGGCGGATCCTCCCGTCGTCGAGGAGAAGCTGGGCGCCGGGCCTGAGGGCCGCCAGCACTTCGGGATGGGGCAGCGGCGCCCGAACTTGGTCGCCCGGCTCACGGGAAAGATCCAGGCGGAACGGGGCGCCGGCCACGAGGTCGACGCCGCCGGACTTGAAGCTGCCGACCCGGAGCTTGGGGCCCTGGAGATCCACGACCACGCCGATGGGCCGGCCGACCTCTTTCTCGACCTGCCGGATCGCCAGGAAGCGCCGGCGGTGATCGGCATGGGAGCCATGGCTGAGGTTGAGGCGAAAGACGTCCGCGCCGGCTTCGAACAGAGCCCGGATGTTCTGAAGCCCGTTGCTGGACGGCCCGAGGGTGGCGAGAATCTTCGCCATGCGTTGGCGTCTCATCGGGCGCTCTCCACGAGAATGGCGCGAAAATCATTGACGTTGGTCAGGGTCGGCCCCGTCACCACCAGATCACCGATGGCGGAGAAGAAACCGTAGCCGTCGTTGTCGGCCAGCATGGCCTTGCCGTCGAGGCCCCTGGCGTGCGCCCGGGCCAGGCTGTCGGGCATGAGGAGCGCGCCGGCGTTGTCTTCGGTGCCGTCGATGCCGTCGGTGTCGCAGGCAATGGCATGGATGCGGGGCTGGCCGTCCAGCGCGACGGCGAGCGCCAGCAGGAACTCGGCATTGCGCCCGCCGCGGCCCTTGCCGCGCAAGGTGACCGTGGTCTCGCCGCCGGAAATGAGCACCGCCGGCGCCGGCGCAGGTTGGTCATGCCTGATGATCTGGAGGGCGATGCCGGCGTGGACGAGGGCAACGTCCCGGGCCTCGCCCTCCAGGCTGTCGGAGAGGATGACCGGACGATAGCCGGCCTCGAGCGCCGTCTTGGCGGCGGCTTCGAGCGCGTCCTGCGGGTGGGCGATCAGTATCGCCTCGGCGCGGGCGAGGCGAGGGTCGCCGGGCTTCGGGGTCTCGTCGTCGGATGCGAGGCGCCGGGCCACCGCCTCGGAAGGAGCGATGCGGTACTTGGCCAGAACGGCGCGCGCCTCGGCGAAGGTGGTGGGATCGGCCACGGTCGGGCCCGAGCCGATGACGGAAAGGTCGTCTCCGGGCACGTCGGAGATCGCGAGCGTGACCACGCGAGCCGGCGCCGCGGCGGCGGCCAGACGCCCGCCCTTGATCGCCGAGAGATGCTTGCGCAGGCAGTTCATCTCCGAAATCGTCGCGCCGGATCGCAGCAGCGCCTTGTTGACCTCCTGCTTGTCGGCAAGCGCGAGACCGGGTGCGGCGAGTGCCAGGAGAGCCGAGGCCCCGCCCGAGATCAGGCAGAGCACAAGATCCTCCGGCCCGAGGCCTTGGACTGCGGCGAGGATGCGTTCGGCCGCGCGGGCACCGGCGGCGTCGGGGACCGGATGGGAAGCCTCGACGACATCGATGCGGCGGCAGGCGACGCCATGGCCGTAGCGGGTGACGACGATGCCTTCCAGCGGTCCCGGCCAGTGATCCTCCACCGCCTTTGCCATGGCGCCGGCCGCCTTGCCGGCGCCGACGACGATGGTGCGGCCTTTGGGCGCCGGTGGCAGGTGCGGCGGCAGGCAGCGCGCTGGATCGCAGGCGGCAAGCGCCGCTTCGAACATTCGGCGCAGCAGGGCTCGATGGAAGTCGGCTGTCACGGAGGGCGGGCTCGCGGGCATTGCGGGAGCCCGCTGGTATAGAGGCGCGTGGCGGGGCCGGTCAATCGGCGAGCGTTTACAGTTCCGTCACCGGCCCGTCACCCCGGCCGGACGGTTTCAAGCCGCCCCGATCGCGTTCGCCTCGCCCCGATTGCGGATGCTGCCCTGGCGGGCGAGGAAGATGCCGCCCAGCACGATGGCGCCGCCCAGCCCCTGGACCGGTCCGATCGCCTCCCCGAGCAGCGGCCAGGCGAACAACGCCGCGGCCACCGGGTTCACCAGCAGGGAGAGCACGCCGAAGGCCGTGGGGAGATGGGCGAGCGACCAGGTGATGGCGCTCTGGCCGAGGATCTGGCTGAGCCAGGCCAGGGCGAAGAGCAAGACCCAGCCGTGAATGCTGTGAGGGGTCAAGCCTTCGCCCGAGAGATACACGACGGGCAGCAGGGCGACGCAGGTGACGACGCCGCTGATGCCCATGACCGTGGCGGTTGAGAATCGTCCGCGCAGGCGCGCCACCAGCATCAAATAGGCGGCATAGAAGGCGCCGGCCATGATGCCGAGAAGGTCGCCCAAGAATGGGCGCTCGCCCTTGTCCAAGCTGACGCCTACCAGAAGGACGACGCCCAGGATGCCAAAGGCAAGGCCGAGCAGGAACAGCGGGCTGAAGCGCTGACCGAAGAGAAGCCAGCCGGCGAGCGTGACGAAGATGGGCGCGGTGTTGCCCAACAGGGTGGCGTTGGCGACGCTGGTCATGTGCAGCGACCAGTGCCAGACGACCAGATCGGCGGCGAGCGCGATGCCGCAGAACACCAGCAACGACCAGTCGCTCCGACTTTCCGGTAGGGAGCCCCGCCTCGTCCGGGTTTCGCCCGCCATCCACAGCCAGAACACGGGCAGCGACAGGAACATGCGGTGGAAGCCCGTCGCCGTGGGCCCGAGCTCCGACAGCTTCACGATGATGCCCGAGAAGGAAATCAGCACCGCGCCCAGGAACAGCGCCCAGAGGGCGAGGCGTCCATGAGCCGGAACGGCGGGCAGGGCGGCGGCGGTCATGGTCTGGGCTTATAGGGCCTTAAGCCAGGGCCTTCCAGGGCCTTCGGCCTGGGGCCGAAAGCCGTTGACGGGCCGGCGAGGGCGATGGCACGGTTGCGAAAATCCCACCCTTCGAGGAGCCTTTCCATGGCCAATTGGCGCGGCGTTTTTCCGGCGGTGACCACCCAGTTCAAGGGCGATCAATCCCTGGACCTTCCCGCCACCATGGCGCATGTGGAGCGCCTGCTGCGTTCGGGCGCCCACGGCATCATCATGCTGGGTTCGCTGGGCGAGAACTGCGCGCTCGAGCCCGACGAGAAGCGCCAGCTGGTGAAGGCCGCCGTGGACACGGTCAAAGGCCGCGTGCCGGTGCTGACAGGCGTGGCCGAATGCTCGACCGTCTTCGCCGCCCGCTTCGCCGGCGACGCGGAAAAACTGGGCGCGAACGGCCTGATGGTGCTGCCGGCCATGGTCTACAAGTCGGACGCGCGGGAGACCCTCGTCCATTTCCGTTCCGTCGCCAAGGCGACCCGGCTTCCTATCATGGTCTACAACAATCCCATCGCCTATGGCGTGGACGTGACCCCGGACATGTTCGGCGAGCTGGTGGACGTGAAGAACATCGTCGCCATCAAGGAATCCTCCGACAACGTCCGGCGCATCACCGACATCGTCAACCGCTGCGCCGACCGCTACACGCTGTTCTGCGGCGTGGACGACCTGATCCTGGAAAGCCTGATGCTGGGCGCCGTCGGCTGGGTGGCTGGGCTGGTCAACGCCTTCCCGGACGAGACGATGCGGGTCTATGAGCTGGCCGCGGCGAAGAAGTACAGCGAGGCGCTGGCGCTCTACCGCTGGTTCATGCCGGTGCTGCACCTCGACGTGTCGGTGAAGCTGGTCCAGTACATCAAGCTCGCCGAGGCCATGACGGGCATGGGCAGCGAAATCGTGCGGGCACCCCGCCTGCCGCTCGAAGGAGCAGAGCGCGAGATGGTGATGGCCGCCGTCCGTCGGGCCATCGATACGAGGCCGAAGCTGGCGGCGTAGGGCGGCCTCATCCGATCGGAGTTAGGCGGCGTCCGCGGGCAGGATGCGTGCGACCTCATCCCGCATGGCCTGCTCGGCATGCCAGAGGTCATGCGCTTCCTGCATGCGAAGCCAGAGGCCCGGACCGTTGCCGAGAAACTTGCCGAGTCGCAGCGCCATTTCCGGCGTGACGCCGGCTCGCTGAGAAAGAATCCGGTGGAGGGTCTGGCGAGAGATCCGCAGTTGGCGTGCGGCGTCCGATACGGCCATGCGCAGATGCTCCTCGATGATCTCGCGCAACAGCTCGCCCGGGTGGGACGGAGGGTGCTTGAGCGGAAGTCGAATCGGATGGTTTCGCAAGGCATGCTTCTTCGTCATGGCCTCTACACCAGCTGAAACCCGCGCGCGTAGGGGTCGCGATCGTCGATGAAGATGGTGTTGTAGCCGGTGATCCGGGCCCAGCCTTCGACGCTGGGGATGATGGCCGGGTGGTTGCCGACTTTCGCGACCCCCTCGACCCGGCCGGTGAACAGGCTGCCGATGATGCTCTCATGGACGAACGCGTCGCCGGGCTTCAGCCTGCCCTTGGCGGCGAGCTGGGCCATGCGCGCCGAGGTGCCGGTGCCGCAAGGGCTGCGGTCTATGGCCTTGTCGCCATAGAACACCGCGTTGCGGGCATCGGCCTTCGGATTGGTCGGCTTGCCGGTCCACAGGATATGGCTGACGCCGCGGATGGTCGGGTTCTCGGGATGGACCGGGGTGATCGCCTGGTTGAGCAGCCGGCGCATGATCGGCGACAGGCGCAGGATCTCGCCCGGCGAGAAGTCGGCCATGTCGCGGTAGTTCGCCTGGGGCTCGAGGATGGCGTAGTAGTTGCCGCCATAGGAAACGTCGAAGGCGAGCTCGCCCAGCCCGGGACAGTCGATCGCCACACCCTCGGCGTGGAGATAGGCGGGCACGTTGGTCAGCCGCACTGATTCGACATGCTCCCCCTCCTGCCGGTAGCGGGCCTCGACCAGGCCGGCCGGTGTGTCGAGACGCAGCAGGCCCGGCTCCTTCGGCGTCACCAGCCCGCGCTCGACGGCGACGGTCACCGTGCCGATGGTGCCGTGGCCGCACATGGGCAGACAGCCGCTGGTCTCGATGAAGACGATGCCCACGTCGCAGTCGGGCCGCGTCGAGGGGTAGAGCACGGAGCCTGACATCATGTCGTGGCCCCGAGGCTCGAACATCAGCCCGGTGCGAATCCAGTCGTAGTCGGCCATGAACCGGCTGCGCCGCTCGCTGGCGCTCGCCGCCGGCAGGGGTGGGGCGCCTCCGGCAACGACCCGCACGGGGTTGCCGCAGGTATGGGCATCGACGCAGAAGAAGGTATGGGATGTCATGGCCGTTTCTTAGGGTAGAGACAGCGAACGATCAATAGGCGGTCTCTGCCTCGCGTCCCAAGATCCTCTCGAAATGGCTCCTGTGCATTGGCTGATCGGCCCGTCCCGGCATTGCCGCACTCTCATGGAAATTGCAATTTGTTCGGCCTCCCAGTTGCTGCGGGGCAGCTCTCGCTGAGCCTGCGAGCGGCGCTGGCTGTGTCCGGCGTTCTGTAATGGAACTTGTGGCATATAGGGCGCTCGTGCGGTGGCCCATCATTGCGCTGTGGACCTGCAATGGCTCAGAGCTTGCGTCACCCTGACTGCCCTGCGTTGAGGGTAGGAGAAAGCTTTCGGTGACAACGCGCACCAGGATTGAACTGCCAGATACCAGGGGCCTGGTCTGTGCTTTCCGCTTTCGGCCCGACCAACACGCTAGCCATATTGGCTGGTCGGAAATCGAGGATTTGGCGAAGGGATCGACCGACGGGATCAGCTGGCTTCACTTCAATCTGACCGACGTTCGGGCATGCGACTGGATCAGGCATTTCAACCGTCTTCCCGACGCTGCCCGCGAGACACTGCTGTCGACGAGCGAGCATATCTGCATCCACCGGGTGGGGGATGCATTTGCAGGCGTATTCGACGACCTGCACCATGATGTCGATGCCGACCTGGAAACGATCGGGCTGGTCAGGCTCTATGCCGACGAGTCCTTGCTTATCACCGGTCGCCGGCATCCCTTGAGGGCAATCGAACGTTTGCGAAAGGAACTTGAAGAGGGCCTGATCGTCGGAGGGACCGCGGCGTTGCTCGCCCGGCTGCTCCACCATCTCGGTGCGATCTTCGAATCCGAGACCCTTGGCCTCTCCCAGCAGATCGACAGCATCGAAGACCGCATCCTGGCCGGTCACTTCCATCACGAGGGCGGGAATCTCGGCAAAGTGCGACGGCTGGTGAGCCGACTGCGCCGATATCTTGGTGCCGAGCGACATGCGTTGCGGGGTATCGTCGGACACTTGCCGCCATGGTTCGGGGAGGTTGGAACGACGATGCTGCGGCAGAGCATTGGGCGGCTAGACTCCGTGGCGCAGGATCTGGAGCTTCTGCAGGAGCGTGGTCACGTGCTCCAGGATGAATTGGCGGGTCGTGTGAGCGAGGCTACAAACCGAAATCTCTACCTGCTCTCCATCATCACCACGGTTTTCCTGCCCATTAGCCTCATTACCGGCATATTTGGCATGAACGTGGGCGGCTTGCCGTGGCTGCAAAACAGCTTTGGCTTCTGGTGGGTCTTGCTCGGCATGGCGTCGATCGCGGCCGTGGTCCTATTGTTGCTGCGTTGGCGGCGCATGTTCTAAGACGAACCCGATCCAAGAATAATTTTGCATTTCCTGCGAGGAGCGATTCTTCCGCTTGCGGGCGGAACTCTAGAGACCGGAGAAATGGCCAACATTGCCGCCGAGCCGGGGTTTTGCTGTACTCGCGCATCATGACCCCCTTGCTGAGCCCCGACGATCCGCCGCCGGTGGAGATCATCAATGCCGAGGGCAAGGCGGACGCGCTCATCATCTGCGACCATGCCTCGGCGGCGATCCCGGTCGCCCTTGGGAACCTGGGCCTCGACCCGGGCCAGCGCCGGCTTCATATCGCCTGGGACATCGGCGTTGCCGAAGTGGTGCGCCGCCTCTGCCCGCGGCTCGATGCGCCGGGCGTGCTCTCCGGCTATTCGCGCCTAGTCGTCGATTGCAATCGGCAGCTCGACGACCCGAGTTCCATGGCCCAGGAATCCGACGACATCGCGGTGCCGGGGAACCGCGGCCTCAATAAGGAAGCGCGACGGCTGCGGGCGGAAGCCTGCTTCTGGCCCTATCAGCGGGCGATCGCCGGGCGCATCGCCGCGGCGGAGGGACGGGGACGTGTGCCGATGCTGTTCTCCCTTCACAGCTTCACGCCGGTAATGCAGGGCTTCGAACGGCCCTGGCATATAGGCATACTCTCGAACCGGGACCGGCGCGTGGCGGAGCGACTGCTCGACTTGCTGAGGCGCGATCCCGCTCTGGTGGTGGGCGACAATCGGCCTTATGACGGCCGCGTCGGACGAGGCTACGGCATCGTCGAGCACGGGGAGAGGAACGGCCTGCCACACGCGCTCATCGAGATCCGCCAGGACCAGATCGACACCCGCCGCGGGGCCGAGGCCATGGCCGGCCGCCTCGCCCCGATCTTGGCCGAGATCATCGGCGATGCAGCTCTCCACGAGGTTGCCTCGTGAAGGAACCCAGCTTCACCGTCGGCATCGAAGAGGAATATCTGCTGGTCGACAGGAGGAGCCGCGACCTCGCCAGCGATCCGCCGGCCGAGATGCTCGCGGAATGCCAAAGGCGCGCCGCCGGGCAGGTGAGCCCGGAATTCCTGCGCGCCCAGATCGAGGTGGGCACCACGGTCTGCCAGAGCCTTGCCGACGCAAGGGCCGAGCTCGCGCATCTCCGACGAAGCGTCGCCGAGGTGGCGGCGAACCACGGTCTGGCGCCCATGGCCGCGGCGACCCATCCCTTCGCCCGCTGGCAAACCCAGAAGACGACCGACCGCGAACGCTACGCAGCCATCGCCCGGGATCTGCAAGGCCCCGCCCGGCGCCTGGTCATTTGCGGCATGCATGTGCATGTCGGTCTGGAAGACCCGGAACTGCGCATCGACCTCCTGGGCCAGGTGGCCTATTTCCTGCCCCATCTCCTCGCCCTCAGCACCTCCTCGCCCTTCTGGCACGGCGAGGACACGGGCCTCAAATCCTATCGCATCGCCGTGTTCGACGAGATGCCGCGCACCGGCCTGCCCGAGCTGTTCGAGAGCTGGGGCGAGTTCGAGCGCCATCTCCGGGTGCTGGTTCAGGCAGGGTTGATCGAGGACGGCAGCAAGCTGTGGTGGGATATCAGGCCCTCCATCCGCTTTCCGACCCTCGAGATGCGGATCACCGACGTCTGCACGAGGCTCGACGACGGAATCGCGATCGCCGCCCTCTACCGCTGCCTCCTGCGCATGCTCTGGCGCCTGAAGCGATCCAACCAGCGCTGGCGGCGCTATGCCGCGATGCTGGTGAACGAGAACCGGTGGCGGGCCCAGCGCTACGGCATCGACGAGGGGCTGGTGGATTTCGGCAAGGGCAGGATCATGCCCTATGGCGATCTGCTGGAGGAAATGATCCAGCTGGTGGCCGAGGACGCAGAAGCCCTCGGCTGCCGGCAGGAAGTCGAGTCTGCCCGGGACATTCTGCGAAGAGGCAGCAGCGCCCATCGGCAAATTGCGGTCTTCGCGGCGGCCCTGGCCCGCGGAGCGGACAAGCAGGCGGCGCTAGAGGCCGTGGTCGACGCGCTGGTTGCCGAAACGGTCGAGGCTCTCTAGATATCCCGCAGGACTGCGATGGAGGTTGCCATGGACGACAAGACCCGCACCGAACTGGAGGCAGCGGCCTTCCGCCGGCTGCTGCAGCATCTGGACGAACGCAAGGACGTGCAGAACATCGACATGATGAATCTGGCCGGCTTCTGCCGCAACTGCCTCTCCCGCTGGTATCGGGAAGCGGCCGAGGCGCGCGGGCTGCCCTTGAGCGATCCCGACGCACGCAAGGCGGTCTACGGCATGGCCTACGACGAGTGGAAGGCGAAGTACCAGAAAGGCGACGGCATTCCGGAATTGCGGGTGCTGGCGGCCAAGTCGGCGGCGCACAAGCACTGAGCCAACCTTTGCGGCCTTGCCCGGCCGGTGGCGCGCCGATATGGTCCGCGGCTCTGGACAACAGGGAAGCGAGGAGACGGCGGGCATGGCCGGCAAAGGCGGCATTCAGGCGGAGCGCCTGAAATCCTTCATCGAACGCATCGAGCGGCTGGAAGAGGAACGCGGCGCCCTCACCGGCGACATCCGCGAAGTCTATGCCGAGGCGAAATCCGCCGGATACGACGCCAAGGTCATGCGCCAGATCGTGCGCCTGCGCAAAATGGACGCCGCCGACCGCCAGGAACAGCAGGCGCTTCTGGAGACCTACATGCGCGCCGTGGGGCTGGGCGGCTGAACCAGCCGGCGCGCTACTTATCCCAATGATGACAGGCGACCCGATGGCCGAGTTCCAGCGGCGTCAGCTCCGGGCGGCGCTCGGCGCATAGGGACGTGGCCTTGGGGCAGCGGGTGCGGAAGGCGCAGCCGCTGGGCGGATGGAGAGGCGAGGGCAGGTCGCCCTTCAGGATCAACCGCGCCTTGGCCCGCTCGAGATCGGGATCGGGAATCGGCACCGCCGAGATGAGCGCCTGGGTATAGGGATGGCGCGGGTTGCGGTAGAGCTGATCGCGATCGGCGATCTCGGCCACGCGCCCCAGATAGAGCACCATGATCCGGTGGGCGACATGGCGCACGACGCTGAGGTTGTGCGAGATGAAGATCATGGACATGCCGTACTGGCGCTGCAGGTCCATGAGCAGGTTGACGATCTGGGCCTGGATCGAGACGTCGAGGGCCGAAACCGGCTCGTCGCAGACGACCAGCTTCGGCTCGTTGATCATGGCCCGGGCGATGCCGATGCGCTGGCATTGGCCGCCGGAGAATTCATGGGGATAGCGGTTGATCTGCTGGGGCAGCAGGCCGACGCCAGCCATCATGGCTTGGACCTTCGCCTTCGATTCGGCCGCCGGCATGTCCGGCCGGAAGGTGCGCAGCGGCTCGGCGATGATTTCGCCGACGGTCATCCTGGGATCGAGGGCGGCGAGCGGATCCTGGAAGACGATCTGCATCTCCCGGCGCTTCCGGCGCATCGCCTCCTCGTCCAGCTTGGCCAAGTCCTCGCCCAGCCAGACGACGCGGCCCTGGATGTTGGGCAGCAGACGCAGCACGGCGCGGCCGAGGGTGGATTTGCCGCAGCCGGACTCGCCTACGAGGCCCAGGGTTTCCCCGGGCGCCAGGTCGAAGCTGACCTCGTCCACGGCCTTCAGCACGGCGCCCGGCTGGCGCCAAAGCCAGCTGCCCGCCATGTGGAAATGGACGCTGAGATCGCGCACCGAAAGCAGCGGCGGGCCCTTCACAGCTCCTCCAGGTGGCAGGCCTTCATGCGTCCCTCGCCATCCTGCCGCGCGCCAGGACCCGAGATGGTGCGCAAGAGGGGACGCTCGACGCGGCATCGGTCCATGACCCTGGGGCAGCGCTCGGCAAAGGCGCAGCCCGGGCCCAGGCGCTGAAGGTTCGGGGGCTGCCCAGGGATAGTCTGCAAGTGCGTGGCCAGGTCACTATCGAGCCGCGGCATGGAAGCAAGCAGGCCGGCGGTATAGGGATGCTGGGGACGGTGAAAGATATCCCGCACCGCGCCCGTCTCCACGACCCGTCCCGCGTACATGACCATCACGCGGTCGCATAGCCCGGCGACGACGCCCAGGTCATGGGTGATGAGGACGAGGGCGGTGCGCGCGCCCCGCGTCAGCTCGGCCATGAGGGCCAGGATCTGGGCCTGGACGGTGACGTCGAGGGCCGTGGTGGGCTCGTCGGCGATCAGCAGCTCCGGCTGGCAGAGCAGGGCCATGGCGACCATCGCCCGCTGGCGCATGCCGCCGGAGAACTCGAACGGATAGTGGCCGATGCGCCGATCCGCCTCGGGGATCTGCACCCGCTCCAGCATGTCCACGGCGGCTGTGCGCGCCGCACCCCGGGACATGGCGCGATGGGTCACCAGCACCTCGGTCAGCTGGCGCTCGATGGTGAGGTACGGATTGAGGGAAGTCATGGGGTCCTGGAAGATCATGGACATCCGCGCGCCGCGGATTTGATTCAGCGCGCTCGCCGGCCGGCCCAGAATCTCCTCGCCCTGGAACTTGACGCTGCCGGCGGCCTTGCCGTTGGAGGCCAGGAGGCCCATGACCGCCAGGAAGACCTGGCTCTTGCCGGAACCCGATTCGCCGACGATGCCGACCGTTTCGCCCGGTTCGACGGTGAGCCCGACGCCGTTCACCGCCGCGACCTCGCCTTCGGGCGTGGCGAAGCGGACCTGGAGATCGGCGATTTCGAGCACCGCGTCCATCGCCTCACCGGTCCTTCGGGTCGAGGGCGTCGCGCAGCCCGTCGCCGATGAAGTTGAAACAGGCGAGCGTGACGGCCAGGAACGCGGCAGGAAAGCAGAGCGCCCAGGGCGAGGTCTCCATGATGCGGGCGCCGTCGCTGATCAGCACGCCCCAGCTGGTCGACGGTTCCTGCACGCCGAGGCCGAGGAAGCTCAAGAAGGATTCCAGCAGGATCACGTTGGGAACCGTCAGGGTGACATAGACGATGACCGGTCCGAGGCAGTTGGGAATGATGTGACGCAGGATCACCCGGGACTGGCGCACGCCGCCGGCCCGCGCCGCCTCGACGAATTCCCGGCGCTTCAGGCTCATGGTCTGGCCGCGCACGATGCGCGCCATGTCGAGCCACGAGACTGCGCCGATGGCGATGTAGATCAGCACGATGTGTCGGCCGAAGACGACCGTCAGCATGATGACGAAGAAGATGAAGGGAACGGAATAGAGGATGTCCACGAATCGCATCATCGCGCCGTCGACGCGCCCGCCCAGGAATCCGGCGACCGCACCCCAGGTGACGCCGATGACGAGGCTGACCAGGGTCGCCACCAGGCCGACGGTGAGCGAAACTCGGCCGCCATACATGGTGCGCACGAAGAGATCGCGTCCGCTGTCGTCGGTCCCGAAATAATGGCCGCTGGCGAAGTCGGGCGGCGCGCTTACGGAGTCCCAGAAGACATCGTCATAGGCGATCGGGCTTAGGAGCGGCACGAGGACGCAGGCGAGCGCGATCGACGCCAGCAGGATCGCGCTCACCAGTGCGGCCCGATTGCGCAGGAGCCGGCGCCAGGCGTCGGACCAAAGGCTCCTGCCTTTGAACTCCTCGCTAGGCGGCACGGCGATGGTTTGGGCGGCGTCGGCCATGGCGGTGTCAGTCGTAGCGGATGCGGGGATCGAGGACGCCGTAGAGAAGATCCACGGCCAGATTGGCGAATATGATCAGCACGCCGTAGAAGATGGTGACCCCCATGACCAGGGTATAGTCGCGGTTGAGGGCGGCCTGGACGAAGTAGCGCCCGATCCCGGGAATGCCGAAGATCTGTTCGACCACCACGGAGCCCGTGATGGTGTTGATCACGGCCGGGCCGAGATAGGAGATGACCGGCAGCAGCGCCGGCTTGAGGGCATGGCGCAGGAGCGTGATGCGCTCGGGCAGGCCCTTGGCGCGTGCCGTGCGGACATAATTCGTGCGCAGCACCTCGATCATGCTGCCTCGGGTCAGCCGCGCGATGAAGCCCACCTGATACAGGCTGAGCGCAATGACCGGCAGGACCATGAACTTGACCTCGTCGCCCCAGCCGCCGACCGGGAGCCAGGAGAGCCACAGGCCGAAGACCAGAGTGAGCAGGGGTGCCAGGACGAAGTTCGGAATGACGATCCCGGTCATGGCAATGCCCATGGCCGAATAGTCCGCGCTGCTGTTCTGGCGAAGCGCCGCCAGAGTTCCGATCGAGACGCCGGCAACAAAGGCGAAGAGCATCGCCAGGCCGCCGAGCTTGAGGGAGGTCGGAAAGCCACCCCAGATGAGTTCCGTGACGGTGAAGTCCTTGTACTTCAGGGACGGGCCGAAATCGCCGCGTGCGAGGTCGCCCAGGTAGCGCAGGAACTGCAAGGGCAGAGGCTCGTCAAGATGGTAGGCATGGGCGAGCCGTGCCTCGATTTCCGGCGGCACAATGCGCTCCCTGTCGAAGGGGCCACCGGGCGCGACATGCATCAGGAAGAAGGAGACGGTGACGATCAGGAGCAGGGTCGGAACGGCGCCAATGAGACGCCTGACCGTGAACCGCAGCATCGTCTATCAGGCCCGGCGCTGGGAGAAGAGATCGGCCGGACGCCGGAGAGTCCGCTCAGCGCGGATGGCGGACGGCCGGCCGATCTTCATGTCGCGAATGTCCGGTCGGGCCTAGGACTTGATGGACATGTAGCGAGTCAAGTTGTAGCCGAGCAGGTTGTCGTACCAACCCTCGATCTTCTTGCTGACCATTTGCGGGTGCGTGTAGTGGTAGATCGGAATCAGAGGCTGGTCCGTGAGGAAGATCGTCTCGGCCTGCTCGAAGAGCTTCATGCGCTTGCCCGCGTCGGTCTCCGTCTGGGCCTGGCGCAGCAGGTCGTCATACTGTTTGTTGTTGTAGTGAATGAAATTCGAATCGCCGGCGTCCGACATGTATTGTTCCATGAAATCGCTGGGATCCATGTAGTCGCCGATCCAGCCCGCGCGGGCGACCTGGTAGTCGTGCTTGCGCGTGTCGAGATAGACCTTCCATTCCTGGTTGGTGAGCTTCGCCTGTACCCCGATCGCCTTCCACATGCTGGCGATCGCGATGGCGATCTTCTTGTGATTTTCACTGGTGTTGTACAGGATCTCGACCTGCAAGGGATTGTCGGGGCCGTAGCCGGCGGCCTTCAGGATCTGCTTCGCCTTCGCCAGGCGCTGGTGCATCGTCATCGAGGCGAAACCAAGCTTGGGCGGCGTGTAGCCCGGCTCGCCCGGTGGCATCCAGGAATAGGCGGGCAGCTCCCCGCCCAAGGTGATTTTCTTCACCAAGGTTTCCCGGTCTATGGCCATGGAAAGCGCCGAGCGCAAGTCGAGGCTCTGGCCCAGCGGAGCCTTGTTCATGTTGATGGCATAGAAATACGTGCCGAAGTAAGCGAAGTCGTGGAACTCCTTGCCGAATTCCTTGCGGGCAAGCGGAATCTTGTCCTTCGGCATGTCGTAGGTGACGTCGAGCTCACCGGCGCGGAAGCGCTTGAATTCCTCGTCCACATCCTCCGTGGGGTAGTAGACAATCTTGTCGATCTTCACGTTGGCGGCGTCGTGGAAGTAAGGATTCTTCACCAGTACGATGCGCGACTGGGGCGTCCATTCGGTGATCATGTAGGCGCCGCTGCTGACCGAATGGCCGGGCCTGGTCCACTGGTCGCCGTATTTCTCGATCGCCGTGTGGTCGACGATCATGCCCGAGGTATGAGCGAGCAGACCGAGGAAATAGGGCGTCGACGCCTTGAGGGTGATCTTGACCGTATGCGGATCAAGCGCGACGACACCGAGCTTGGTCAGGTCCTTCTCCTTGCCGGAATTGATGTCGTCGGCATTCAGGATCGGCGAGTAGATATAGGCGTATTCCGCATTGACCTTGGGGTCGACGATGCGCCGAAGCGAATAGACGACGTCATCGGCGGTGATCGGATCGCCGTTCGACCACTTGGCGTCGTCGCGCAGGTGGAAGGTATAGACCTTGCCGTCGTCGCTCACTTCCCAGCTCTTGGCGACGCCGCCAGTCGGATTGCCGTGGGCGTCGAGAGTCGCCAGCCCCTCGTATAGCTCATACGAGATGTTGGCCTCGGGCACGCCGGTCAAGAGCTGCGGGTCGAGGGTCTCGGGTTCGGCGCCGTTGCCGCGGTTGAGCACCGTCTGGGCGCGGGAATCTCCGGCAGCGAAAATCGCCGCTGCGAGGAGTAACGGGGCGATGGCAAGCGTAGCGAAGCGCGTTTTCATGGTCTGCCTCCCTTGTCGTTGCCGTCTCAATCGGTCGGGCCCGATCTCACTATACGCAGTAAATGCCGGTAAACCGGGCCCAGCTGGGAAAATAGTGGTAGATATTCTCCATGGGTTCAACGGTCTTATGGCAGCCGGGCGAGCGGGGCTGGCATGACGATGAGAGGGCGAGGAAGATCGTAGCGGCCGTTCTGGCCGGGACCCTCGTGCGTTTTCCGGAATTGCAGCCCGGCAGTTTGGCCATCACCCTGGTCCTGCCGGGGAGGCAGACGGCGGGAGGCTTTTCCCATCGCGGCGATCAGCCGGGATATCCGGCGAGCCTGGTCAAGCTGTTCTTCCTCGCCACCGCGGAGGCGGCATTCGAGAGCGGGCGCCTCGCCCGATCGCGGGAGCTCAAGCATGCGCTGGCGGCGATGATTCAACGCTCCGGCAACGATGCCACCTCTCTGGTCGTCGACAGTTTGACTGGCACCACCAGCGGTCCGGCGCTGAAGCCGGCGGCGCTGGCGCGCTGGCTTGCCCGCAGGCGGTCAATCGACCGCTACTTCGCCGGCTGGCGCTGCCAGGAGTTTGCCGGCATCAACCTCGCCCAGAAGACCTGGTACGAGGGACCCTATGGCCGGGAACGCCAGTCCTGCTTCGAGGTGCCGAACAACCGCAACCGCCTGACCTGCGACGCCGTCGCCCGGCTGCTGCTCGCGATCATGCGTGGCGAAGCCGTGAGCCGCCGGCGCTCCGCCGCGATGATGAAACTCCTCGCCCGCCTTCCCGACGCGGTAGACAAGCAGGATCCCATGAACCAGGTCACCGGCTTCTTCGGAGAGGGCCTGCCGCGCCAGGCGCGTCTCTGGTCGAAGGCGGGCTGGAGCAGCCAGACTCGCCACGACGCGGCGATCATCGAACTTCCCAATGGCACGCGCTTCATTCTCGTGGCGATGAGCTTCGGCCCTGCGGCGGCGAAGAACCGCCGGCTTCTGCCTTTCATCGCGCGGCAGGTCGCCCGCCGCCTCGGCGCAGGTCAGCGCCAAGGCAAAGCCAGGCGATAGCGCCGCTATTCGGCAGCTGTCCGATGGCTCTCGGGCGCGCGGAAGGCCGCGCTGAGCTCGCTCCCGCGCTTCTCGACCTTGGCGAGATGGGCTTCCTTGACGTGGCCATAGCCGCGGATCTGCTCGGGCAGCGACAACAGGGCGACCGCCAGGCGATGGCGGTCATGGTCGAGCTCCGCCAAGACTTCATCGACCAGCGCTTCGTAGTCCTTGATGAGCTGGCGCTCGCGCCGGCGTTCGGCTGTGTGGCCGAAGGGATCGAGCAGGCTGCCGCGCAGGAATTTCAGGCGGGCCAGCAAGCCGAAGACGCGCAGCATCGAGGCGCCATAGCTGCCCTTGAGCGGCAGGCCGCTGTCCGGATCGCGCTTGGCGATGAGCGGCGGCGCCAAATGGAATTCCAGCCGGTAGTCGCCTTCGAATTGGGATTCCAGCGCGGTGCGGAAGCGCTCGTCGGAATAGAGCCGCGCCACTTCATATTCGTCCTTGTAGGCGAGGAGCTTGAAGTAGTAGCGCGCCGCCGCTTCCGCGAGGCCCGACATGCCGGGTGCCCGCTCGGCCTCGGCCTTGCGCACGCGCTCGACCAGGGCGCGATACCGGCCCGCATAAGCCGCATTCTGGTATTCGGTCAGGAAATCGGCCCGCCTGGCGACGATCTCTTCAAGGGTCCTGGCCAGCACTGGCGCCGTGGTCTCGGGCGCCATGCCGGCGACGAAGCGCTCCACGGCGGCCAGGTCATGGGCGGCGCGCCGGCCCCAAAGGAATGCCCGCTTGTTCGCCTCGACCGCGACCGCATTGAGCTCGATCGCGCGCTCTAGCGCCTCTGCCGAGACGGGCAGCAGGCCCTTCTGGCAGGCATAGCCCAGCATGAACGGGTTGGTGGCGATGGAATCGCCGATGAGGACGGTGGCCAATCGCGTTGCATCGAGGAAATCGCTCGCCTTTGCCCCGGCGGCGTCGACGATCAGCTTCTGGAGATCCATCTCGGGAAACTGGAGGTCGGGATCGCGGGTGAAGTCCCCGGTGATGGTCTCATGGGTGTTGATGATGGCGCGGGTCTCCCCTTGGGCGACCCTGGCGAGAGCGTCAAGCGTGGCCGAGACGACGATATCGCAGCCCAGCAGGAGGCGCGCCCCGCCGGTGGCAAGCCGCACGGCGTGAATGTCCTCCGGCCGCCGGGCGATGCGGATATGGCTCAGCACCGCGCCGCCCTTCTGGGCGAGGCCGGTCATGTCGAGCACCGAGCAGCCCTTGCCTTCGAGATGGGCGGCCATGCCGATGAGCGCCCCGATGGTCACCACACCCGTGCCGCCGACGCCGGTGACGAGGATGCCATAGGGCTCGGTGAAGACCGCGACAGCGGGCTCGGGCAGCGGGCCGAAGCCCGACGCGTCGCCGCCGGTGGCCTTGCGCTGGCGCAGGCGGCCGCCATGGACGGTGACGAAGCTGGGGCAGAAGCCGTTGACGCAGGAGAAGTCCTTGTTGCATGTGGACTGGTCGATGGCGCGCTTGCGGCCGAACTCGGTCTCGACCGGGATCACGGACAGGCAATTCGACTTCACGCTGCAGTCCCCGCAGCCTTCGCAGACCAGTTCATTGATGAACACGCGCTTCGGCGGATCCTCCATCAGGCCGCGCTTGCGCCGACGGCGTTTCTCGGCCGCGCAGGTCTGGTCATAGACGATGGCCGTCACCCCGGGCGTCTCGCGCAGGTCGCGCTGGACATGGTCGAGCCGGTCGCGATGGAAAACGGCCACGCCCGCGGGGAATGCGCCGGCGGTGGGGTATTTCTCCGGCTCGTCGGTGACGACGACGATCTTCGCGACGCCCTCGGCCGCGAGCTGCTGGGCGACCCGGGGAACGTCCAGCGGCCCGTCCACCGGCTGGCCGCCGGTCATGGCGACCGCGTCGTTGTAGAGAATCTTGTAGGTGATGTTGACGCCGGCGGCGACGGCCGCCCGGATCGCCAGGCTGCCGGAGTGGAAATAGGTGCCGTCGCCGATGTTCTGGAAGACATGAGGAGTGTTGCTGAACGGCGCCTGGCCGAGCCAGGTGGCGCCTTCGCCGCCCATCTGGGTGAAGGTCTTGGTCTCCCGGTCCATCCACTGGGCCATGTAGTGGCAGCCGATGCCGGCGAGCGCCCGGCTGCCCTCGGGCACGCGGGTGGACGTGTTGTGGGGGCAGCCGGAGCAGAAATAGGCGATCCTGCGGATGGGCGGATGGATCTGGGCCTGGGAGCGCTCCTTCGCCTCGAGGAAGGCGAGGCGCTGGTCGATCCGCTCGCTGGTGTGGAAGCGCGCGATGCGCCGGGCGATGACCCGGGCGATGCGCGCGGGGCTCAGCTCATCGGCCGAGGGCAGGATCCATTCACCCTTCTCGTCGAACTTGCCGATGACCCGCGGCCGGACGTTCTCGCTCCAGTTATAGAGCTGCTCCTTCAGCTGGTTCTCGACCAGGGCCCGCTTCTCCTCGACCACCAGGATCTCTTCCAGCCCTTCGGCGAAATGGCGGATGCCGTCGCGCTCCAGCGGCCAGGTCATGCCGACCTTGTAGACCGAGAGGCCGATCTCCGCGGCATAGGCGTCGTCGATCCCGAGATCGTCCAGAGCCTGGCGCACGTCGAGATAGGACTTGCCGCAGGTGACGATGCCGAAACGCCGGCGCGGACCATCGATGACCGTCCGGTTCAGGCCATTGGCCTTGGCAAATGCCAGGGCCGCGTAAAGCTTGTGGCGATGGAGGCGATACTCCTGCTCGAGCGCCTGGGCCGAGGCGAAGGAGGACTGGGGCCAGCGGATGTTGAGGCCCTCGGCCGGCATTGCGAAGTCATCGGGCAGGCGGATCTGGAGGCGATGCGGATCGATCGAGCAGGAGGCGGTGCTGTCCACCGTCTCGGCCACCACCTTGAAGGCGACCCAGCAACCCGAATAGCGCGACATGGCCCAGCCGTAGAGGCCGAGGTCGAGGAACTCCTGCACGCCGGCCGGATTCAGCACCGGGATGCCGGCGTCCATGAAGGCGTATTCGCTCTGATGCGCCGTGGTCGAGGATTTGCAGGTGTGGTCGTCGCCGGCCAGCAGCAGGACGCCGCCGTTTTTGGCCGCGCCGGCCAGGTTGCCATGGCGCAGCACGTCGCCGCTCCGGTCCACCCCGGGTCCCTTGGCGTACCAAAGAGCGAAAACGCCGTCGTACTTGGAATCGCCGAACAGGTCGAGCTGCTGGCTGCCCCAGACCGCGGTCGCCGCCAGGTCCTCGTTCACCCCCGGCTGGAAGTGGATGTGATGCTTGTCGAGGAATTTCCGCGCCTGGCCCATGGCGAGGTCGATGCCGCCCAAGGGCGAGCCGCGATAGCCGGTCACATAGCAGGCGGTGTTGAGGCCGGCGGCCAGGTCGCGCCGGCGCTGCATCATGGGCAGGCGGACGAGGGCCTGGGTCCCGGTGATGAAGACCCGGCCGGTCTCCAGCTCGTATTTGTCGTCGAGACTGACGGCAGCCAGCGCCATCCACGTCCTCCCAAGGACTCTTCTTACCGAAACAACCTAGTGGGCCGGCGGGGGAGGCGCAATTGCCGCCTCGGCTGTCCGGGGAATTCGCAAGAATGCGTTGGCAATCGCGCCCGATGCGGTCGGGAAGCGCCGGGATGCACCTCGCGAATCTAAGGAAATTGCTTTGCTTGCCGGCCCGCTTCGCTATGCTCGCCGCCGGTCGGAGGCAGGATGATCCTCGTTACCGGTGCCGCAGGCTTCATCGGCTATCACGTCGCCAACCGCTTGCTCGATCGGGGCGAGACGGTCGTCGGCCTGGACAGCGTCAATTCGTATTATGACCCCAAGCTGAAGGAGGCGCGCCTCGGCCGCCTGCAGGCCCGCAAGGGCTTCGCCTTCCATCGCCTGGACCTCAGCGACCGCAAGGCCATGGCCGATTTCTTCGCGGCCCATGGGGATTTTACCGGAATCGTCCATCTGGCGGCCCAGGCCGGCGTGCGCCATTCCTTGAGCGATCCGTTCGCCTACACCGATGCCAACGTCACCGGACATCTGGTGATCCTGGAGGCCTGCCGGCGGCTTCCGAAACTGAAGCATCTGGTCTATGCGAGCTCATCCTCGGTCTACGGCGGCAACCACAAGCTGCCCTTTGCGGTCGGCGACCGGGTGGAGCAGCCGGTCTCGCTCTACGCGGCCACCAAGCTCGCCGACGAAATGATGACGACGGCCTACAGCCACCTGTTCCGCATCCCGGCCACGGGCCTGCGCTTCTTCACCGTCTATGGCCCCTGGGGCCGACCCGACATGTCCGCCTTCCTCTTCACCCGCTCGATCCTGGCGGGCGAGCCGATTCAGGTCTTCAACGGCGGCGACATGGAGCGCGACTTCACCTATATCGACGACGTGGCGGCGGGCGTGCTCGCCGCCCTCGACCGGCCGCCCGCCGACCATGGCGGCGAACGGCCCCACCGGGTCTATAATCTGGGCAACCATCGGCCGGTGCCGTTGATGGCCTTCATCGCGACCATCGAGAAGGCCTGCGGGCGCAAGGCGGTGATCGACTTCCAGCCCATGCAGCCCGGCGACGTCCAGCGGACCTGCTCGGACATCGCGCTGTCCACCCGGGACCTGGGCTATCTGCCCCAGACGCCCGTCGAAATCGGCATTCCGAATTTCGTCGCCTGGTACCGGGAGTATTACGGCGCGTAGAGTTTTTCCAGGAGTTCGCCGTAGCGCTCGCGGATCTTGTGGCGCCGGATCTTCATGGAGACGGTCAGCATTCCGTTTTCGGTGCTGAAGGGCTCGCCGATCACCGCGAACCGGCGCAGCCGCTCGATCGGCGATAGCCCGGCATTGACCCGATCGACCGCGACGGAGATGGCGCGCTGAAACTCCTTGTTCTCGGCGAGTGAAGCCGGATCGGCCGGGCTGCCATGACGGGCGGCCCAGCTGCGCAGGAATTGCTCGTCGGGAACGATGAGGGCGACCAGATGGGGATGGCGGTCGCCATGGACCATGGCCTGGTTGATCTCCGGTTGCAGCAGGAGAAACCCCTCGACGCGCGCCGGCGAGACGTTGTCGCCGCCGCTCAGCACGATGATGTCCTTCTTGCGATCGGTGATCTTGAGATAGCCGTCGGCATCGATGCTGCCGATGTCGCCGGTATGAAGCCAGCCGTCCTTGATCGCCGCGGCGCTCGCCGCCTCGTCGCGCCAATAGCCCTTCATCACCGCTTCGGAGCGAACCAGGATCTCGCCATCCTCGGCGATCCGGATCTCGACTTCGGCCAGGGGCGGGCCGACCGTGTCGATCCTGATCCGCCGCGGCGGGTTGGCGCTGATCACCGGAGAGGCTTCGGTCTGGCCGTAACCCTGGAGGAGGCGGACGCCAAGGGCGAGGAAGAACATGCCGATCTCATAGTTGAGGGCCGCTCCGCCCGAGACCCAGGCCTTGAGCCGGCCGCCGAAGCGCGCCTTCAGCTTGCGCCGGACGGTGAGGGTCGCCACCAGGTCCTTGACCCGGTCGACGGGCCCGAGCGAGCCGGCCTGATCGTAGCGCCGGCGCCCCAGGTCGAGGGCCAGCTGGAAGAGGCGGCGCTGCGATGGCTTCGCCTTGGCGAGGCCGAGCTGGATGCGCCGATGCATCGATTCGTAGAGCCGCGGGACCGCGGTCATGATCGTCGGCTTCACCTCGGCCATGTTGTCCATAAGCTTCTCGATGCTCTCGGCGAAATAGACCTCGGCGCCGATGGTCATGGGGAAGAACTGTCCGGCGGTGTGCTCATAGGCATGGGAAAGAGGCAGGAAGGAGAGGAAGACCTCCTCGCCGATGCCGAGATCGGCCAGGAGATGGGCGGCGCCGCGGCAATTGCAGAGGATCGAGCCGTGGGTCAGCATGATGCCCTTGGGCACCCCGCCGGTGCCCGAGCTGTAGATGAAGCAGGAAACGTCGGACCGGCCGAGACGAGCCACATGGGCCTCGATCTCGGGATTTGCGCCGTCGCCCTTGGCCGCGAGTTCGGTCCAGGTCCAGAGCTGCTTCCCCAGTCGCTGGCCGAGAGCCAGATCCTCCATGGCGACGACGAAGGCGAGGTCCGGCGCCTCGAGGGCGGCGGGTAGCACCCGTTCGGCCAGCGCCTTGGTCGACAGGATCAGGCCCTTGGCCCCGCTATGGGTCAGAACATGGCGGTGGTCGGCCATGGTGTTGGTGGTGAAGGAAGGCACGGTGATCCCGCCGATCGCCATGATGGCCAGATCGGCGATGGTCCATTCGGGCCGGTTTTCCGACACCAGCGCCACGCGGTCGCCGGGAGCGATCCCGAGGGAGAGCAGGCCGCTGGCGATCCGGCGCACTTCAGCGGCCGTCTCGCCATAGGAGAGGCTCTCCCAGCGCCCGCCGCGCTTGGACCAGAGATAGGGCTTGGCCCCGAGCCTCGCGGCCTGCTCGAAAAACATCGCCGGCAGGCTCCGCCAGTCTTGCTCCGCCATCCCCGCTTCCTCTCAGCGACCTTGGGCCCCCAGCGACCTTGGCCGGAGCCTGCCCGTGTCCTATATGCTTAGGCAAGAGCCCAAACCTAAGGAAATCGCCCATGAATGACATGAAGCCGGCCGGCGGCGAGCTTGGGCCGTTGCCGCGATGGAACCTGGCCGACCTCTATGA
>Ga0265313_10000777_pt1 | contig 32389 bp, 24 predicted proteins | sample 4123metaG_FD_203122 | JGI IMG/M metagenome (GOLD analysis project Ga0265313, IMG submission 203122) | Rhizosphere microbial communities from Carex aquatilis grown in University of Washington, Seatle, WA, United States - 4-1-23 metaG | ecosystem: Host-associated > Plants > Roots > Rhizosphere >... | reverse complement strand
TAGCCCATCGAGGTCAGCTCTTTCCGGAGCTCCACGAAGTTGTAGACCTCGCCGTTGAAGGTGATCCAGTAGCGGTAGGGCGTGCCGGCGGCCTCGACCTCCCCGGTCCTGAATTCCCGCCAGGCGTCCCGCAGGCCGCGGCTCGCCGCCACCGGCTGCGAATCCTCATGGGGCAGGGGGTTTCGGCCCCTGCGGCTGAGATCGAGGATCGCGAGCCGTCGATGGCCGAGCCCGAGGCCGCCATCAAAGAGGAGGCCGCGTCCGTCAGGACCGCGGTGCGCGAGCGAATCCGTGAACCGCGCCAGCTCGGCCCGGTCCAGCCCGCCCTCAAAGCAGAAGATTCCGGAGATGCCGCACACGTTACTTGCCGAAAAACGAGCGGATCTCCGCGGCCATGATCTCGACCTGCGTGTCCGTGATCTCCGGAAACAGGGGCAGCGAGAGCACCTGGGCCTGGTCGCGATAGGCGTTTGGAAAATCCGCCGGGCGGTGTCCGAGCCGGCGGTAGGCCGGCAGGAACGGCAGGGCAATCGGGTAATTGATCTGGGTCTGGACGCCGTTTGCCGCAAGGTGGTCGCGCAGCGCGTCGCGCCGGGCGGTGCGGACGGCGTAGATGTGGTAGACGTGCTCGCGTCCGGAGGCCATGGAGGGAAGAACGAGGTCGCCGACGCCCGCGAGCAGCGCGCCGTATCGCGCCGCGAGCGCCTGTCTGCGGCGCGTCCAGCTTTCCAGGCGGGGCAGCTTGGCGTTCAGAATGGCGGCCTGGAGGCCGTCGAGTCGGCTGTTTATCCCCTCGATCTCGTGGTCGCCCTTTTTCTTTCCCCCGTGCCGGGCAAACATGGCGGCGAAGTCGGCGAGCCGGTCATCGTTCGTGACGAGGCAGCCGGCGTCGCCCATGGCTCCGAGGTTTTTGCCGGGATAGAATGAAAAGGCGGCGGCGGCGCCCATTGTGCCGGCAAGCCTTCCGCGATGGCGGGCGAGATGCGCCTGGGCGCAGTCCTCCACGACCCACAGCCCGTGTTTTCTGGCGACGGCCTCGATCGCGTCCATGTCGGCCGGCTGTCCGTAGAGGTGGACCGGCACGATTCCCTTCGTGCGCGGGGTGACCTTTTTCTCCAACGCGTCCGGATCGACCGTATAGGTCGAGCCGTCCGTGTCGGCGAAAACGACGCTTCCGCCAGCCTGGGTGACCGTTTCGGCGGAGGAGATCCAGGAGTGGGCCGTCGTGATGACCTCGTCGCCGGGCCGCAGGCCCAGCCCCCGGAATGCGATATAGAGGGCATCCGTGCCATTGGCGCAGGACACGCAGTGCTTCACCCCGAGCAGCCGGGCGTACGCCTGTTCGAATGCCTCGACCTCCGGTCCGCGAATGAACGCGGACGTGCGCACCGTCCGCTCTATCGCCGCGTCGATGTCCGCCTTGAGCGTCAGATACTGTGCGTAGAGATCGTTGTAGGGGACGCGCATGTCAGGCCGGATTCGCCAGAATTTGGTATTGAGCCTTCATTTTGACGGCATGGTCCGGGGGAATCGTCTGTGCGAGCACGGCACCGGACGCAATGCGGCAGCGGCTGCCGATTCCAACCCCTGGCTGGATGAATATGCCCGTGCCGAACACCACTTCGTCGCCTACGAGGACACGGGAGGAGGTGGCGCATGCCGGCCCGACCGTGTTGTGGGATCCCCAGGTGTTGTGGTGCTCGATGGTCGTGTGGGAGCTGATGAAGTTGTTGTCGCCCAGGACGGTGGCGACGCCGACATGCACCTGGCTGCAAAGGACGTTCCCCTTCCCGAGCACGACGCCGCGGTTGAGGCGGACCGTCGGATCGATGGCGTTGGCCAGAGGAACGCCGAGGCTTCGACAACGCTCGGCGAGGCTCTTGCGCAGGGGGATGTTGGTGCTGATCGAAACAATGGCGCTGTCGAAGCGCTTTTCCCGCCAGGTCTCCTCGAGCCGGTCGAGTTTGCCCCAGACTGGAACGTCAAAGAGCGCCCGGCCCTGTGTCTCCGGATCGTCATCAAGGCATCCGACCGGCCTCTGTTCAGAATCATTCAGCAGGATATCGATCACCTGCATCGCGCCCAAACCGGCGCCGAGGACGAGCACCCTCGCCATTCCCGGAGACAATTCACCGGCGGGGACGGAAGCCGCGGCGGAGACGCCTATGGCGGCAGGGCTTAGACCTAGGGCGGCATAGACCTGCTTTTCGGTCACAAGGCCCCCCTGCGCACCAAGGACCTCGAGCGACAGGCCATGTTGCGCGGCTAGCTGCCGCGCTTTCTTGGTGGCCTTGATGGCGGGTGCGGGGCTTTGCGCCAAGGCACGCGCCCTTTTTTGCGCATCCTCAGCATCTCCCACGTTTTCTGCCAGATAGGCTATCGGACGGTTGAACGGAACCCTCGCGCCGGCCGATGATCCATGGAAAAGTCGGCCGCGCCCGGGAGAGGCGACCTCGATGATGGCCTTGGTCGTCTCGACCCTGCAGACGATGTGCCCGGCCTCGACTGCGGCACCGTCGGCGGCAAGCCATTCGACCAGCAACGCGGATTCGCTGTTCAAATCCGACTGTTCGATGACCAGGGGTTTCATCGCTTGCCGGAAGACACGAGTTTCAGGGCGGCGGCAACGATGTCCCTGGGCTGGGGCAGGACGCCCTCTTCCAGTGGTCGGGAAGTCGGAATAATGCCATCTTTTGCGGCCACTCGGGCCGAGGCAAAGTGAAAATTGGCCCGGTCCATCAGGCGCGCGACCACCTCCGCGCCCCAGCCGGCGGTAAGCGTGCCCTCTTCGGCAACGATGAGACGCCGGCTGCGGCCGAGAGCGCCTAGGAGTGCTTCGGCCGGAAGTGGACTCAGGAGACTTGGCGCCACGATTTCGGCGAAGATCTCGTGTTCCATTGCCAGTTCGAGCGAGGCTTCCATCGCTACGGGGAGCATTCCCCCATAGGTTGTCAGGGTAAGATCGGGCTCGGCAAAGCTGTTGAGCGATAGCGTCAGCGTCGGATAACGTTCATCAGTGGTTCGCGTGGCAAATTCCGCGAGGCGGCCATCCTGTGGCTGCTCGTTCGGCTGGCCGTACATGAGCTTGTTTTCGACGAAGAGCACGGGGTCTTCGGATTCAAGGACTGCCCGTCGAAGCATCCCGCCCAAGTCGTGATGGCGGCTTGGCGCCACGACTGTCAGGCCCGGAATTCCGAGGAAGAGTTTTTCAAGCGATTGGCTGTGGGTCGGGCCATAGCCTCTTCGGCCCCCCATGGGCGTGCGAATGACGACGGGACAGGAGACCTGCCCGTTGTAGATCGCGCGAAATTTGGCGAGATGGTTGACGATCTGGTCGCAGGCGAGCGTCGTGAAGTCGCCGAACATGATCTCGACAACCGGCTGCCAGCCGCGAAGCGCCATGCCGCCAGCCATGCCGACGATGGCCGCCTCGCTTACGGGGGTCGTTAGCACGCGGTCGGGCCATCGGGTCGACAGCCCCGCCGATACCTTGAAGGCGCCGCCATAGGGATCGAGCAGGTCTTCGCCGATCAGGACGACCTTCGGGCACTCCGTAAAAAGGGCGTGCAGGGCTCGGTTGAGAACTTGGGCGCAACGTTCCATGTCAGGCCGGGGCGCATGCCATTGGCGCCGAGAGGGCGCGGCGAACAGCCTCGGCGATGCGCTCACGCGCACGGGCGCCGGCTGCGGCCACTGCATCGGCGGACATGCGCGCGGCGGCGCGGAGAAGGGGATCGCCTTTCCAATGCTCCTCAATCTCGGCCGCCGAGCGCGTATCGTCGCCCTTACTGTGGGGTCCGAGGCGGTATGTATGAAGCACGAGCCAGGCCGGCCGGTTCTCTGTCCGCACTGACGCCACCGCTTTCCCGGCAAGGGCGACGACGGCGTCGATGTCATTTCCATCCCCCTCAATCGCCCGCACGCCAAAGGCCTCGGCCCGCGCGCGGAAACTTCCTGCGAGCTGAAGCGCTGTCGGCGTCGATTGGGCGTAGCCGTTGGCCTCCACCACAAAGAGCAGGGGAAGGCTCCAGAGGGACGCGAGATTGAGGGTCTCATACACAATTCCTTCGCCAAGAGCCCCGTCTCCAAGGAAAACCACCGCGATCCGGCCGGTGCTGCCGAGTTTCTCGGCGAGCGCCATGCCCGCTGCGCACGGCACGGTGCCGCCCAGGATCCCGTTCGTGTAAAAATTTCCCCGATGGAGGTGCTGGCTTCCTCCCACTCCGCCGCAAACACCTGTGGAGCGGCCCATCAGCTCGGCCATGAGAGCGTCAGGTTCGTCAAAGAGTGCCAGGTAGTGGCCGTGGCAGCGGTGATTGCTGAAGACGACGTCCTCGCGCGTCACCTGGGACAACACTCCAGCCGCGATGGCTTCCTGTCCGAGCCCGGTGTGGGTGGTCCCGAAAAGCTCTCCCTTCGAGAATAGTTCGAGCACGGCCTCCTCGAATGCGCGGATAAGGGCCATCCGCCCATAAAGCGGATCATAGGTCATGGGCGGCCAGTGGACGAAGGAGCGCGTTTATTCCGGCAATCGGAACAACCAGGTGTCGCAATGCGACCGGGTCGCTGGGGATCGGGCGCCCCGTGCTCGCGTCGGTGAAATCATAGCCGAGATTGGCCAGGAAGTTGACGAGCTTGTCGAACTCGGCCCCGTTGCCGCCCTCGTAGTGATAGGGTGCGAACTCAATGAGAATGTTTGGCCGGAAACGCTCGAGGCTGCGCCGGAAGCCCTGAATCACCGAATGCTCGTTCCCGTCCACGTCGATCTTTATGAAATCGATCCGCTTGATTCCCTCGTCGGCGCAAAAGCGGTCCGCGGTCATCGCGATTGCGGCCGTGGCAGACTGGAAACAGCCTACGGCTCCATCGCGGGAACTGGCGTGCGTGTCGACGGGCCAGCTTGACGGAACAGCTGCAGGGGACGGAGTCGAGTCATCAGCCGAGAAAAAGCATTGATGCGGCGTAATCCGTCCGGCCAGGCTTGGATTTAGCGCAATGTTTTTGCGCAGCTTGCCGATTGCGTAGTCGGTCGGCTCGATGGCGAACACCCTGCCTGTGGGTCCGGCAAGCCGTGCGAAATGCAGCGTGTGGGCGCCGATATTGGCGCCGATATCCAGCACGGTGGAACCGGGGAACACCAAGGGTGTGTAGGCGCGCAGCACGCGAGGCTCGAAGGCGCCGAGCAAATAGATCGAAAGATCTATCCCCTCGTTGAGATCGAGGTCCCAATCGATGCCCCCTCTGCGGCAGCGGACCCGCATGCTCCGTCCCGCCATGGCCCGGACGCACCGCAGCGATCGGTTTAACCAACGTGCAATAAACATCTTCTGCGGAACGGACAGCATGGTGTGGTTTGGATCAATTGATGCTGTTCACTCAACAGACTTCAAACCCATTCCTATCCACGCCGGTCCGCTTCGCATCATCGGTACTTTTCCAACCAAACCTCAACGCGCTCGCCCGTCAGGGGATTGCTCAAGGGGGGGCCGCACAATTTATAGTCCTCCGGGAACGGCATGTACATCGCGGCCCAGGGGGGGGGAGCAGCGCCGGGGTTCTTGTTTAGGATAACGTAAGCCCTATAGCGGCGTCTTGCGGGGACCCAATTCGCACGCATGGCGTCAAGTTCAAGCGATCGTTCGCCGCCCGAGAAATACCAAGGATATCCCGGCGAAATTCCGCCGACCGCGAATACGAGTCCTGGCAAATTGAAGAAGGCGAAGATATCATCACCCGTCTTGAAGCCGTTATTTGCGAGCTGCGAGCGAACGGCATCGACAAAATCATGGGACGCCGGATCCAGCCGCAGCATCGTCGCAGGATTGCCGATCGCCGTGGGAACCGTTTGTGCCAGGCGTCCGCCGGGCACACGGTAGGGGATCAAAACGTATCCGGTGAAAAACTGGCAGAATGCGACGGCGCAGATAAAAACGACCCCCACCGACCGCATCCACCGAGCCTGCCATCCCAGAGACAGCCATTCCAGCAGCAACGCCATGCCGACAAGCCACGGCGCGAGCTGATGGATGGCATTGACGGTGATGTCGTTGCTTGTTCCGAACGACCCAGCCAGCGGCAAGAGCACCATGAGGCCGATGACTGCCGGCACCCGCCAGGCCCCTTTTGGGAGGGTGGGGCGCGATTGCGGGCCTCTTACGATCAACGTTATGCCGGCCGCAAGGCCCAACGCCAAAAGAGCGGCCAAATGAAGGCGGACGGCGAGATACTGGTAGGATCTTGCAAAGTCTGGGGGGGCATCCTGGTACCCGATAAGGCAGACGGCCCCGGCGGCGATCAATGCGAGCCACCGCTGTCCGCGCGGGCGCCGCCGAAACAAGAAAAGGACCCCGCCTGCGATCAGCAGCGCTGCGAAAAGCGATTCATACGTCGAGGATGTCTCGGCCACCTGGATGGAAATCTCATGGGCATACCGGGTCATTTCGTTCACGATGTAGCCGTGGCGGCTCAGGCCCTCCAAGGTGCCCTCAATGCCCTTCCTCCATGTCGCAAGATCCTGAAACACGAGAAGATATCCGGCGACGCCGAGAAGCCCCGCCACCGCGAGCGCCACACCCATGATTGCCTTGCTGCGCGCGCGCGCGCGGCTTGTTGCCAGGAAAAGCAGCGCCAGGAGCGCCACAAGAGCGACGCTGGTGCTGAACTTGATGAAAAAATCCGCAACAAGCAGGATACCGGCGGCAAGCAGCTGTCCCCACAGGCGATACGACGATGTCAGCTCACAGGCGGAAGGCGCGCTTGCCGCCTCAAGGACCAAGCCGGTCGCCGCCAGGAGACACATCGTATTCAGCAGGTTGTAAGACGGCGCAACGGGTGCGGCCGAAAAGGCCAATGCCGTGCCTGCCGTGGCCGCGATGTCGAGCCAGCCGGCAGCCTGGAGTTCCGGCGCAAATGCGGCGAGAAAGCGGCGCACGCCCCTGACAAACACAACGGTTGCCGCAAGAGCGAGGCCCGCGACGAGCACGCGGGTGACAGCGATGTTGTGGCCCGCAAGCGCGAAAAGCGCGTGGCCGAACACGTAATAGGTGGTCTGGCGGTCAGGTACCTCCGCGGGCCGGGCGGCGCAGAGGTAGTACACTCCCTCATCGGTGAAATCGAAGCTTCGGTTCGCGCCCCAGAGGACGACCAGCATGACGGCCAAAGCTGAGATGGCGCCCAGGCGCTTAACGATGGATTTCAACGGGGGCTGGATCTTGGAGAAGAAGGACGGGAGAAAATTGGAGGAAAGCCATGCCTTGGACAAGGCGTGAAACCTTCCTTCGATCCTCCGGATGGCCGCCCGCGCCAAGAATGGCGCTCGACTTGGACTGAAAGTCAGTGGTTGCATCCTGGCAGCCCACCCAGCGATTCCGGAGAACCTTCCCAATCCCGTCGGGCTGACCATGGTCCAACCCAATTTTTTTATCGAATACTCCCATCGCCTGGGGCGGATTTTGACTGATTTTGATTGGGTCCCGGTTGAGCGTCTGGCCGGCGAGCTTGAGTCGTGCTGGCGCGACGGGAGGCAGCTGTTTTTGTGCGGAAACGGGGGAAGCGCGGGAAACGCCATGCACCTGGCCAACGATTTTCTTTACGGGATCGGAAGGCCTCAAGGCCTGGGGATGCGGGCCACCGCCTTGAGCGCCAATCCGGCGGTCACCACCTGCCTCTCGAACGACCTCGGCTACGGGCACGTGTATTCGGCTCAGTTGAAGGTGCTCGCGCGGCGTGGCGACCTATTGATTGTCCTTTCGGGGAGCGGCAATTCGCCAAACCTGGTCGATGCTCTCAAGGTTGCGCAAACCCTTGGCCTGCGAACCGCCGCGATTCTCGGGTACGACGGCGGCCTCTGCAAGGGACTGGCCGACATCCCCATCCATTCCGCGATCGACGACATGCAGGTTTCCGAGGACCTGCAGCTCATTGTCGGCCATATGCTGATGCAATGGCTGCAGGCCCATCCGCCGACCCTGAAATCGTGAGCGAGAAGATCGCCGTAATCGGCAGCAATTCCTTTTCTGGCGCGGCCTTTGCCGGGTTTTGCCTGGAGCGGGGGCTTGAGGTGCTCGGCGCAAGCAGGTCAGAGGAGCCGGCCCTTTGCTTTTTGCCCTATCGCTGGCTTTCAAGAGACATCCAGTCTCGGTTTCGGTTCGTGCGCGCCGATCTCAACCATGACCTGGATCCGCTGATCTCGGCCTTGGACGCATTCGCGCCGGCTTACATCGTGAATTTTGCGGCCCAGGGCATGGTGGCGCCAAGCTGGCAGCATCCCGAGCACTGGTATCAGACAAACGTCGTTGCCAACGTGCGCCTGCATGACCGTCTCCGCGGGCGTCCATGGTTGCAAAAATACGTGCATGTGGGCACACCGGAGGTTTATGGCAATACCCCGGGCGCTATCACAGAATCTGCCGGATTCAATCCCAGCACCCCCTATGCGGCTTCCCGGGCCGCCTGTGATCTGCATCTGCGAACGTTCCTTGCCCAATACAAGTTCCCCGTCGCCTGGACGCGCTCGGCAAATGTCTATGGACCCGGCCAGCAGCTCTATCGGATCATCCCGCGGACGATCATTTCCGTCAAACTCGGCCGCAAGCTGAGCCTCCATGGTGGCGGACACTCGACGAGATCCTTTATCCATGTCCGTGATGTGGCCGATGGCACATTGCGCGTGGCGCGCCACGCTCCCGTGGGTGAATGCTATCACCTCGCGACATCTGTGTTCGTTTCCATCAGGGAGCTGGTTGCGATGATTTGCCGCATCATGAACGTGGATTTCAATGATGTGGTCGAAACGGCGGAGGACCGCCCCGGCAAGGATGCGGCCTATCTGCTGGACAGCTCCAAGGTCCGCGAGACCCTGGGTTGGGCGGAGACAATCGGCCTCGAGCAGGGCGTGCGGGAAACCGTTGCCTGGATGGAGGAGCGTTTCGACGAGATTCGCCAACAGCCTCTGGACTACGTTCACAAGGAGTGAGGAACGATCCGTGAAATCAGAAGAAAAGATAATTCCCTTTCAAGAGGCCCCTGCCAGGTTTGCCGACCTTCGGCGGCGTGGCAGGATTATCGTCCAGTGCCACGGCACCTTCGATCTTGTTCACCCGGGGCACATAGTCCACTTCGAGGAAGCCAAGGAGCTGGGCGATGTGCTGGTGGTCACCGCAACCGCCTCGAAATTCGTGAACAAGGGCCCCGGCCGCCCCTATTTCAACGATCAGATGCGCCTGCGCTGGCTGGCGGCCCTTGCCTGCGTCGACTATGTCGTGCTGGTGCCGCATGCGGGAGCGGTCGAGGCCATCGAATGCGTTCAGCCCAACGTGTACTGCAAGGGGCGCGAGTACGAGAATCCGGCCAATGATGTCACCGGCAACATTGCAAACGATGTGTCCGCCGTGCGCCGGCTGGGCGGGCAGGTGCGCTATGTCGGGTCGGTGGTCTTCAGCTCCACCAGACTGCTGAACGAGCACTTCGATGCCTACCCGCCCGACGTCAAGGCCTTCTGCCAGACCGTTGCCGAGGGCTGCACGGCCGAACGATTCCGGGAGGTGGTCGACGAATTCCAGCGGTTGCGGGTGCTTGTCGTGGGCGACGCGATCTTTGACCGCTATACGACGCTCGAAGTCCAGGGTCTCACGTCGAAGAACCGCATACTTTCCGGACGCTTTGTTTCCGATGAATTGCAGGCGGGTGGCGCGCTCGCGGTCTTTCGGCACATCCGCGAGTTTACCCCTCACGTCAAACTCATCAGTCTTGTCGGTGGGGAACCGTGGGTGGACGACGCCTTGGGGGGATTTATCCCCCCGGAAGGATCGGATATCGTGCGCTCGCCGGATTTCACGACAGTTGTGAAACAGCGCTTTGTCGAACCCCGCGCGGAGGGCAAGGAGCTGTCCAAGCTCTTTTCCGTGAATTTTATCGATCGCCGCCATCCGGGCGAGGCCCTGCAAGATAAGATACTTGAGCGGATAGCCGCTCACATCGACGGCTACGACCTCGTCGTTGTCATGGATTTTGGCCACGGCATGCTTGAGGGCAGGGTCCGCGAGTACGTTCAGGAGAAAGCCCGTTTCCTGGCCGTCAATTGCCAGACAAACAGCAATAACCACGGATTCAACGTCATCAACCGGATGTATCGACGTGCGGACTCGTTCTCCCTGGATCTTACGGAAATCACCCTCGCGGTCGGACGGCGTGAATTCGACTTCCGAAGTGAACTGGCGGGACTCGCCGCGCATCTTGGCGGCAGGTATGCGTGGCTCACCCGCGGCGCGACCGAGACCCTGGGATGGCAGCCGGGCGGCCGCTATTGTTCCTGCGCTCCCTTCGAACGGGCGATCGTCGACACACTCGGGGCCGGTGATGCGTTCAGCGCGGTGGCTTCGCTGGCGGCGGCGAGCGGGCTCCCGCTTGAATTGGCGACGTTCATGGGCCAGCTTGCCGGCGCGCAGGCCGTGAAGATCGTCGGGAATTCCGAGCCGATCAGGAAGGCAAGATTCCTTAAGGGCGCCGCCGCGATGCTGGCGTTTTAGCGGCGTCATTTCTTCATGAATATACTTCTGACCGGCGGCTGCGGCTACGTGGGAACTCCCCTTGCGCAGAGCCTCCTGGATAGGGGTCACCGGGTCGCGGTCGTCGATCTGCAGTGGTTCGGTAATTTTCTGCCCGCCCACCCGAATCTGACAGTGATTCAGGAGGACATCCGCAACGCCGGCAGGATCCCGATGGCCGGCGTCGATGCGGTGATGCACCTCGCCAACATAGCAAACGATCCCTGCAGCGACCTGAATTCGAAGTTAAACTGGGAGGTGAACGCACTTGCGACCATGCTCCTTGTCGAGCGGGCGATTGAGTTCCGCGTCCCGCAATTCATCTTCGCCAGCTCCGGCAGCGTCTACGGCGTGAAGGATGAGCCCGAGGTCACCGAAGAGCTTTCGCTGGTGCCGATCTCCGATTACAACAAGACAAAGATGGTCAGCGAACGGATCCTCTTGAGCTATGCGGACCGCATTTGCGTCAACATCATCCGCCCGGCAACGGTTTGCGGCTATTCGCCGCGCATGCGCCTCGATCTCTCGGTCAACATGCTCACGATGCAGGCTCTTGCGAACGCGCGGATTACGGTCTTTGGGGGCGATCAGACGAGGCCCAACATCCACCTCCAGGATCTGGTCGGTGTCTACCACCACTTCCTTGCCATGGGACGAGGTCTTCCGGGCATTTACAACGCGGGATTCGAGAACATCTCGATCATGGACATCGCCCGCCGCGTGGTCCAGTCGGTCCCGGCGGATATTGTGGTCTCGCCCTCGAACGATCCCCGCTCGTATCGCCTGTCATCGCGGAAGCTCCTGGAGACGGGTTTCCAGCCGAGGTTTGCCGTCGCCGACGGCATTCGCGAAGTCATCGAGGCGTTTCGCTCGGGCCGCTTGCGCGACGAAGAGCGCTGCTACAATATCAGGATGATGAAGAAGCTCAATCTTCCCTGACGTTGATGCTTCATTTGCCAGACCATCCGCCCGCGTCCCGCGTCCCATTCGGGGCGCCGTCGGCGGAGCTGATCTCGGTGGCCAGGAACTTGCGCTATCAAATCGTCCAGATGTCCCATCAAAGCGGGGCTCCCCATTTGGGCTCAGCCTTGTCGGTGGTCGACATCCTTGTTGCGGCCTACTGGAGCGTCCTGCGGATCGACCCGGCCGCGCCTGGAGATCCCGGCCGCGACCGCCTGATCCTGAGCAAAGGTCATGCCGCGACCGCGCTTTATGCGACCCTGGCCGCGCGGGGGTTCTTTCCGCAATCTTGGCTCGACGATTTTGCGAGGCGGGGCAGCCCCCTCGCGGAACAGCCGGCTCCCCAGTGCGCGCCCGGGGTCGAATGGGCGACCGGCTCCCTGGGGCACGGGCTTTCCGTTGCCCTGGGATTGGCCTTGGCCGGGCGCCTGCAGCGCCGCGATTATCGGACGATTGTGATAATGAGCGACGGCGAGTGCAATGAAGGCACCGTCTGGGAGGCTGCGATGTGGGCGCCGGCGCATCGGTTGAGCGGGCTCCTGGTGGTGATCGACTACAATAAATGGCAGGCGACCGGCAGGAGCGACGAGGTGATGGCGCTTGCGTCGCTGAAGGCTAAATGGGAGGCGTTTGGGTGGCGCACGCTCGAGGTGGACGGCCACGATCTGGCTGCTCTCTCAAAAGCCATGGATCAAGGGGAGCGTGGGGAGTGGCGGCCGACGGCGATCATTGCCCACACAATCAAGGGCCGCGGCATCTCCTTCATGGAGGACGACAACAACTGGCATTATCGCATTCCGAAGGAGGAGGAGGTCGCGGCGGCGGCGCTGGAACTCAACCGGAAATGAGGGCCGCCTTTGCCGATGAAATTACGCGTCTGGCGGCAGACGATGAACGCGTCGTCTTGCTGGCGGGCGACATTGGCAATCGGCTTTTTGATGCGTTTAAGGCGCAATATCCGGGGCGTTTCTATAACTGCGGGATCGCCGAGGCCAACATGATTGGAATAGCCGCCGGCCTTGCCGCGTGCGGATTTCGACCGGTGTGCTACACGATCGCCCCCTTTCTCACGTACCGCTGCATGGAACAGATTCGCGTTGATGTTTGTTATCATCACATGCCCGTGGCGCTCGTGGGCACGGGATCGGGCTTGGCCTACGCGTCCCTGGGGGCGACGCACCACTCATGCGAGGAAGCCGGCATGCTGCGATTGCTGCCCGGCATGACGGTGCTCGCTCCTGCGGATCCGATGGAGGTCCGTGCGTGCCTGCGGGCCGCGCTGGGGCACGGTGGCCCCAGCTACATGCGGATAGGCAAGAAGGGCGAGCCCGCAGTCCATCGTGCAATGCCCGATTTCAGGATCGGCGAAAGCCTGGTTTTGCGGCGCGGCCATGACGCATCTTTGTTGGTTTCGGGCGTCCTGGCGCCGGTGGCGCTGGCCGCGGCGGAATTGCTGGAGGGGAAGGGTGTTTCCTTGGAGGTGATAAGCTGTCCGACCCTCAAGCCTCTCGACACCGAAACGCTGGCGCGGGCATTTGGCGCCCGCCGTCTGGTGGCAACACTGGAAGAGCACAGCGTGCTGGGCGGTTTTGGGGGCGCCGTGGCGGAGTGGCTTTCCGACCAGCCCAAGTGCGCCGCCCGATTGCTGCGTTTTGGCACACGCGACGAGTTCCTGCATGAGACCTCTGATCAGGAGGAGGCTCGCGGGCATTTTGGCCTCACCCCTGCCGCCATTGCGGCAGGAATCCGGGCAGCGCTCAGCCCCGCCAGCGAATGATCATAGGCGTCGATTTCGACAACACGATAATCTCATACGACGCCCTGTTCCATCGCATGGCGTTGGAAAGGGATCTGATTCCGGCCGATCTGCCGGTTAAGAAAATTGCCGTGCGGGATCATCTTCGCCGCACGGGTCGAGAGGACGCCTGGACGGAGCTGCAGGGGCACGTCTACGGACCGCACCTGGCCGGCGCCCCTCCCTTCGCCGGCGCCCTGGAGTTTTTCCGCGAGTGCCGATTCCGCGGCATCGAGGTCTTTATCATCAGCCATAAGACACGGCATCCTCATAGCGGACCGGCGCACGACCTGCATGCGGCGGCGCGGGGCTGGCTCGAAGACCACGGTTTTCTGATGCGGGGCGGATCGAGCCTGAATTCCGGCGGCCTTTTCTTTGAATCCACGCAAGCGGCCAAAATGGATCGGATATCTGCGTGCGGTTGCACCGACTTCATCGATGACCTTCCCGAGCTTCTGCTCCATCCAGGATTCCCGGCGCAGGTGAGGCGGATTCTTTTCGATCCGGGCAACCTCTACGGGAAGGTCGGTCCCGTTGCACGGGCCGAAAGCTGGCCGGCAGTGGGACGCCTGCTTCTGGGAAATTGCCGCGCGGACGCGGGTTCTGCGTCACTCTCCGAAGGCGCCCAAGGATTACTTGGGTCGATCGGCAGGACGCTGGCTGCCGGGCCGGAGGCGATCGGGGGCGGCGCCAACAATCGAGCCTACACCGTTGGCGATGCCGAAGGCAGCCGTTATTTTCTCAAGCACTACTTCCACGATCCGGCCGACTCACGAGACCGCTTCGCCACCGAGCGGGCATTCTATGCCTATTCCGGGGCCTGCGGAATTCAGCAGGTGCCGCAGGCGCTGGGATGGGATGAAGCCAATCGCCTGGGCTTGTTTGAGTTTGTGGAGGGCCTAAGACCGGAATCGGCCGAAATCGGGAAACCCGAGGTGCGGGAGTCGCTCGCGTTTCTTGCCGCGCTCAACCATTCGCGCCATCGGGCGGAAGCCAAGGCGCTGCCCGACGCCTCAGAAGCCTGCTTCAGCGTGCGGCAGCATCTATCCATGCTGCAGCGCCGCCTTGATCGCCTGCAAAACATCGAGGTGGTCACGGATATCGACGCAAGGGCGGCGGAATTTGTGCGCGCCCAGCTCCTGCCGGCCGGCGCACATGCGAGGCGGGCCATCCTTGAGGCGAATGCGCCCTGGGGAGGTCCGGACGAGCTCATCTCGAGCGGAGAGCGGTGTATTTCGCCATCGGACTTCGGGTTTCACAACTGCCTGCGGCGCCTCAACGGGGATATCGTCTTTTTCGATTTCGAATATGCCGGTTGGGACGATCCCGCCAAGACCGTCTGTGACTTCTTTTGCCAGCCGGCCGTGCCGGTGCAGCCCGGATTCTTTGAGTATTTTGCCGACGGGATCGCCTCAATGCACGGCGCCGGGCGCCCCCATGCATTCCTGGCGCGGTGCCGCGCGTTATTGCCTATCTATCAGTTGAAATGGTGCTGTATCCTGTTGAATGAATTTTCAATCGAGGACCGAGGCCGCCGCTATTTTGCGACCGATGTGCGGAACGGGAACGACGTGAAGGAGCGGCAGCTGGCACGTGCGGCGGCGGCCTTGGCGCGGGCTGGATTTTATTGCCAGCAGTGAGGTACCGGCGAGAATCCCGCCCTATGCTGAACCGGAGTCACGTGTCCCCGACCGGAGGGGCGTTGCGCAGGCAATGACTTCGGAAGAACCCACGCTGACGATAGCCGTCAGCAACTATAATCACTCCCGGTTTTTGCCGGCGATGCTGGATTCGATCCTGAACCAGTCCTACCAGCCGCTCGAACTTCTTCTCGTGGACGATGCATCGACGGACGAAAGCGCGAAAATCCTGGAGGACTACGCCCGGCGGCATCCGGTCATAAAACTCACGCTCAACCCTCACAACCGGGGCGTCGTGGTGAATTACGTCGATTTGCTCCACCGTGCCCGCGGGCGCTATTTCATGGGGTTTGCCGCCGATGATATGCTCCTGCCGGGGTTCCTGGAGAAGAGCATGGCGATCCTGAGTGCGCATCCAACCGCGGGGCTTTGCTCGTGCCTTTCGCGACTGATCAGCAAGGAGGGCGACGATTTGGGCCTTTTCTTCCCGAATCCCTTCCCGGAAATTCGCCATGCGCATTTCATGGACCCGGGAAGAGTATCGCGGCTCTTTGTGAAGAGAGGGCCGTGGATCGAGGGAAACACGGCTATTTATCGCACGGAGGCGATGATTGCGGCCGGAGGATACCGGGCGGATCTGCGGTCGTTCGCAGACGGTTTTGTCATGCAGGTGATAGCCCTGTCCCACGGCGCCTGCTTCGTGCCGGAGCCTCTGGCGGCCTGGCGCAGGATGCCTGAGGGATTCTCCGGGAAGACGATTGCGACGCCCTCGATTGCCTGCGAACTTGCTGATCGCGCCTCTCATTACATGGAGACGGAGTTCCGGGCGCTTTTTCCGCCGGGCTATGTGAAGAAATGGCGGAGCCGATGGGATTGCAGCTTTTTGGTGGCGTTTTCCGAGATGAAGGAACGGGAGTGGCTGGCTGGAGTGCGGCGCCTCCTGGATCATCGCGGATCGAGCCCGTGGATCCGGCGCATATTGGTCGTGGCCATTTCCGGCGTCGCCACCTTTGCCAAGGTCCTGGCGGCTCTCCGGTTTCGCTGGTTCGACCTTGGCTGGTATATCCGCGACCAGATCAGGAATCGCGATATGCGGTAATCGCGCGATGGTTCAAGCTTTCCGGCGGAACATTTCCCAGAGCTGGATAAGCCCCCCGATGGCGATGACAGGCAGGCTTAGGCCGACCAGCATCCAGGAAAAGGCCACGCCTGACGCTGGGTTGAGTCCGAAAGTGGTGAACAGGGTGAAGACAAAAACATCGCGCACACCGATCCCCGACATACTAACCGGCACGGCGAGGAGCAGGGACAGCATCGGATAGAGCACGGCGGCAAACCACAGGCCGGCCGGTATGGAAAGCGCGTGCAGGACGAACCAGAAGCCAAGGCAATTGAGCCCGTGTATGGCCAGGCTGAGCAGAAGAGCCTGTGCCACTTGCCGCGGCTTCGAGGAATAGGCCCCGATGGCGGCAAGCACCCGCTTTCCAAGGAGGGATAAACCCGGGACGGGCAACGCCGCAATCAGGCGGCCGGCAAGGCGGGAGCCCATCGGATGCATCATCGTTATCCCGAAAGCAAGGCCGAGGAGCGTGCCAAGGATTCCGAGCGCCACGACATGGCGCATGCCGTGCAGGCTGTCGGAATGGGTGGCAAGGAGGATCATGGCCACGACGCAAAACAGCGCGAGCAGGACCCAGAGGCCCAGCAGCTTGTCAAAAAAAATCGATATCGGGAGCCGATCGTCGCGAGCATCGGCGCTCTTTGCAGCAAGCGAGAAACCCTTGGCGATATCACCCGAAACCATTCCGGGCATGATGCTGCCGAAGAAGAAACCGATCCAAGTGTATCGAAAGGCCCGGCTGAAATTGAGCAGGCCCTGGCTGAGAATCTGCCAGCGTCGGGCAGAAAGGGCCATGACCACCGGGGTTAACAGGATGGCCAGTATCAGCCAATGCGGGTTGGCGGCTCGCAGCCGGACGGTGATATCATGATAATTCAGCCTCTTGAGGACCAGCCAGAGCAGAAGTGCCGAGCAGCCGATCTTTGCGGCAAGAAACAACCGGGTCCGGCGGGAATTGTCCATGGCTCAAGGAGCGGGGCGACGGATGGCTGCCTAGTAGGCGCGATAGAGCGCCAGACGGTAGGGGCCATTGACAATCGTGGTCGTCAGCGTGAACCGGCTTCGATCCTCCAGGGCCCGGGCGACCGCCGCGGGAGGCGCATATCCCCAGAGATTGGTGACAATCACCCAATGTGCGCCGAGGGCGCTGACCGCATCGGCATCGAGTGTCAGCACGGCCTTCCGGTAATAGGAGGCATAGAACGAGTCGGTCCAATGCCAGCCGACGGGCAGCAGAACGCGGCCCAGCGTCGCCAATTTCATCCACTCGGGAAACCTGTCCAGCGGCGGCACCTCATTGGACGGCACGATCACGATCGCGCGCTCACGTCCTTGGGCAATCGGAAATAGAAAATCATCGAGTTGCGCGCTGAGGGCATGAAACGCCTCCTCGCGTCCCGGCGGGCCGAGGGCTGCTGACACCATGGCCGGTGCTTTTCCCGCTAGCTGCGAGAGCGAGACGCCTTGGGAGCTCACCGCCTTGGCAGTCGCCAGCGTGGAGGAATGCAAGCCGAGGACGCCCAGGCCGGCGGCATTGGCGAGGCTCGCTCCCACGAGGGCCACGCCGAGAATCCGCCTGGGCCGGCTGACCGCCTCCAGCAGCCGTCCGGCGAAGCATCCAAAAAGGAGGGCTGAAAACGAATAGGCGCCTGTGAAGAAGCGCAGGAAATCGGTCGAGCGATATCCCCAGTCGAGCAAGACAGGGGGTATGAGGCTCAGGGTGGCGAGCAGGAGGATGGCGAACAGCAGAAAATTGCGGGAGCGCCGCCACCACCAGATTCCGAATGGGATTCCGATGGCGACGATTGGGAACGCTTCCCGCAGAAACGCCCAGCTGGACAGGGCCACCCACGAGCCGCCGTTGGAGCCGGCCATCTCCCACGACGGCACCTTCCCAAGATGCGCAAGATTGAGCTTGAGCGGGATTAGGGGCGGGGCCGTCCAGTGAAATGCGGAGGGGCTGATGGAGGCCGGAGGGATCGCATGCCTGTCTAGATAGTATGAAATTTGCCGCGCAAAGGCCTGCCGCGGGGTGGTCTCATGCTGCGTCCAGAAATAGTTGAAAACGCCGCCCGTATAAGTGTTGGCGTAAAGCCCCACTGCCGGCGAAATGACAAGGGGGGCGAGGAGGACGGCCAGTCGGGCCCGCCCTGTTCCGACCGTCAGACCGCGCCGCAGCCTTGCCCGCAGGGCCAGGCAAGCGGCCAGCGTCAGCCAAAGGGGAAAGAAGTACCATTCCGCCACGAGGGTCAGGGAGCCGAGGAGGATACCCACAAGGGCGGCCAGGGCCCAGGAAGGCCGGGCGATAAAATGGCGGCATACAGCCAGAACAACCAGCACCATGGGAATGCCGACGCAGTGGGACGGCGTGAACATCATCTGCAACAATCCCTGGATCGTCTGGCTATTGAAGACTTGCAGGCGGGCGACGGTGCCATCGCCGGCGGCCAGGAGACCGATGAAGCGCAGGTTTCCACCGACAACCAGGAGACAGGCCGCCGTGAGCGCGGATAAATAATTTCCGGAAAGCCGCAACGTGAGGCCGAATGCGAGCAGGAACGCAAGCGGCGCAAAGACGGCGATGAGGAGCGCGTAGCCCGCCTGAACAGGGATAATGAGGAGGGAGGACAGCGCCGCGGCAATGATGTCGGGGCCGATATGATAATAGAGAGGGTCGTCAGGCGCAAATGGCGGAAAGAGTGGAAAATGTGCCTTGGTCTGGATCTCGACAGCCATCGGGTAGTGGCCCCACCATGCGTCGTCCAGGAATCCTTGGTGCGCCGGAATCCCGAAAAAAATCCCTGTGACCACCGCTCCGGTTGCGAGCAACGCGAGCTTCCATCCACTCCTCATGCGCCCGGGAAAGAGCGGATTGTGCCGCGGGCAACGCGTGAATATCAGGATGGCGAGTGCGGACACCAGGAGGAGCTCGTATGCAAACGAAAGGGCGGCTGGCGCCTCGAGCCAGGTGCGCAGCTCGTTCACGGAGACCATCAGGGCGGCGAACCCCAGCACCGGGGCGCCCGGGACCAGAATGGCCAGGTCATGCTCCCGGACGATCCGCCTCAATACGACCCAGCCAAATAATATCGGCACCAAAAATACGATGACGCTGTGAATGGAAAATATTATGGCCGTCATGAAGACGATGCGAGAATCCGGCCTTGGTACGGGCCGGCAAAGCCGGGTGAAGACAGTGGGACGAACTTTATTCAGCTTGCTGGGGGTGTTGCGGCGTTGCAAGGGTCTTGGGATGCCCATCCCCGGACGCCGTCCCACGAGCGGAATGTGGGCAGGGGCTGCCCTGGGTATGGCGGCGCTGCTCATGGCGCTGGTTGGCATGGCGCCGGCCGTGGCCGACCGAATCAGCCATGAGGAGGAGAGGCGATTGGGAGGGAGCGAACTGCCAATCCGGCATGAGCGCGGCAATGCCTACGTTTGCGACCTTACCCGTCTCGATCTCTCGCCATCGTCCGATTCGAACGACGATAGCGAGCGATCGCTTTTGATGCTCATGGAGAATGGCCGGCCGCTGGTGCCACACTCATTGCATGATGACATCCGCGCCGGCACGTCGCGATTCAGCCACTGGGGGGTGCTTCTCTACTTTTCGGCGAGTGACGCCTCAAATCCGGCCAGCAACGGGAGAATCTACACGATCCGCTACACCGCCCCGCAAATTCCCGCCTTGGGACTCCTGGCGCCCTGTGCATTCACGGGTGCAATCGTCCTTCTGTTTGCGCTGGCTGCCTCGACGGCGGTGGCGCCTGTCTGCGCTGCGACCGAACTCCTGAACGGCCGGGCGGCTGTGGTGCTGCTTGGCGCGGCATTGGCGCTATCCCTTCTTTGCCAGGTAGGGCGCGATCGCCACCGGTTCATGATTGTTGCGGATTCTGAAGGCTATGCCGAGGCGCCCGGCGTAAGCGCGCGGCCGCCGGGCTACTACGCGCTCATGGCCGCAGTATCCGACCCGGTCCGTGTGCGCGAGTCCGTCATGAGTCTGGTCCGGGCCGGGCAGCTCAATCTCAGGCAGGAAGGAGCCATGCGGCATCCGATTGTGCGGGTTGTGTTCGCCCAGAATCTCATCTTGGCGATCGTCCTCCTTATCGCATTCGTCGCCTTGGCGCGACTGGTTCCGGCATCGCTGGCCGCGGCCATCGTGCTGCTGGTCGGAGAATTCGCGCAAAAGGTGTACGCCGGCCCGTGCGTGTCGGTGGTCGCGGGCGGGTGTTTGGCCGCGTCGCTCCTGGTCCAGGCGGTTCGGGCCAGGGGAGGGCGGCGGCGCGTTGCCTATGTCACCTTCTTCCTCGCAGCCGCCGTCCTGGCCGGCGTGCTGCCGATGGCGCTGCAAAGGACTTTGGTCCCCGTTGAGCACACTTTCCTTTGCAGTGAGACGCTGGCCATGGCTGCGGAGGTGCTGATGGCCGTCTCCCTTGTTCTCCACATGGTGGAAGGAAAGGCCCGATGGTTTTGGGCGGCCTCGTTCATGGCGGCCGCGGCCTATGTCATCCGGCCGGCTGCGGTCTTCACCCTTATCCTGTTGCCGGTGACGGCCGTCCTGTCGCCGCATCGGCGATTCCAGCGCCGGGGGCTTTCCCTGGTTTGCGCCATGGCCGCCGGGGTCGTGCTTGCAATGGCGCCAAGCATGGCAAACCGGGCGGCTCACGACAAGGCGGCCGACATTTCCATGCTGCGCTGGGCATTTGCGTCCTACGCACTAACGGTTGCGGAGCCGTCGGATGCGGGCCGTATCGCGGATCCGTTCGCCCGCGAACTTTTGCGAAGGTCTCTTGCCGGCAGGGCCCGTTTGCGTGCCGACATGGTTGCTCCTGCTGACTGGCCCTATGATCCCGAGATGTACCGGTTCGACTACTATCAGTACCTGATCGTGCTTCCCATCAGCGAAGAGATAGCGAGACGGGAATACGGGGGCGACGTGCACGATCAGATGGAGGCAAAAAACAGGATACTCCTGGACATGGCCGGGCCGATCTACCGGGCACATTGGCCCCGTGTGGTTCGGCTGTTCGCGCGCTCTTACGGATACACGCTGGGGTCGGGAACCCGGCTTTCACAAACAATTCCCTGGTGGCTGACTTTGACTGGGATTGCGCTTTTGGCTTTGATTGCGCGCAATCGGCTGGCGGGGGCGGGCCTGATGCTGTGCGCAGCGCATCTCCTGCACCTGGCCGTCTTTTGCGCGATCAACGCGCCGCTTATCCGCTACACATTTGCCACGGAATTCATGGCCGTGATCGGCGCCCTCCTGGTCGTGTGGGCTTGTGTGATGCCGCCGATCGGGCCGCCGGGTAATGGGGCTATTCGGGGGCCTTTGGGAATCACGGCAGTACCCGATAGGCAGTCATGACGTAGCGCCCCTGCCGAAACGCAGCCGCCGGGGCGAAACGAGTCCGGTCGCGCAGGGCAGCCTCGACCTCCGGGGGCGGCTTCTCCTGGAACACATCGGAAGTGATGATCCACTTTGCGTCCAAGGCAGCGATCGCACCGGAATCCAGGCGCGTTACCGCGTCCCGGTAGTAGGCGGAATACAGTGAGTCCTCCCAATACCAGCCCACTGGCAGCAGGATCCGGCTAAGCGTGGCCATCTTCATCCATTCGGGAAAAAATCTTCTCTTGGGTAGTTGGTCGGTCGGCACGATGACTATCGCCCGGTCGCGACCCTTGGTGATAAGAAAGAGAAAATCGCCGGTGTTCACAGCAAGCTTTTCGAACGCCTGGATTTTTCCTGCGTCCTCCGGCGCCGCAACTCCCTCGGCGAGCGATCCGTTGGCGCTGGCGATGGCGGTCACTTTTGCGATCGTATTTGGAATCACTCCGATGACGCCCAGGGCGATCGGATTGACGAGGCAGCAGGCGACCAGCGCCGAACCGATCGCGCGCCGGCGGACAGGAGCCTTTGCCAGCAACTCGCCAGCCAGCCACCCGAGGAAGAGCGCGGAAAAACTGTAGGAAGCCGTGAAGAATCTGAGCAGATCGGTCGACCGGTATCCCCAGTCGAGGAAGATGGGCGGGACGGCGCACACCGTGGCCAGCCAAGCCAGCAGGACCAGGGTGGGATCGCGGCGCCGGCGCGCGAGGAAGATGCCGAATGGGATGCCAATCAGCAGCACCGGAGCCGCCTCCATAAGAAACTCCGCCCCCAAGATGGGTATGTACGAGCTCTCGTTCGATCCGGTGGAATCCCAGGATGGGACCTTTCCGAAATGCGCGAAATTCAGCCGCAGCGGGACGAGATCGGGCACGGACCAGGTCGGACGGTAGATGTGGACTTCCGGCGCATAGGGGCCCGGCGCCCTGAATTTGGCGGCGTACTGCCGGGCGAGGGCAACCTGCCCGACATCCTGGTAATGCATCCAGAAGTACCCAAACGTTCCCGACAGATAGGTGTTGTTGAATACGCCCCAAAAGATGCCCACCACTGCGGGAAGGACGGAAAAAAGGAAGCCGAGGCGCATCGCCTTCGCCGGACCGGCCCGGCGGCGCCAGGCCGCGAGCAGCAGCGAAAAGGTGACGCCCGCCATGAGTGGGAGAAAGTACCATTCGGCGACGAGGGTCAGCGTGCCGAGCAGCAATCCAAGGGCCACTGCGAGGCGCCAGGTAGGCCGCATCTGCATGTGCCGGAAGAGCAGAACCACCGTCAGGACGAGGGGAACTCCCAGCGCGTGCGAGGGCGTGAACACCAGCTGGATCAGGCTCTGCACGACGTGGCTGTTTAGGACCTGCAACGCGCCGTTGACGCCGTGGAATCGCCCGGTCAGGAAGAGCAGGAATCGGAGATTTCCTCCGGCGACAAGGAAGGCCGCGCCGAGGAATGCCGACCAATAGTTGCGCGCCAGCCGCGCGAGCAGGGCAAATGCGAGCAGGAAGCCGCAAGGCGCGAGTATGGCGATGTTGAGAGCGAACCCGGTCTGCACGGGCCGGTCCAGGAGGTAGGACCAGCACGATGCGAGGATATCCGGCCCGTGATGGTAGTAGAGGGGCCCATCGACGGCGAACATGTGGTTGAGCGGAAACCTCTCGGCGGTCTGGATTTGCACCGCAGCCGGGTAATGCCCCCACCACGCATCGTCCAGATAGCCGCCGAAGGCGGGCACGCCATAATAAAATCCGACGACCACGGTCGCCGCAACCAGGAGGAGCAGCTTCCACCAGCTGTCAACGCAACCGGGCAATCGCGGCCGCCTGGCCGTTCCGGGCAGGACAAGAATGACGAGCAGGGCGAGGGCAAACAGGAGTTTGTATGTAAACCAAACCGCTATTCCCATTTCGCAGAAGTAGCGTGCCTCGTTCATGATTGCCATGAGCGCGGCAAGGCCCACCAGCACGGAGCCGGGAAGGAGCGCCAGCCAATTCGACTCCCGGAACACCCGGCGCATGACAATCCAGCCGAAGAGCGGGGGAACGCCAAAAACGATGGCGCAATGAAGTTGAAAGATGAAGCTATTCACGCGCGGCTGTTGCTCGGTGTTCTGTGATCTTCAATGGGATGTGATGGCGTCGCCGTCGATCAATTCCATTCCACGTCGCACGGATGGATTAGAGTCGGGCAGCCGGCCCCCTCAGGCAGAGGCAGGCGGCGAAAGCGACGCACTGTTCCGAAGGGAAGCGGATCGTAGCGGGTGTAGAACACGTAGCCGTCGTTTGTCAGGTAGAGGCTGCGGTCGAGAGGCTCGCTGTTGGAGACTTTCATGACTGTCCGCGGGGCCGCCAGCGCGGCGCGCAAACTCGCCTTGTAGCCGGTCCGAATCCAAAAGTTTCCCGTATAGCCGATGAGGATGCCCGCAAGCGCGGCCCAGGCGATGCCTGGCAGCAGGCGCGGTCTCAAGGCCGATGTGTGCGGTCGCTCGCAGACAGCCGCGGCGAGCGAGGCGAAGAGCAAGAATTCGTAGCTTGCGTACAGGCGCTGCCCGTTGACCAGACCCAGCGCGGCATGAAATGCCAGCGTCGCGCAAAACGCCACAGCCAGCATTGCGGCCAGGCGGCGGCCGGTCAGGATTCCGTAGAGGACTGACGCTCCGACCAGGGCCGCGAAGATCAGGAGACCGAACTTCGTCTCGGGGCGAAGCATGACGGCTGCTGCGATTGCAATCGCCCAAAGAACAGTGGCCTTTGCCTTTCCAGCGCCCGGCAACGAGGATGCCGGCTTTCCGCCCCGGCCCGCAAGCTGGCCCAGGATGGCCAACGCTGCAAGGGTCGCGAGAAACACGGTGCTCGTGGCAAGCCTGGCCGCCTGGCTCATTACAAGACCGCAGTTGTTGAGGAAGATCCTGATTCCGGGCGGGCTGAAAAGGAAGCGGAAGTAATGGGCGTAAACCTCTCCCAAGGGTGGCCTGTCGTTCAGGTAGCGCGTGTCGGCTGTCACCGTGAGGGCGTGCTGCGGATCGGAGTAGAAGCTGTAAAATGGAACCGGGGCCTCGCTTATCGTGCCGTTTATCTTCTGGACGATCGAGTCGACGACAAACGGTGCCGCAAAGCTGACGACCAGCAGCGCCAGCACACCCCGCTCCCGCCGCCGGAGCCGGCCCGGAGCGACAAACAGCAGCAGGGCTGCGCCGGAAGCCAGGGGGAGACCGCGGACGCAGCCGGCTATTCCAAGGAGGAGAAAGCCGGTGGCCGTGGCTGAGACACTCGGCCGTTCGCCATCCTCGCCGAGGGCAATAAACCAGATTCCCACGAACGTCATGGCCATGGGCCAGAAATCAACCATGTGCGTCGCCGGGTGAAGCCAGACGGTGAGCTCCTCGAAGAAGATGCCGAAGGCGGCGAATATCCCGACTAGGACGACCCGGTGGGGCCAGTCCATCAGGACAAAAAACGCGCAGCTTGAGGCAAGCAGAAGGACGATCCATGCGACCGGCACGGAGGCGATCGAGCCCGTCATCGAAATGATCGTGCTGTAAAACAGCGCAACCGTCGGGCGATAGATGTAGCTGAGCGGCTTTCCGCTCACGTAGTAATTCATCGAACTGTCCAGCCAGGGACCCAGGCCGTCGGAATACGGCGCGTGGGGGGTGCCGAACTCCTGGGCATTGATTGCCGCGGGCGATTCCTTGAACAGGGGATGGAGCAACGCGACGAACCAGCATGCCATGATCAGGGCCGACCCTGCTATCGCCGCCCGCGCGATGCGCTGAATGTATTCGCGGGGACGGCTTGGCATGTCAGCTTTGAGTGGAATGGGGTATGCGCATGGCCGGTGCCGTGCGCAAGCCGGCCTTGTCGCCTGGCCACGGCCTTTCCGACACTCCGGCAACGAATGCCGCGAGCAGGAAGAGTTCATACGCCTTGCTAAGACGCAAACCGCCCGTCAACCCAAGCGCGGCGTGAAACGCCGCCGCTCCGCAAAATGCGATGATCAGCAGGGCTGTCGCCCGGCGTCCGGTCAGGATGGCGCTGAGTGCCATCGTGCCGATCAGGAAGGCAAAGCTTACGAGCCGAAGGTCCGTATCAAAGTAGAGCGTGGCCGCTGCTGAAATGACGAGCCCGGCGAGCGAAAGGCGCCTTCCCAACCGCCTTGTGACCGAGCCGGGCTGAGCCCGCCCCTGGTCGTGGCCGGCGAGCCAGCTGAGGACGGCCAATCCTCCCAATGCCTGCACAAAGACGTCATTCGTCACGAGGTCGAGGGCGCGGCTGATCACCGTGGAGCAGTTTGAGCAGAATATCCTCGCACCCTGTGCGCCGAGGAGAAATTTGAATTGGAGGAGAGTTCGGACTGCGTCCGCGGCGATATCGGAGTTTTTTCGAAGTCCGTATCCGATGAGGCTTGGTGCCAGGAGCGGTTGGATCAATTCGTCGAAGAAAATAACTCCAACGGCCAATATTCCGAGCAGCCCCACGCGGTGCGGCCAGCCACTGACGGCGAAAAGCGCGCAGAATAAGATGAGAAAGACGGAGATACCTGTGAGTGCCACTGTGGGACGGAGGAGCACGCCCAGCCAGCACGCCAAAATGAAGGCTGCGACGACGGTGGTGACCCGAGCGACACCCCGGAGGTACTCTCTAGGATGCCTTTGGGCCTCTACCATATATATGACGCAGGGCCAGCAGGCTGTTAGGATCGGACGCTTCTCACGATTGACCTCAAGTGGATCAGCGCGCTCCCTATCATGGCAAATGCGCAGACCAGCGAAAAGGTGGCCAGCGGCCGGAGCGCGTCTGCATAGCGGCCCTCGGTTACGGTCACCATGGCCAGCGTCAGCACCTGGGCGAAGAGCACGGCGATAGATCCCAGGCCGATCGACGCCAGCATGGCCAGGCTGCGAAGCGCCCGCAAACGCCTCAGCGACAGCACCAGTATGGCGCAAGCGGCCCCGGCCAGCGTGACCGGAAGAAACAGCTGATGAACGCACTGGACAATCTGGATGTACCGAAAGTTGGAATGGAAGAAGGCTGGAGTGGCGGCCAGGCGATCCATGACAGCCGCTTCCGCCAGCAGCCGGGGGCGAAACGCAGGCAGGGCATCCTGATTCGCAAAATTCCGGGCCATTCCCACGGAAGCCTGCAGTTGCTGGGGCACATCGAAGTCACCTTCCCGAAAGGCTCCGTCGTCCAACGGACCCGAGTAATAATAGGCCAGCATTGACCAGACTTCGCCCCAATAGGCCCTCGGCTGATGGATGATTATCCGGAAATAATAGCGCAGGCAAAATCGCCGATACCCATCCGGATCGTTTGGAAAGGCGTTGGCAAGATTGACGTCGGGATTATCGGCAATGTACAGCAGCGCATTGGCGTTGTAGGTTATCGTCCTCCAATGGCTTGTTCCGCGGCCGACAATCTGCTCTTCCACCTTTGCGATCATCTTCCTGAGAAGCGCGGCATTTTTCGGCGGGATCGGAGCCGCCAGATCACGGCGAAACTCGTTTATCGCCAGGTCGGCATGCATCCATAGGAGATGCTTGGCTGTAAATGTGTCGTCCCAAGGATTGTAGTAGACTATCCGGCGCTGGGCAAATTCGAGCGAAACCGCCGCTATCAGCACAGCCAGGATCACAGGACCGGTTGCCCGAAGCCGTCGCCAGACCGAATCACCGGCTGCAACCGGGGCCAGCGCCGCGATGACTACGACCACAAGCGCCGCCGCGCCCCAGCGGGGATTCGCATAGTACATGAAGACACCGAGGCTTGCGGCGCAGCACGCCAGCAGCCTGCGGCGCAACGGCGGCAGCGGCAGCCACAGGAGGCACAAGAGTGCGCCGAGGACGCATTGCAGAAACCCGTTGATGCCCTCAAGAAGAACTTCCTGCTCGTAGATGATCGAAATCGATGACGGAACGAGGAGAAAGAGGATGGCCAATCCAAGGGCCTGGTGGAGAGCGCGGCCCCACGCCGATTTCCATATTTGCATGGCCAGCCGCGTCCAGGCCAGGAAGAGCAGGATTGGTCCAAGCAGTCCAAGCGCGCGCTGGGCCATCGACACAGCTTCCAAATGCGCGGTACCGAACATCGCGAGCCGGCAGAACATGGGGTAAACGAATGTCCTGGGCCCGATATAGTAGTGTCCGCCATTCAGAGCCGGCTCGAGATAGTAGCCCGAATCGGGAGCTATCCACGGCCACTTGGGCACGGAAAGGCGAAGGAGAATTCCCCAGGCCACGATCGAAATGGCCGCAAGCGCGAGGATGATGCTCCACGTGCGCCATTTCCAGGTCGGGACTAGCGATGATGTCTGCATGTTCCAGGTGCTGCGGGGTGGCCGATGCGGCGGCTCAGTTGAAATAGCCCCCGGCAGTGTAGTAAAAATGAAAGTAAAGATGGGGCATGAAACCGAAGGCATCGATGTTGCCCAGGGCAAGGCATGCCAGAAGGGGCAGGGCCACGCTCAGGCGAGCGGGCCATATTTGGCCCCGAACCGACCAATGCCGGGCAAGAGTGTCAATTGCGAACGCAGCCAGCATCACAATGGCCGGATACGACGAGTAACTGAAGCGAGGTTCCGATGCCAGCCACAGATTGGGGAATTCGCCGAAGTAGAGAAAAGCGAAGCCGGCGAATGACGCCATCAGCAGCAGGAGCACCGTTTTGAGCAACTTCCCTGGCTTGCCCAGGAAAAGGCCGAGCATTGCCAATGCGCCCGGCACCACAAAATTTGCCTGCATGACCTGCATGCAGTAGTTCCCGATGGCGCTGCTGACCATTGGAAAGAATTTTGACGAATCAAAATGCAGGACCAATGCGGTCAGATTGTGCAGATCCGAGGCTATTTCCTTGTCGTTGGTGTGATCGGGCTGGAGGCCAAAGACGTTAAAAATCAAACAAAGGAATCCCCAGTAAACCGCCACTCCCACCACCATGATGCCCAGTGCGCGCAGCAGCGGCTTTGCCGCCAATAGGGCGTACCCGATGTAAAACAGCCCCCAGGTGACGGTATCCGAGGTCAGCATCGCCAATCCCACCACGATGCCGGCGGAGCATATCGCGGAAAAGCCGGGCACCGGGCTTGCGGTGATGATGCGATGATAGAGATAGGTGCTGAGGGCCAATGCGGCGTAGCCCGGGAGATAGCTCATGGGCTGGGCCGCATACATTATGAATCCAGGGCCACAGGCGACCAGGATGGCGGCGATCCTGGCGCAGTTAAGGGATCCCGTGAGGTTGCGACAGAAGCCATGGATGGCCATCGCCGCCAGCAGCCAGCACAATATGTTCATTGCCAGGAACCCGTGGAATGGGCCGAGAAAGTAGCTGAACTGCGAACTGAGATAGAATGGAAACGCGCGCCGGATGAGCATCGTCGGGGTGTCAATGCGGTTGCCCTGGAACAGCTCCTCGAGGCGGATGAAGTAGGGGAAGTCGGGATTCACCACCGCGCGGCCATCCGGCAGCATGGGGTAGGCTGACATGAAATGCTCGCTGGCGGGCCTCCCGTAATAGATTATGTAGGTATAGGGTGAACGATAGGAGAGGTGCATCCACGTTTCCACGGCGAGGCACGCGAGCACCAGCAGGAAAAATGCAAGGGTCTGGCGGCTCGCCGTCGGTGGCGCGGGCCGGGATGCCCACGTTTGAAGACGGAGGACGAGCCACCCGAGCAGCGAGAGCGCCAGCAGCGCCATCAGGAGCGTATCCGTCGAGTTCCAAGGGACGTGGCGATGCCCTTGGCCGAGCCATTCTGGAACGAATGTCGTCACGTGCGCATAACCCAGGGGATGGCTGGCGAGAAAGTAGTGCCGATCGAGACCGAGCCAGCAGTAGGGCAGATTCAGCCCAACCGTGACGACGGCCATAAACGCCCAGAGCCGGCGTGTTCCAAGAAGCGAAAAGACGTGCCCTGCCGAGTAGATTCCCCCCAGGATCAGGCAGAAAAAATAGAGCGACAGCGTCCACGACCGCAATGCAAGCTCATGATTGGCTGCCCAGTCGTACCGGCCGTGTGCGAGGAGAGCGCCCGCAGCCGCCAGTCCGAGGAATCTGCCCCAATGGGGAATCGATTTCAGCTGGAAGACGATGTTCCTTCGTTGAGACAAGGATTCCTTCTATCGGTCAAAAAAGCCTCCGTCAGTAAAATAGAAATGATAGTAAAGGTGAGGCATGAGTCCGAAGGCATCCAGATTGGCGAGCACGGCAGAGGCGACGAAAGGCAGGGTCAGGAGCAGCCAGGCCAACCTTCGGCGGCCGCGAGTCCCAAAGTATTCGCTCGACCTGCCCACCGCCGCTGCCGCGAGCAGGACTATCCCGGGGTAGGCAGCGTAGCTGAATCGCGGAAAGCGGGCGAGGTACGATTGGCCAAAATGAAAAAAGGCAGATGTCGAAACCGACGGGAGCAGAAGGAGCAGGGCGACCGCCCTCAAGCGAACGGGGGTGCCGACGAGAAAAAGCCCGAACGCCGCCAAAGCGATGGGCACGTAGAACGTGACCTGGACGATCTGCTGCGCATAGTCCCCGAAGAAGCTGCTGATAATCGGGAAAATCTGCGCTGATTGCGGATGCCTGGCCAATCCAAGAATATGCCGGGCCGCCTCCCCAATGAAGCGGTCGTTCTGGTCTTCCGGCGCAAATTTAAAGACGTTGAAGATCAGGGCCAGGAAACTCGCGTAAATCAGCGCCCCAAGGATCACCACCAGGGTCGCGCGCAGCAATGATGTGCGGGTCAAGAGCGCGTAGCCGATGAAAAACAGCGTCCAGGCGAACGTGTCGTAGGCGAGCATCGTGAGCCCAAGCAGGATTCCGGAGGCTGTGATCGCGGCTATGCCGGCCAGCCTGGTGGCGGCTATGTGGCGATGATAAAGAAATACAGTGATCGCGAGCATCGCATAGCCCGGGAGGTAGGCCATCGGCTGCGCGGCATACATGATGAAGCCGGGACCGCACGCCATGAAGCCGGCTGCGCTGGTGGCAGTCGTGTCCGAGCCGGTGAGGTCGCGGCAGAGAAAATACATCGCGACCGTTGCCGCCAGCCAGAGCAGCAGATTCAGAACGAGGAACGCCCGGTAGTACCCGATGAAGTAGCTGAGGTGGGAACTGAGGTAAAAAATAAACGAACGACGGACGAGAAGCATCGTCGTGTCCGGGCGATTGCCCTGAAACAATTCCTCCAGGCGGGTGAAATATTCGAAATCGGCATTCACGACGCCAAGGCCGCCAGGGAGAGCCTTGTAATTGTAGAGGCTGTTTTTCGCCGGAGGTTGCTGAAAATGGGGAATGTATGAGTAGGGCGATCTGTTGGAGAGATGCATCCAGGACTCGGCCGCCATTAAAAGAAGCAGGAGGAGAAACAGTGTCCGGGGCCGCCCGTCGCCCATCTTGGGGCGGCTGGCCGCCCAGATTATCGCCGCGCCGGCGACCGAGGCAAAGATGAGGGCGTTGGTGGCGGTCCACGAGACGGCCAGATGCCCATGGGCGAGCCATTCGGGGGTGAAGCTTGTTGACACGCCATAGCTGAATGGGTGGTTTTTCAGGTAGAAAAGCCCGTCGATCCCCAACCACCTATAAGGCAGGTTGAGCGCCAGGGCGCCAATCGTCAGGCCCGGCCAGAAGACGCGCCGATTCGACAGGCCAAAGGCCCGAAAATTTGCGTAGATACCAGTCAGGACCAGACAGAAGAAAAATCCCGACAGCGTATACGCGCGAAGGGCCACGGGATTACCCGCCCAATCATAGCGACCGCTGGCGAGCCCCATTCCTGCAAGAAGAAGGACCAGCAATTTGAGCGGCCCGAGGTCCCGTTGCCGGGTCACTGGCGCCGCGAGGTCGCTGGGGAAGGATGAACGCATCTAAGGTCGCCAGGCATGGATATCCATGAACCAGGACGCTCTCCCTGCTTGCCGAGCCCCGCGGGCGGATGTTTTCAAGAGTGCAGCTGGAGCCTGTGGGGAGCCCCCGGGGCGGCCTTCGAACTCAAAGCCGTGCTCCGTCAGGAAGGCGAGCAACTCGTCGGAAGAACTCCCGGCCTGCGCCAAGCCATAGGGCCAGAGTTCAAGGTACAGCCGCACACCGGGATTTTCCGCCAGGGTCCGGACCATGCCGCGAAGGGCGTGAAGTTCCCATCCTTGGATGTCCAACTTGATGAAGTCGACGGGCTTTCCAGCAAGGAATTCGTCCAAGGTCACGATCTTGGTCTCGATACCCTTGCTGCCAGCCACTCCCGCTGAAAGGCGGTTGTCGCCCGAATTCAGCAGCGCGCTCCTCAGCCGGCCGGTGCCCGGACGGTCGCCGAGGGCCAGCTGGTGCGGCTGGATTTGCGCAAGGCGATTGATCTTTGCATTGGCGACGAGCGCGGCAAAAAGCAAAGGATCCGGCTCAAAGGCGATGACCCTGCCCTGCGGACCGACTGATCGTGCGAACAGATGACTGTAGGCGCCGAGATTGGCGCCCGCATCCACGACCTGCATGCCGGGTCGCAGGAGGGAGCGCAGGAAGGAGAGCTCGCCATTCCGTGATTCCAGCCATCGCCAGCGGCAGAGGTAGACGAGGCGGTCGAGCGAGGTGGCCCGCAACCGATCCTGACCGACCCGGAGGGAGCGGTGCCAGATGGCGGCGTGGTTCAGTCGTGCTAGAGTGGAGGCCAGCATGGAGGGTTTCGGTGCGACTCGGCGTCGTTCGGGGTTTCGCGTCTCCGCAAGGCGTGGGCGGAGAGCGAATCAGGAAATGGCGTCGGCTACCGCTTGTCCAGCTGGCAGCGAAGGGGGGCCAGCCGCAGACGTGCGAGGGTGTAAAGCCACGTCAGCGGATCGTGCAAAAAGCGGACCTTTTTTCCCTCGGCAAACGAACGCGAGCGGTAATTGACGGGGATCTCGATCGGCCGATAGCCCTTCTTGACGAGGAGGATGAGCAGCTCCCAGTCGAAATCGAAGCGATTGCAGCGAAAGCT